>Ga0315331_10002321_pt1 | contig 14444 bp, 21 predicted proteins | sample M160m34915metaG_FD_203456 | JGI IMG/M metagenome (GOLD analysis project Ga0315331, IMG submission 203456) | Ammonia-oxidizing marine archaeal communities from Monterey Bay, California, United States - M1 60m 34915 | ecosystem: Environmental > Aquatic > Marine > Intertidal zone | place: USA...
TCATGGTCAAGTGGTCAAAAAGGTGGTTTTGCATATTCAAGAAGCTCTAAATAGTTAGAAGAATACCATATATTGTCTAAATAATAGATAAAGAATATAGTTTAATGTCTTGTTTAGGAATATCTCTAATTCTTCTTACTAGTATCAACAGATAAAAATAAGGGAATGACTAACAATCTAAAACAGCATAGCAAAAGCAAATTTTATAAAATTAAGAAAATATAAACAGCCCCTTAATGAGGGCTGTTTTTAATTATTTACTCAACATATGATGCTTTAAAGTCTAAAGTTTTTTTAACCATATCAAGTTTACCTGTTGCTAATATAAACTTGCCATTAGAGAGGTTATCAAAAGTATATAATTTAAAAATGTCGCCATTCCTTCTATAAATTCCTCTAAGAATAGCAGTAGTTATTTCATCGCCATTCTGTGTCCAAGCAGTTCCTGTAAACTCTCCTTGTCCAGACACGTCAAGATCACTTGTAAATTCATAGGATAAGTATGCCCTACCATAAGGTCCTGCTTCACCAGAAGCTGTTACCTTATAAGTTTTTAAATCATCTGTATACATCATGTCAACTACAAAGTTCGCCTCGAATAAACCATCTCCATATTTAATATCTTGAGAAAATAAATTCAAAGAAAAAAGTAAGACTGGTATAAATAATAATTTTTTCATATTTCTATAAGTTTTAATTAACAATAATTAAATCTAATTATATAAAGGAAAATAATCAACACAAGATTGTGGATTAAATATAAAAAAAAGCCACCTTACCATAGGTGACTTTATGACTATCTATGATTTGCACCATAGAAATTAGGTGATTACAAAAATAATTTAAAATAATCATTCTGTATTCTTTTTTTTAGGAATTTTCTTAATGAGATAAGACTTAAAAATTAAAAGATTTTTTTTGATATAGGAATTGACATTATTTAAAATGTCTTTAGAGAAAGATAATAGAAAGGTTTTAACCTTTCAATAACAAAAGAGTATTACTAATTAACAATCGCAGCAATTACAATCGCTGCAAGAATTAGTACATTGACAATTTTTACATTCACAATTCATACACTAAAGGTATAAAAAAAACATTCATATACAAACTCAATTAATTTTTATAAAAATTTAATGTAACCTTTGCTTCTCATAATAATTATGATAAGTTTGCGTTACATTATAAAATTAAATATAAAAAATATGTTAACCATTCTATTAAATTCACAACACCTAATAAATTTAAGTTTATTAATTCCAATATTTGGTATCCTATTACCAGTATTAATAATATTTATAGTATTTTTTTATGAGTCAAAAAATAAAAAAAATAAATATAATGCTCTTATCGAAGTATCTAAAAATATGAAAGATTCTGATGAGGTAAAAGATCTTTTAAATTCTTTTAGACAAGGAAAAAAATCAAATACTGACTATAGAAAAACAGGTTTAGTAACAATTTTCACTGGAGTTGGTCTGGCTGCTTTTGATTATTATGGCCTTAAAATTGATATTGTATTTGGTATTGGATTACTGGTAATGTTTATAGGAGTAGGTCAAATGATTGCAGGATATGTTTACCCTAATCAAGCTGATGAAATAAATAACGCTGTAGAGAGTTTTGAAAAGAAATAATGTTGGATCAAAAGCATTAGATGTATTAATTATTTTTTAAACGAATTTTAAATTTAAATTATGAAGAGAATTATATACTTAACTGGAGTTCTATCAGTATGCTGTTTCATTCTTAGTGGAGCATTTAAAATACTTCAATTAATGGGAGCCCCATTAATACTAATGTCAAGTGCTGTATTTGGATGTTTATTTGTGATATTATATACTACCAATAAGTTTATGAATAAATATATTCGTCCTTCAGAAAGTGAAAAAATCAATAAAGCTGTAGAAAATTTTGAAAAGAAATAATTTTGGGCAGAAACCATAAATACTTATTAAACAGCCTTGAAAAACTTAGAAAATCTGCTGGTCTTACACAGCAAGAATTATCTGAAAGTGCTGGAGTTTCAAGAAAAAGCATTAATGCTATTGAAAATGGAATATATGTCCCCTCTACAGTACTTGCTCTAAAAATTTCAAGGACTCTTAATTGTAAGGTTGAAGACTTATTTAAATTACCGTAAAATTATTCCTGAATAACTCTAACTATACACTTGTAGGTATCATTGATAAAGTCAAATGTTCCAGTTGTAAGTAATTGATTACCGTCGGTCCCGTTTTCAAAATGTTTAATATCAAAAACTTTCCCATTTCTTTTCCAAACTCCCCTAACTGTTGTTCTTAAAAAGTTTTCACCATCTTGAGCCCAAGCTAAAGCAGTATATTCACCACTATCCTCTGTATCATAAAAGTTAGTAAATGTCCATGTCATCTTAACAACCCATTTACCATCTGGAGTACCACCAGACACATTCACAACATTATTATCTACACCTAATGTAACATTATCAATATCAAAGTTCACTGGAAACTCGTCAGCGTATTTAAATTGAGCATTAGAAATAAAATTAAATCCAAAAAAGAATATAAAAATTAAAGTAGTTTTTTTCATAATATAAAAATTTATTAAAATTTAGTTTTTTAATTGCATTGAAATTTGAGTCATTAACTCTCTATATTTTTTTAATAGTTCTAAATAAAAAATTACTCTTTTTTCAGCATTAACATAATACCCTAAAACTAAATTATTATTTCTATAGTCTTTTGAGATATTATAGTCTTTAATTGAGGTGTCTAAATCAATAGAATTCTCAACTTCATTAATAATTGTTCTGTAATAAACTAAATCTATTAAGGCTAAATCAAACTCTTGATTAAATAAGTCTAACTTTAAATTAGCTGACACATTCCTGTCATTTAAATGTTCATAAAGAGAGGCTAAGTTATCCTTTAATTTCTTATTCTCAATAAGCTCTAGATACTGAGACTGAACAATTTGATTATAAATACTTCTCTGAGGAAAAAAAGAAATTGACATTTTAGAAGAAACATTAGAGAAATGACTTACTACTACTGAATCATGAAGCAGATCATTTTTATAATCATATATTAATATAGAAATTGATTCAAGACAATCCTTAAGAGTACTTTCAACAATTTTCAATTGATTTTGGTCTTCACTAATTACTTCATCCAGTTGTCCTAGAAGAAAATTTTTGTTGTCAACCCTATCAGAGTATTTAATTCTATTATCTATCATAAATGATAAAAGAATACCAAAAAATACTACTAGAAATTCAAAAAAATATTTTTTCATGTAAGCTTATTCTACTTTTGTTACTTTCTCCTCTATTGCATCAGAAAAATAAAAATCAAATTTTAACTCTCCATCTTCTCGAACCAAATAAGCACTTTCTAACCAATCAAAATCCATAATAATATTTCCTGAATCAGTCTCTACTAAAAATTTCCCAATATTTCTTAGAGATGCATGAGCTGAATTCTTATCAATATCAATTTCAAAATCAGATAACTCCCATTTATTTTCAATTACATTAAATGTACCTACAAAAGCTATGAACTCCTCCATAGAATATTTTTTCTGGTTTTCAAAAATGAAATAATCATCAGTAACAAGATCATAAAGTTTACTTTTATCAGGATTATCAACAGATAAAACGTCAAAAAATTCATAAAATTTATTTTTTACTTCTTCTTCGGTTATATCATTTCGGCTTGAAGAAACACAAGTCATAAAAACAATAGAAATAATTGATAATAAGTATTTAATCATGTCTCGATAAATTTAGTTAATACCTAAATGTATTAAATTAGTTCTGAGATTTAAAATTTTATTAATTAAAGAGTTACTAAAAAAATATTTCTTGAGCTAACCTGAATGTATTAGAATGTGCTTCAATTATATTTTTTAATTCAAATGAGTACCCTCCCCCCATACTAATTTGTACAGGAATATTATTTTGTTTACACAAACTAAGAACATATCTATCCCTTTCTTTACATCCCTCTAGAGATAGTGAAAGTTTACCTAATCTGTCATTTTCTAAAACATCAACCCCTGAAAGATAAAAAATAAATTCAGGCTGAAACTCCTCAAGTGTTTTAGGTAGAATATTTTTTAATTTTTGAAGATAAAATTTATCATCAACACCGTTTTCAAACTCAATATCAATATTACTATTTTCTTTTTTGAATGGATAGTTGTTTTTACCATGAAATGATAGAGTAAAAACATTTTTATTATTACTAAAAATTGAGGCGGTTCCATTACCCTGATGTACATCTAAGTCTACTATTAAAATTTTATTGCACAATTTATTTTCTATTAAATAATTAGCTGCAATTGCTTGATCATTCAACATACAAAAAGCTTCTCCCCTATCATAAAATGCGTGGTGAGTACCCCCTGCAATATTCATTGAAACATTATTTTTTAGAGAATACAGAGCGCAATCTATTGTGCCTTGAGAAATAATTTTTTCTCTTTCAACAAGTTCTTCACTCATTGGAAAACCTATTGGCCTTTGTTCCGACTTAGATAAATTTTGAGAGACTAACTTCTTAAAATATGATTCTTCATGAGTCAACAAGACATCATGATCAGAAATTTTATTAGGAGAAAAAAAATTTTGATCTGTACACGTATTTTCTCTTATTAGTTGTTCGGGTATTAATTCATATTTGATCATTGGAAACCTATGATTTTCTTCTAGAGGATAGATGTACTTTTGATCAAAAGATATTTTAAGCATTAAATGGAAGTTAAAATCATGTCTATCATTAAATACTAAACCTTAAAAACATATTCAGAAATAATTTTGTGATAATTAAAAATATCATAAAAACTGGAAAAGTATTTAGTTAACTTTGTAAATAAATTATGGATTTAAATTACGTAAAAAATAAGATTGAGTTTTATAAGGACTTCCCTATAGAGGGAGTAGAATATATAGACCTAAACCCAATATATAAAGACCCAAAAGCTAGAGATATTTTAGTAGAAAAGTGTATTGAAAGCATAAAAGATATTGAATTTGATTATTTAGCTCTTATTGAATCTAGAGGTTTTCTCATTGGATCTATCATTGCAGATAAATTAAATAAAGGAATTGTTCTTTGTCGTAGTAAAAAAGACAGATTACCTGGAAAAATACAGACAGTAAGGCATAAACTTGAATATGGCGAAGCTGTAATGCAAGTTCAAGAAGGAAAGGGTAAGGTATTGATTTTTGATGATGTTCTAGCTACGGGAGGTACAGCTAATGGAGCATTTAAGGTATTAAACCTTGGAGGGTACTCACCAATTCACTCTCTTTTTTTAGTTGAATTATCAAAATTTGATGTTAATAGTGACACCACTTTCAGTAGTGCTATTATTCTATAATATCAATATATTTTTGCGGAGAGAGGGGGATTCGAACCCCCGGTACGCGTATTTACGTACGACAGTTTAGCAAACTGCTGGTTTAAGCCACTCACCCACCTCTCCTAATTGAATGGCAAATATAATTACATCAGCATCTTCTTGATATAAAAATTTTTTATTTTTTCTATTTGTGAAAAAGGGTTAAATCCATCATTGACTTTATTTATTAAAAAATCAATTTCTTAGCTTTGTTTATGGATTTTATTAAACCTATTAGTACAACTGAAATTATATTAATTTCAACATTTTTTATTTTTTATGTTTTTTACCTTTTTAGATTAAAAAGTATCAACAAAAAAATAAGAGTATATAAGAGTAAAGTATTCCTGAAATTACTTTTAAGATCCGTGTATTTTATTTTGCTAATAGTTTCTTTATTGGGGCCATCTTTTGGAGAAAAAAAGCAAGAAATAAATATTGTAGGTAAAGACATAATGATTCTTGTAGATTTATCTGAATCTATGAATGCAGACGATATAAAACCATCAAGATTAGAAAAAGTAAAATTTGAAATAAAAAAATTAGTTAATGAATTTTCATCTGACAGAATTGGCATAATAATGTTTTCAAGTGAAGCATTTGTTCAGTGTCCAATGACCTATGATAAAAACGCTCTTAATTTATTTACAGAGACATTAAATACTGATTTAGTACCTAATTCAGGTACTGACTTTGGTCCTCCTTTAGAACTTTCTTTATCTAAATTAAATGATGAAAACTCTCAAACAAATGATATAAATTCAAAAATAATTTTATTGATTTCGGATGGTGAAGATTTTGGAGACGAAACACAAAGTGCATTAGATAAGATTAATGAGGCAGAAATTAAACTTTTTACTATAGGGGTAGGTAGTGAAGAGGGATCTAAACTATTTCAAGGTAATGGAACTTTCAAAAAAGATAATGAGGGGAGAGAAGTAATAACAAGACTTAATCCAAAATCACTTAAAAAAGCAGCCACTGAAACTGGAGGAAAATATTTTGAGATATCAAACAAAAGAAATGATACAGATATCCTAATATCACAAATATCAAATATAGAAGGAGATATAATTGAATCTAAAGTTATTGATGTTAGCGGAAATAAATATTTTTATTTTCTCTTAGGTGCATTATTTTTAATGTTGATAGATTTTACTTTTCATCTAAAAATAATTAGGATATGATATTTATTTTAAATGTTTTTCTTTCAGTCTTTGTAAATGATAAAATTGATGAAATAAATAAACTAACATCATTAGCAGAAAAATCATTCTTAGATAAAAATTACACTGAATCTATTAGGAACTATAAAACTTTAATAGATTCTTTAGATTATTCAAATGAAAAAATATTTCTTAACCTAGCACATGCTCACTTATTATCAACTGATACATTAAATGCAATTGAGAATTATAATCTAGCATCTTTAACAGATAATAAAAAAGTTAAATCAATTGCTTTGCAGCAACTAGGAAATATTAATGAAAAAAATAATAAACTTGATGAAGCATTAAGATTCTATAAGGAGTCAATTATTGCAGACAATAATAATAATGATTCTAAATTTAATTATGAGTTAGTAAAGAAAAGATTAGAACAAGAAAAAAAGCAAGAACAAGAAAATAAAAAAGACAACAAAGAAGACTCTCAAAAAAATCAAAATAAAAATCAGTCAGAAAATAAAAAACAAGATAAAGAAGGCAAAGAAGAAAAGAATAAAGAGAATAAAGATCAAGAAGAAAAAAAGAAAAATGATAACAGTAAAAATGATCAAAAAAAAAGCAAAGAAGAATCTGTTGAAGAAAAACTAAAAAAAATTAATATGACCAAAAAGAAAGCTGAAATGATTTTAAATGCTTTAAATAATAATGAGTTTCAGTATATTCAACAACTAAAGAGAAAACCAAGTAAGAAAAAAGATAAAAGTAAACCTGATTGGTAATGGTAAATGCAATAAAAAATACTGATTTTAATTTCAAAGATTTACTAAGTAAATATACGGGTAAGGTTCGTGATGTTTATCATTTTGAAGATAAACTGATTATGGTTGTTTCTGATAGAATAAGTGCATTTGATGTAGTTCTTCCAAAAGCCATCCCATTTAAAGGACAAATTCTAAATCAAATAGCAGAAAAGTTTTTAAAAATGACAAGTGACATTGTGCCAAACTGGATTATTTCTATCCCTGATCCAAATGTAACAATTGGAAAAAAATGCCAAACTTATCCTGTTGAAATGGTAATTAGAGGATATTTAACTGGACATGCATGGAGAGAATACAATAGTGGAAAAAGAATTATTTGTGGTGTACCTATGCCTGATGGAATGCGAGAACATGATAAATTTTCAGAACCTATTATTACCCCAACAACAAAAGCTAAAGTTGGTCATGATATTGATATTTCAAAAGACGAAATACTATCAAAGGGTATAATATCAAAAAATGAATACGAAAAATTAGAGTTAATAACAAAAAGTCTTTTTAGAAGAGGATCAGAATTTGCAGAATCAAAAAACTTAATACTAGTGGACACTAAATATGAATTTGGAAAATATAATAATGAAATTACATTAATTGATGAGATACATACTCCAGACTCATCAAGATATTTTTATGCAGATACATATCAAGAATTACAAAATTTAAGAAAAAGTCAAAAGCAATTATCTAAGGAGTTTGTACGAGAATGGCTTATGGAAAATAATTTTCAGGGGAAAGATGGCCAAGAAATTCCAAAAATGTCAAATAAAATTGTTAATTCTATATCAGAAAGGTATATTGAACTATACGAAAATATTACAGGAGAAAAATTTATTAAAAGAAATACTGAAAATATGTTGAATGATATTGAATCGAACATTAAAATTGCATTATGAAATACGAAATAGAAAAAAACGACTTATACTACATTATTACTCCTAAAGAAGAAAAAATTGATTCAGTACTAGCACCAACACTAAAAGCTGATTTAATAACGTATGAAGTTGAGGGAGCAAAAAATATAATTTTAGATTTACAAAATGTAAAATTTATGGATTCTTCTGGCTTAAGTGCAATGCTCGTAGGCAACAGAACATTTAGAGAAAAAAATTCGACTTTCGTTATATGTAATATAAGTGATCACATATCTAAGATATTAAAAATATCTAAACTTGATACAGTACTTGATATTCTTCCAACTCGTCAAGAAGCTATTGATTCTATTCAATTAGATGAAATAGAAAAAGGTATGAATTAGAGTTATTGTATGGATAACTTTAATATTAAAGAAAAAAAAAAGCTTCATAATATCTTTCTTGTTCTCTCCGGGATATTCATTACTAATGCAATAATCGCTGAGATTCTTGGAACTAAGATTTTTGATATAAATATTATTAAAAATTTTAGTTTATCAGTAGGTGTTATAATTTGGCCAGTTGTTTTTATTACCACAGACATCATCAACGAGTATTTTGGTAAAAGGGGTGTGAAGAAAATAAGTTATTTTACCATACTACTTGTTATTTATGTTTTTATTATAATATTCCTATCTACTAAGTTAACTCCAAACTCTTATTGGTTAGATATTAATAAAATTGATAATTCAGGAAATACATTTAATATAAACTATGCATACAATACAATTTTTCTTCAGAGTACTGGGATAATAATTGGTTCAATATTTGCTTTTCTAATAGCACAACTTTTAGATGTTTTTATTTTCCAAAAAATAAAAAAAATAACTAAAGGAAAGTTAATTTGGTTAAGAGCTACTGGGTCAACATTATTTTCTCAATTTATAGATAGTTTCGTTGTATTAATTATTGCATTTTACTTTTTAGCTCCTGATGGAAAAGAATGGTCACTTGATCAGGTTTTTAATGTAGGTTTTGATAATTATACCTTTAAGTTTTTTGTAGCAATATCTATAACTCCACTAATATATTTAGCTCATTATATGATTGACATATACTTAGGTAAAGAATTATCAATAAAAGCTAAAGAATCTGCACTAGAAAATTAAATTCTTATATTTACCAAGTGAAAGCAACATTTAGAGTTATTTATAGATTAGTTGGGTTTGTACTCTTGTTTTTTTTATTAGGCACATTATTCGTATATATTGAAACTGTAGCAATTGAAGATAACATAGAATCATTTGTTGATGAATCTGGAATACTCCAAAATAAGTATGAAAAAAGCCTCATACCAATTATTGCATCTTCAATAATTTCATATATAGTGATTTTTCATATTCCTTGGTTCAAGAAAAATGAAAACTAATCATTAGTCAACTCATTTAATATTATACCGGTAGCAACTGAAACATTTAAAGATTCTGCATTACCAATCCTATTAATTGATAACCACTCGTCTACATACTTAAATAAATTTTTATTAATACCGTGTGACTCATTACCAAATAATAATATACCATTAAAAGAATTATTTTTTTTAAAACTATTTTTTTCATTTGATGATGTACCAATAACTTTCAAATTACATGTCTTTAAAAAATATTCTAAATCCTTATAATAAACATCCACTCTAGTAAATGAGCCCATACTTGACTGTATAGTTTTAGGATTATAAAAATCTACAGAATCATTTGAGCATATAATATTTTTTATTCCGAACCAATCAGCATTTCTAATTATTGAACCTAAATTTCCAGGATCACTTATAGAGTCAAGAGCTAAAGTGATTTTACCTAAATCACTAAAAGAAATATCATTGGAATAAATTTTCACAACAGAAAATCCTACATGATTATTCTGTAAAGAACTTAATTCATTTATCTGTTTTTCTTCTAGAATAAAGATGTTATCATCTGGCAGTAAGTTTTTATATTTATCATAAATCTTTTTTGATATAACAGTAAATTGAATATCATATTTAGAGTGATTTACTTCTAAAATGCCTTTTAGACCTTCAACCAAGAAAAGATTTAATTCTTCTCTTGACTTCTTATATTTAAGAGATTTAATTAATTTAATTTTTGATTTTGAAATCATATCTTATTTTAAAATAAATTTAGTCATATTGTTTGAATACATCGAAAATATAGATAAAGAGATAACAATTTTTTTAAACAATTTATCTCATCAGAACCTAGATGGTATCATGATACTAATTAGCAATAAATATGTTTGGATACCTCTTTATCTTTTTTTAATATATTGGCTATGGAAATTTGATAAAGAAAATTTTAAAAAAAACTTATTGATTTCCATTTTAACAGTAATAATATCAGACTTAATTACAAGCTCATTAATGAAGCCTTTTTTTGAAAGACTTAGACCATGTAATGATTCTGACTTACAGGAATTAATTAATATTGTTGCAGGATGTGGAAAAAAATTTAGTTTTGCTTCCTCTCACGCATCCACAACATTTTCTCTAGCATCCATTTTCTACCTTATTTCAAAAAGAAAAATAAAGCTGATGTTTTTATGGAGCATTCTAATTGGTTATAGCAGAATTTATTTAGGGGTACATTTTTTTCTTGATGTAATTTTTGGATTTTTAGTAGGTTATTTAACTTCAAATTTAATTTATCGTATATCTAAAAAAATCTATTTAATTTGAGACTTTTCATAACTATAACTTTCTTAAGTTTATTTTCTTGTTCAATAGAAAAGAGAGAATTACCTATTTACGGAAGATCCGAAATAAAAGAAAGAAATGATAATGGTATTATTAGTTTTGATACATTGAATCATACTATTAAGGCATTTAAATTTTATAATCAGGATAGCATATTAGTAGATAACAATACTTTTAATAATTCAATATATGTTGCAGACTTCTTCTTTACCACCTGCCCTACTATATGTCCAATAATGAAAAATAACTTGATTAAAGTTTATAATAGATTTTTAAATAATGAAAGAGTAAAATATTTATCTCACACAATTAATCCAGACTATGACAATGTGCTAACACTTAAAAAGTTTTCAGATAGGTTAGAAGTAAATTCTAAAATATGGCATTTTGTAACTGGAGATATAGATGATATATATAACACAGCAAAGTCTAGTTATATGGTATCTGCATTAAAAGATGATAGTGAGCCTGGAGGGTTTTTACATAGTGGTACATTTTTACTAGTAGATCAAAATAAAAATATTAGAGGAATCTATGATGGCACTGATGAATCAGAAATATATAAATTAATTGAAGATATAGAATTACTACTTACAACTATCCCTTGATCATTTTTTTTATATATTTTCCTAATATATCAAATTCTAAATTAACAATGTCACCCTCATTTAACAATCCAAAATTAGTGTTGGAATAGGTATGAGGAATTATAGCAACTGTAAATTTATTTTCAGATATTTCAAAACAAGTTAAACTTACTCCATTAACACAGATACTTCCCTTCTCAATAATTAAACTCGAAAATTTCTCTGAAAATTGAAATGTAAATAACCAGCTATTTTCTTGATCGACTTTTCTTATACAGGTAGCTATATCATCAACATGACCTTGTACTATATGACCATCTAATCTACCATTCATTCTCAAACTTCTTTCTAGATTTATTTTAGATCCTATTTTTATTTTTGAGAAATTTGATTTTTTTAAACTTTCATCAATAATGGTTACACTATATACATCCTCATTACAACTAGTTACTGTTAAGCATACTCCGTTATGACTTAAACTCTCATCTATCCTTAATTTTGAACTTAATGAACTTGATATTGTTAACTCAATATTTTTACCATTTTTATCAAATTTTTCTACAGTTCCTATTGATTCTATTATTCCCGTAAACATTTTTTAATATAATATTAGATTGTAAAAGTAAAAGTTAAATTTGTGTGAAAAAATTTATTCATGAAAGAAAATAAAATCGAGTGTAGTAAAACTAAGATTAACATTAGTGAAATGGTACTTCCTAATCACACAAATAATTTAAATACTTTGTTTGGTGGTAAACTAATGTACTGGATGGATATGGCAGCTGGAATATGTGTGTATAAAAACACAAAAAAAATGTCTGTAACAGCTTCAGTTGACAATATATCTTTTAAATCTCCTGTATATAAAGGAGATATTGTAACTATTGAAGCCTTTATTACTCGTGTTTTTAGTACATCTATGGAAATTTACCTAGAGGCAACTACACAAAATAGAAAAACTGGAAAATCAATTATTAGTAATAATGCATTTTTCACATTCGTTACCCTAGATGAAAAAGGAAAACCAACAAAATCTATTGAAGTCTTACCAAAAACTGAAGAAGAAAAGAAACTTTATGATGGAGCATTGAGGAGAAGACAACTTAGATTAATCCTTGCTGGCAAGATGAAACCAGAGGATGCGGATGAACTGAAATCAATATTTGATTAAAATATTTCGCTTAATTTGTTATACAAATTCATGCCCCTGAGTTGGGTATCTTTAGCAATAATTCTACCATCAGGATCTATTAAAAAAGCACTAGGAATTTTATTAATATTATATAAAATAGCAGCTTCAGACTGATAATAATTTAGATCAGAAACATTTATCCAAGGTAATTTATCTTGTTTTATACCTCTCACCCAATCAGCTCTACTTCTATCTAGAGACACCTGATAAATCTCAAACCCTTTATCCTTAAACATATTATAATTATTTACAATGTTAGGATTTTCTTCTCTACACGGTCTACACCAAGCAGCCCAAAAATCTAATAAAACATATTTACCTCTTAATGAAGAAAGAGAAATAGGATTGCCTGTAGTGTCATTTAAAATAATATCAGGAGCAATACTTCCTACAGAAACAGCTTTTAGTTTAATTAAATCATTTTCAAATTTTTGGAAATATGTGTTTTGACTAAAGTCATCATAATATCTATCATAAATTTTTTCCCAAAATGTAATATTCTCACCAATTGGAAGATAAGTTGAACTAGAAGCTAATAGAACAGCCAAAGAATTATCAGAATTATTTAAGTAATCTTTAAGAAGTAATTCAAACTGATTTTGTTTAAAAGAAGCTTCTTCTCTTATGCTATTAATTTTCTGTATATCTTTTTCTTCATTAGCATCAAAAAATGATCTATTTAATTCTCTTACTTGATTTCTGTAATTGGTTATATTTTGACCTAAACCAATTAATATATCAGTATCACTTGAACCTTTTATTGTTGAATTAAATGAATTATTAGTATCATCAATTAGTATATTAATATCTTCTTTATTTAATATTAAATCGATACTATTTTTACCTAATACGTCTAAACGATATAATGAAGCCTCTCCATTAAATACTATAAAATCTATATTATTATCAACAAAATTAGCAGATTGTACTAGCTCAATAGAATAATCTGAATTTACCCTTTGTAATCTAACCTCACCATTAATATCATCTCCTTTAATTTTGATGTTAATTGTGACTTCCTTTGAAGAGTCATAGGATGTTTCGCATGAAATCAAACTTATAAATGAAAGAAAAAATACATATATATATTTCATACAATAAAATTAAAAATTATATTATTTTCAATAGGGTTATTGAACGTTAAAAATTATTAATTGTTTAATAACTTTTTTAAAATTGATTCACCTTCTGATAGAACTTTAGAAAGTCCACTTATGTTTTTTCCGCCAGCTGTTGATAAGAAACTTTGTCCTCCTCCAGACCCATCTATATGAACAGCAAGACCTTTTATTATTTCTCTAGCATCAATTAAATCTTGTGGTATTTTTTTTGAAATCATTAATAAAATAAAAGGTTTATTATCATTTTCTATAGTAGCTAAAAAAATTAAATTTTTAAATTTATTATCTAATTCAAAACCGATTTGCTTTATGAAACCAACTTCTTCATTTTTAAAATGAGAAATTAATACATTAGCAATACCAATTTTTTTAATTTTCTGTGAAACATCATTTTTAATGTTATTTTTTCTAGAAATATCTAATTGAGTTAACTGATTCTCAAGTAATTTATTTTTTTTAATTAAACTTTTTACTGAATCAATAATATCTGAACTTTTTAAAATTTCTTTGAGAGAATTTAACTCAAAGCTCTGCTTATTAGAAAAGTCATTATAACCTAAAGAAGTTAA
>Ga0315331_10002322_pt1 | contig 14443 bp, 11 predicted proteins | sample M160m34915metaG_FD_203456 | JGI IMG/M metagenome (GOLD analysis project Ga0315331, IMG submission 203456) | Ammonia-oxidizing marine archaeal communities from Monterey Bay, California, United States - M1 60m 34915 | ecosystem: Environmental > Aquatic > Marine > Intertidal zone | place: USA...
TTGCTCCGTAAAGTAGGCGGATAGGCATCTCATCGTTCTTGCTGTCGCCACCTGATTTTTTACTCGCTGAGTGCATCGACTTCATCGCGCTCAGGATCAACGGAAATGCGGCAACAATGCCACCAATGGCCGCCCCTACAAGCATGCCGATACCCAACGGCTTGTAAATCACGCCGCGCATCTTGGACGGCTGGTCGACCAGCCCTTCGATCATTACGCCGTCAGGCGAAATCACTCCGGCAATCTCGGGACCAGCAAAGCCACTCAAGAGCGGAGACAACAAGAAGTAACAGATAAAACCCCCGGCCCCAAACCAGAAACCACCCCTCCCGGAAAGAAAACCGACGCCGATCGTCATCACGGACAGGTACAAACTGATGTTTAACAAGGCGGGTAATCCGAACGCCGCGCCAGCGTGCCAATCGGTGTCCTCGCCGCGGAAATACAGAACCAACAGGTGGATAAGCCCGGAGAACAAGGCGCCACCGAGCAGTAAAACTGCTTTTCGCACGCCTGCACCGGGTGACTTTAGAATGGTCGCAACGGCGATTCCGCCAGGGTAGGCGAGGCGATCAAAATCGATCATCTGTTTCCGCAGTGGAATCACGAACGCGAGGCCGAGTACCGAACCCGTGATACAAGCGAGGATCATCAGCGGCACATTAAAATCTGCCACCGACTCCAAACCTTGCGTCCGACTCAAAATGAACAGCGCGGGAACCGAGAACATGATGCCCGATGATGCACCATTGACGGCCGAGGCAATCGTTTGGTTGATATTGTTTTCAACGATGCTGGTGCGTCGCATCACGCCCCGCAGAAGGCCCCAACCTAAGATGGCAGCCAACTCCGAGCCTTCAATCGCAAACCCAAGGATCAAAGCTGCGTACCCAATGGAAACGGCAATCAAAGCACCGATCGCCCAGCCAATGAAAACGGCTGTCCAAGTAAACTCGGGGTATGGGCCTCGACGAATGACTGGTGAATCAGAGGGCCCCCCTGTGCCTGCGGCACCCGTCGACTGCTGTGGATTATTAGTCGTCATCGCTTCCCCAAACTGATGTTTCTGACTGCGGCGTAAATAACCTAGGCCATTGCAGGCCCAATCACAACGCCGAAGAAGGCCCCAACACCGGAGCATCCCGCAAAGCAGCGGAGCATCTCACAAAGCCAATCACGACGCTGACTCCTCTGGTAGACCGTGAGCAGATGCATCACGCACGACCATCACAGCCTCTTGAGCCCCCCCAACAGCACCACACCTTTTGTGATCCTACGCCAGCGAATAAACTGTCCACGTCGGCACTGGCCCAGGCTGGGCAAGATGACTTGTGATTAAAAAAACACACTCAGCAGGAAAATTGCTGAACGAACACCCGAAGAGCAGCGTCACCTCGCCAGGGATTGGCTTGTTTCAACCTCGACATGAATTCAAGCTCCATGCCCAGCCTTGCCCGCCTTGCAGGACCACGACACGCTTTGCTGTGGCTAATGCATCAGTGAGCCCTCCGAGCACGAGGACTGACTCTGACCGAAACAACGCTGACGTTTGCCCGTGTAACGCTGTCAAAACTCGAGTCCGAAAGAGTCGGGCTTGATAGATGAGTCGGGCTTGTTACTCAAACACTTTCACAACTCCCCGCTTCAACCCTAAAGACGTACCTGCGATGAAAGAACTGTTCAACCTTAACGAAGACGTGGCTGTCGTGATTGGTGGCACAGGTGAACTTGGTGGCACCATGGCGGAAGCACTTGGAGCGGCAGGTGCTAAAGTTGCCGTGGTCGGACGTAATGCTGATCGCGGTAATGCACGTGCCAGTCGTATCACGGACAACGGGGGCGAAGCCAAATTTTTCGCTGCCGATGGTCTTAACGCTGACTCTCTTGATGAAGCCCGTCAGGAAATCGCCAAATGGTCAGGCAGCCCTGCATCCATTTTGGTGAACGCTGCGGGTGGCAACCGACCGGACGCGACGATTCCTCCGGGGGGCGACTACTGCAAACTGCCTCTCGACGCATGGCGTGATGTCTTCGACCTGAATCTGGTTGGTGGTGCCCTACTGCCCAGTCAGGTCTTCGGGCAGGACATGATCGATGCTGGTGTTGGCAGTGTGATCAACATCGCTTCCATGTCCGGCATGATTCCACTGTCACGAGTGGTTGCCTATTCAGCAGCAAAAGCTGCAGTCATTAACCTGACCCAATGGCTGGCACGCGAGTGGGCCACAACCGGCGTTAGAGTCAACGCAATCAGCCCTGGTTTCTTTCCGGCGGAACAAAACCGCAAGTTGCTGTTCAATGATGATGGCAGCTACACCGAACGAGGCGGACAAATCATTGGGCACACACCGATGGGGCGTTTCGGCAAAGCGGAAGAACTGGGTGGCGTTGTCACTTGGCTGGCATGCCGCAGAGCGGCCTCTTTTGTGACCGGACAAAACATCGCGGTGGATGGTGGATTTGCATCCGTCACCATCTGAGTAGTGCTGCACTGAAAATGGCAGCGTAGCCCCTTCAGCCATCACGAAACCAAGACCGAATCGGCACGACTGCGATGATCCGATAATGCAATTCAAGTAGCGGATATCAAACACGACAGGCAGATTTGCACTTCGGACCGACTCAGGCATTCCCGTCGCCGTTCAACCTAAAACGAACACAACCTTTAATCGACATCAATCCAAACACAGGTACAAACAAATGATGGAACTTCGTAACGACGCAAAATACTCGTTGGTCATCCCCACCAGCATGGGAACACGCTTAACCCCAGTGGACCACCAACCGTTTCACTGCAGCGACACCTTCAAGATGCAGGCAACCAGTGCCGAGTCAAACGTTGGCAGTGTTTCCTCATTCCTTGGTCTGCCCGTAAAGATTTTGACAGCCTTTGTGAAAGACAGCCCTGTTGCTCGCTTCATCAAAGATGATCTCGCTCGACGGCACATGGACTACGAAGGGCCCGAATTTGACCAGGACACACCCTGGGGTGTTCGGCACCAAATCAACATGGCTGACAGCGGTTGGGGAACGCGTGGCCCACGCGTTCAGAATGACCGTGCTGGCGAAGTTGGAAGGCACTTGAACGTCAAGGATTTTGACTTGGACCGCATCTTCGCTCAGGACGGAGCGAAGATTGTTCATATGTCGGGTTTGATTGCAGCTTTGTCGGAAGACGCCAGTCAGTTCTGCCTTGAGATCGCGCGTGCTGCAAAGAAGCATGGAGCCCGGATTTCATTTGACCTCAATCATCGCGCGTCTTTTTGGAGTGGCCGTGAAGCTGAACTGTCGGCAGCATTCAAGGAAATTGCAAGCCTTTCAGACATCCTGATCGGCAATGAAGAGGACTTTCAGCTCTGCCTCGATATCGCGGGGCCAGAAGCCGGTGGAGAAGACATTGGTGCCAAGATCGACGGTTTCAAAGAAATGATCCAACGCGTCAAGCAGGAATACTCAGGTGCCAGCCTGTTCGCAACCACGCTGCGAGAAGTCGAAAGTGCTAACAGTCACATGTGGGGAGCCATTGTTTCAAGCGGCGATGATTGGCACGTCGTCAAACCAAGACAGATCGGAGTGCTGGACCGAATCGGTGGCGGGGACGGCTTCGTGGGCGGCTTGCTGTATGGAGTTCTCAAGCAGTGGGAAGCTGAGAAGTGCACCCAATTTGGCTGGGCGACCGGAGCACTCGCCGCAACCATGTACACTGACTACGGACAACCCGCTGACGAAGATCAAGTCTGGAGCATCTGGCAAGGAAACGCACGCGTGAAACGTTAGACACTTCGCTAGCCACGCCACACATGCGGGGGTGACATCCGCGGGTCACGCGAAAGGCTGCCCCGCCCGAGAATCTCGTAGCAACATCAAATCATAACGTTGGCTACGCCATCACGGGACGATGAACGTAACCCCAATGCAGGCCAACGAACTGAAGCGCGTCATGACCGACTGTTCTTGCAGAAGGCTGAATCACGGCGATGGCCTACTGCTAAAACAACAGCAGCGAGAGGACCGGATCCCCAACATTCAGTGCCGGCTCTTGCCCACCTGATCAGAGCATTGGTATTTGTGAAAGTGAAAGCCCAGCAAATCCAGAATTCAGACTCAGCACGCAACTGGTCCCGTCAATCTACCTGCGGACCAGGGCCTTGCGGACCAGTTTCCTGCGATGGGGCAACTGAACCACTCGACGACTCGTCGGAGCCATCACTTTCCTGGGGCATGGTCATCACGGGCTCACCCCATTTTGCCGTGAAGGACTCTTCGCAAGACTCGCACTTTAGCTCCGTCCCCAGCAGTTGATCATCGACCACCTGGGCCGCCTCACAAGCGGAGCACTTGACCCGCACGGACCCAGTTTCTTGTACCAACGCAGCGAGATGCTTTTCGGTGACACCTGCGACCTCGATGTCCTGAGGCTCCAAGGTGGTGAGAACTTTGTGATCAATCTCGCTAAGCTTTGCCAAACGGTTAGCCATTCGCCTGACAGTTCGCTCAAAACTATTTCGCGCACAACGACCATTGCCAAAGTGCTGATCTCGGGCGATATACAAGAACGTAAAGCCTCGCAACAATCGGCGGCGTGATTCAGTCGGTAGCGTGTACTTGGCCTTGGCAGCAATCAGCTCAAAGATCCGGCACAGTGCCTCTGGCGGATAATCATCAAAGTGCATGGTCGTCCCAACACGTGACGACAGACCTGGATTGCTACGAATCATGGTCTGCATTTCAGTCGGATACCCCGCCAGAATCACCACCAATTGGTCTCTTTGATCTTCCATACGTTTCAACAGAGTCTGAACCGCCTCGCGACCGTACTGATCCTGGCCACTTTCATCAATCAGCGTGTAGGCTTCATCAATGAACAGGACTCCATTGAGCGCCTCATCAATTTTCGCATTGGTTTTGGGGCCAGTTTGCCCGGCATACTCAGCGACCAGCCCGCTACGATCCGTTTCGACCAGATGCCCACTTTCCAGCACCCCAAGTGCACCGTAGATCTCCGCGACGATACGAGCGACCGTGGTTTTTCCGGTTCCGGGGTTACCAACAAACGCCATGTGCAGACTGGGCTTGGTGGTTGGCAAACCAGCTTCTGCACGCTGTCGCTCCATCCTTAAAAAATTGGTCAACGTTTGGATCTGATCTTTGATGGCATCCAACCCAATCAGTCGATCCAAGCTTTGACGGGCATCCGCCAGACGCTGCTCTGGAGTTCGATCATCGGCGGGCTCCTTGGCTTTCTTTTTCTCGACCAAGCCGGTTTCCGATTTCATGCCAGTTGTCGGATTGCCAGACCCACCAGGTCCAGCGATCGGTGTAGATTTTTCTGCCACCGACACGTCAACTCCTTCACGCAATCGTTTTGCCTCGCCACGCAACCATTTGAGGGCATCGCGAGCGTTATCAGTATCTTTCTCACTTGCCAAATGCTCTGGCGCGTGCCCTCGCAACTCATCAAACTGTCGCTGCATTGATTGCAGACTGGCGTTGTCTGCTACCGAGACATCACCATCAACCGAGGCAAGTAAATTCGCCATCCTCATCGCCAGCGTTTCCAGCTCACCCCAACGATCTCGAATCGCTGGAATCTCAGCAAATGGCCTGACAAGGTCTCGCCACTCAAAATCATTTGAAGCATCCAGCAACCAAGCAACGGCCTCCTGAAGCTGACTTCCCATCACCGACTTGCCCCAGATATGCTCGAGCAACACTCGCCCCATCTGCCGCTGGCCAATATTCCGCGCATCGATACCCTGAACCACAGCTGCAAACACCTTCATCAAAAGCCCTTGATGAAGATCGTCCATCTGATCCGCAATCGAGGCAGCACTGGGGTCTTCGCCCCCCGTCAACCAACCATACGAACCACGCACCAAGTTGCCGCTTTCTACATACAGGTCCTGGGTTTCGCGGAGAGTCTCGCGATACAGACGAATCGTTTCAATGATTTGGTCGTCAGAGCGTCGTGTCATGGTGAATTGAGCAGAAGAGTTTCATTGCCAAAAAGAGAGGTCACGTCATCTTAACGAAAAAAACGTGCGACATGCTTCCGACCGCATGACCGTGCGGCAGCGACCAGCACGTCACTAAAACAGTCCACATCAGTTGCCAAAAATCGAAACCTCGGAAATTTGCTGGGCAAATACTAACGCCTCTGCGAATACTGGCACCTCTGCAAATACCGGCGCCTCTGCAAATACCGGCGTCGCTGCAAATACCGGCGTCTCTGCAAATACAGTCACTGAGGCAATTGCACTGCAACCAGCTTGCCGGCCGCGTTTCTTGCGTACACGCATCCCTCAAGCAGGACCGGCACTGTCCAGCAGCGCCCTTCAAGAATGCTTGCCGAAGCAACCTCGTCGTATCCCGTCGATGTGGCCTTGGCGATCACCAAACGGCCATCATCACTGAGAATCACCAGCTTGCCATCAGCAATCATTAATGAACCGCACCCCAGCCCACTCTCTGTCCACATGACCTCGCCCGTGTCATGTTTCATGCACGTCAGATTCACGACCCTTCCAAAATTTGAATTGCCATCAAAACCGTAGAGATAGCCGTCATACAGGATGCTGTTATTGAAATGGTTACGCATCTTTCGATTATCGTACACCAGTTCTAATTTGCCATCGCTCAACCGGAACAAGCCACAACCAACCTGATAGCCAGTAGAGATATAAATGGTTCCATCGTGGACGATGGGCGTGGTGGAATTGGTCCTGAACGGTGACTTCCATGGAAACGCATCAACCTCTACCCCATCATCCGCTTGCACCAACCGAAGTGCATCGGAGTCAAGCGTCGCAACCAAGGCTGCACTCTGATGATCGAAGCTGACAGCTGATCCATAACCAGCGGTATGCTTTTCTGTTTTCCAATTCAAGTCACCCGACATTTTGTCAAAGGACACGACGCGTCCGGCCTCGAGAATCAATTGGTCACCGAGAATGAATGGAGAGCCATTGAATCCCCATTCGGGTAACTTGACGTCCAGATCAGCCTGCAAATCACGTTGCCAAAGGATCTTGCCATCGACCACACGAAAGCAAATCAACTGTCCTTCTTTGCCGACGGTATAGACACGATCACCGTCGATCGTCGGTGTCGCTCCCGGACCGCCCTCGTAAAGGTTATCCACCAATTTGGACGGGTAGGTATGTGTCCAAATTGCCTTGCCCGTGCTTTGATCGAGACAAAAAACTGATTCGTTTCCATCATCGTGCCCCATCGAAAAGAGTCGTCCCTCGGCAATGGAGACCGAGCTGAAACCAATTCCAATCTCTCGCTCCCAAATCACTTTCAAACCTGTTTCGGGCCAATCAGTCGACCAGCCGGTCTCGAGCGATATTCCATCATGTCGCTTCCCCATCCAGTTGGGCCAACTGGACGTTCCGGCCCGAGTGTCCACTGCCACGGAATCGGCCTCCTCAGCCGTTACCGACTGCGGTAAAGAGACGGCAACAATGACCAAAATCATCGCAACCATGACTGCCAAACCTGTGGCGATAATCATTAGCCTGCGCATCAAAACCCTCGTGGTACTAGCAACTTCTTAGAAATGACAAGCCGATGTCGTAGAGAACAATTCCCAACGATCATAGAAAACAACGCTGCAATCTCAAAATCTTCCTGCGTAACCATTCCTCGCTAACCGACGCAGAGGTGTAAGCCATCCACGCTCCCTGCAAATCCGTAAACATGCAAACTGTTAACTTGGAAGCTGCGGCGAGGAAAACCAACAACATCTCGTTCCAGCCGAAAAAGCGTTTCTTGCCAATAATCGCTCAGACCTTCGCACATCCCGACAACACCAATGTAAACCCCACTGACACCAGTAGATGCCTGGATGCCAAGATCTACCGATCCCGGCGTTTGCGATGACAAGCCTAACGAGCAGCGGCTTGCCCTCTCACATTCAGGACAGGTCTGCCTTCCAAGCATCAGCCAATTCGGCCATCTTCATCAGTTCGCTGACGGCCTTTGGGTCTTTTCTTTTTCCAAACAATACGTCATTCGCCTTAGCAATGCTCCAATCAGGATGCGGTCGCTTGAGCAACGACATTTCCTGCCCCGCCCGAACCTGGCCTGGCTCATGCACGCGAATGTACCAACCGGTTCGCCCCGTCTGCGTCACACGCTTGGTCAAGGTACTGAGCCCCCAGCGACGGGCAATTTTCCAACATGGCTGCCGAGGCTGACTGACTTCAATCCGGCAGGGGCCCAATTGGAACTGATCGCCGATACAGACTGAGTTTTCATCGGCACCACGAATCGTCAAGTTTTCTCCAAACGCCCCCGGCCCCATTTTCAATTCTGGTAACTCCTCCTTCCAAGCGTGGTAGTGGCCTGCGGCGTAACACAGCACGGCCTTATCGGGACCACCATGATGGCGGGCGTCCGCCACAAAGTCCCCATCTATCCCAAGGCACCCCATGTCAACCACATGTTCGACCGGTGTTTTGTAAAAACCGGTCGTCCATTGGTGCTCGGCGGGGTCGCGACTGGCGGGGTTTCCCTCGGTCAAAACCTTACCAATCTGAACGCTCTCAATGGTGATTGGCATCGAATGTCTCGGATGATCTGAGGGGAATCTCGGGAGCGGTTCTGAAGTTCACAGGGGGACCGTCGCAAGTATTGGTGATTTATAGGTTTGCGGCAACATCCCAAGAGCGTTGGGTCGTTGTTAAGCCGAGTGGAACACGCTAGAATTTGCGTTCCTTTTCCAGGCCATTATGGCGTCTCCCTAAAACGTGACTTTTCTTAGGAATCCGGGCATTGGCAGAAGACGAAAACGGTAACGAAAACGGTTCCAACAGCACTCCAGAGGACCAAGGTTCCAACGACCAAGGTTCTGGAGGTGGCACAGGCGCGGGCGCGTTGAGGTTGATAGACCTGCCGATCGAAGACGAGCTTCGTGATAGCTATTTGACATACGCAATGAGCGTGATTGTCAGTCGCGCCTTGCCAGACGTTCGTGACGGGCTGAAACCCAGCCAGCGGCGAATTCTGGTCGCCATGAACGACCTGAACCTGAGCCCAGGAAGCAAACGCGTTAAATGCGCCAAGATTTCCGGAGACACCTCGGGTAACTATCACCCGCACGGTGAAAGCGTGATCTATCCGACACTGGTTCGGATGGCTCAGGAATGGAACATGCGGCGGATGCTCATCGATAAGCAGGGCAACTTTGGCAGCATTGCCGGACTTCCCCCGGCTGCGATGCGATACACCGAGGCAAGATTGAGCGCGGTCGCTGCAACGATGTTGGATGACATCAAGCTCGACACGGTCGATTACACGCCCACCTACGACGAAGTGAGAACCGAGCCGACCGTCCTGCCCAGCAAGTTCCCCAATTTGTTAATCAATGGGTCGGGTGGTATTGCGGTTGGAATGGCGACGAGCATTCCGCCCCACAACCCGACCGAAGTCTGCGATGCGGTCATTGCATTGATCGATAATCCGGACCTGACGGTCGATGAACTGTTTGGCATTGTTCCGGGGCCGGACTTTCCTACCGGTGGAATCATCTGCGGACGCTCCGGAATCTGGCGTGGTTACCAAACCGGTCGCAGCACCATTGTGCTTCGCGCTAAGTGCCAGATCGAGGAGATGAAGGGGAACCGATCACGCATTGTCGTGAACGAGATCCCGTACCAACAAACACGTGACGGGGTGGTCAAAAAGATCGCAGAGCTCGTCAACGGCGATAAAATTAAGGGCATCTCAGGAATTCGCGACGAGAGCGATCTGAAAGAGCCAGTGCGGCTGGTGATTGAGCTCAAACGGGATGCAGATCCCGATGTGGTGCTGAACCAGCTGTACCAGTTCTCGCCGCTGCAAACCACATTCTCGATGATTTTCCTCGCGTTGGTCGATGGAAAACCTCGAGAACTCACCATCAAGGAAATGCTGACGGAATTCATCCGTCACCGCCTGAACGTGATCCGCCGTCGGACACAGTTCCTGCTGAATCGAGCGAGACGCCGCAAGCATACGGTCGAAGGCCTGCTGTTAGCGTTGGCCGACATCGATAAAATCATTCAAACCATCCGCGAAAGCCGCACGCAAGTTGAGGCCAAGCAACGCTTGATGGGAATCGAATGCCCTGCCGCAATGATGCAACGTGCTCTGGGCGATGAAGGATTCCAACAGTTCGTCCTCGAAAGGGGCGAAGCTTCAGGTTACACGCTAACGAGTGTGCAGACCGATGAAATCCTGCGAATGCGTCTCGGACAATTGGTCAACTTGGAGCAGGAAAAACTGTCCAAGGAGCACCAAGAACTGTTGATTGAGATCACTGATTACCTCGATATTCTCGGCAATCAGGCTCGGATCTATCAGATCATCAAAGATGACCTGGAAGAGATCAAACGCAAATTCGGTGACACCCGCCGAACCGAGATTTCCCAGATGGAACTCGGTAACATCAATATTGAGGACCTGATCACCGAAGAGACGATGGTGGTATCCATCAGTCACTCTGGGTACATCAAACGCACGGCCTCGAGTGTTTACAACACACAAAAACGTGGCGGTAAAGGACTCAAGGGGGCGAAGACGGATGGCACTGATCCGATCGAACATTTGTTCGTCGCCAGCACTCATGCTTACCTCTTGTTCCTGACCACGGCAGGCAAAGTGCGATGGCAAAAGGTCTATGATCTGCCGCAATTACCGCGAGACAGTCGTGGACGGGCTATCGTCAACCTGCTGAACCTCGAAAAAGAAGAACGCATTGCCGAATGCCTGGCAGTCAGAAATTTTGACCAGGAAGGCTATTACGTCGTAATGGCGACTCGCAGCGGCCTCGTGAAAAAGACGCCACTGGAGCAATACAGTCGCCCAAAACGTGGTGGTATCATCGCCATCAAACTGCGTGAAGGTGACGAACTGGTTGATGCAGCCGTGATCGGCCCCGGCGACGAAGTCGTGCTGGTGACTGCCAAAGGTATGGCCATTCGCTTCCGGGAGTCTGATGCCCGCCCAATGGGCCGGAATACTTCAGGAGTCAAAGGTATCTCCCTTGTGGGCGATGACCATGTGGTGGGAATGGTCGTTGCAGATCCAAGTGATTCACTGCTCACTATCTGCGAAAATGGGTACGGAAAACGGACCAAGTTCGGCCCCAACGCGTCTGCCGTAGACGCCGAGAAGGGTGATGACGCCGAAAACGGTGAGGACACCGCAAATGGTGCAGAAGCTGGAAATGGTGACAGCGAGGGAGACGGGGAACTGGCTTCCAGCGCCCGATACCGAACCCAGAAGCGCGGCGGAAAAGGACTGCGGGACATTCGCACCAGCGACCGCAATGGTCAAGTGATCGGCATCGCTCGCGTCAATGACGAAGACGAAATCTTCATGATGACGGCCAAAGGCAAACTACAACGCATCAAGGCCGCAGACATCAACGTCATCGGACGCAACACCCAGGGTGTGCGCATCATGAATGTTGACGAGGGCGACAGCCTGATCGCTGTTGTGCGTGTTCCAGCCGAAGAAGTTTCCGAAGAGGAAACAGCCAACGCCGCAGCACAAGCTGATGGCGAAACGGTTTCTGTTACGGAGGGCAGTGTGCCTGCTGAAACAGAGGCGTCTGGTTCGGACCATGCCCCACCGGAAGCGGGCAACGAAGGTCCTGAGAACGGAAGTCCTGAGAACGAGGAATAATTCCTGACAGGAAGCCGCCCACGCAATCCGCCAGTTAACATCGCATGACTGGCTGGGTTGGTGCGTTTGGTTTGGGCGATCAGGCTCAGGCAGGTGCCCAAAAACTGTCAAAAAGGCTGGACCAACCGGCCAAGCTGAATGCACGGTCCGCACCGATAAAGCCCGCTGAAGTTGGGCTCCCGCTGAAGTTGGGCTGCAGTAACTAAAACGCTGCAGTGACTTGAATTCCTGCGGAAACCGGAACACGCAGTGGAATGACGCTCATTCCACGACGCCCCTCTGCTGGGCCCGCGCTTACTGGGCCCGCGCTGAGGCCATAAAAAACCCGCCGAGAATCAATCCCGACGGGCTTCATTTCAATCTCACGCTCGCATCGCAATCATTGTAAATCGCGATCACGGCGGCTCGACGAAGCCCAGCGGCTCGCGAACCTTGGATCTCTTACGAGATGCGGGCGACCAAGTCGAGCACTTTGTTCGAGTAGCCCCACTCGTTGTCGTACCAAGCAACAACCTTGACGAAAGTACCATCAAGCTGAATTCCGGCACCGGCGTCAAAAACGGAGGTGCAAGACTCACCGCGGAAGTCAGTTGCCACAACCTTGTCTTCGGTGTAGCCAAGAACGCCCTTCATGCTGCCTTCGGAGGTGTCTTTCATGACCTTGCAGATCTCTTCGTAAGTCGCCTCTTTGTCCAGTTCGACAGTGAGGTCAACAGCCGAGACATCGGAGGTTGGCACTCGGAAAGCCATTCCAGTCAACTTGCCGTTCAGCTCAGGGATGACTTTTCCAACAGCTTTGGCAGCACCAGTGCTGGAAGGAATGATGTTCTCAAGAATACCGCGTCCGCCGCGCCAATCTTTCTTGGACGGACCATCGACAGTTTTCTGAGTTGCCGTTGCTGCATGAACGGTCGTCATCAGACCACGCTTGATGCCGAAGTTGTCGTTGAGCACCTTGGCGATGGGAGCAAGACAGTTTGTGGTGCACGAAGCGTTGGAGACAAAGACTTCCCCATCGTAGGAGTCGTCGTTGACGCCCATGACGAACATGCGAGTGTCGTCCTTGGATGGTGCCGACATGACAACTTTCTTCGCACCAGCATCGATGTGCCCTTGTGCGGACTCGGATGTCAAAAAGATACCAGTCGACTCAACGACGACATCAGCACCTACATCACCCCATGCCAATTTCGAAGGATCCGTCTCTGCAGTGACCCGAATTTCTTTACCATTGACAATCAACTTGCCATCTTGGGTGGAAACTTCACCTTGGAAGCGACCGTGAACGGAGTCGTACTTGAGCATGTAAGCCAGATAATCAACTTCCAACAAGTCGTTGATTGCTACAACTTCCATATCATCGCGAGCTACTGATGCCCGAAAAACCATGCGGCCGATGCGACCGAAACCATTGATACCGACCTTGATCATGATTGTTGTTTCCTTTTGCTGTTAAGGCGATTTGAGTTGAGGGTTACGAGTGGTAAATGAGCAACAAGAAACACTCAGCACGCCGGGTATTTCTTCTAACATTCAGAATGGAACAATTGCTGATGATGTCCGCATCGGTAATGGATCCGCTGTATCGCGTCGTGCAGAGAACGCCATGGACGTCGCTACAGGTCGATCCCGAGTCGTGTTTGTCAGTGACGTCAGCCAGCTGACACGACCTACCAATGCCTTGCCACAGTGGTGGCACCTCAACAACAATCGTGGTGAAATCAACATCGGTGATTGCACCGCATCGTTGAAATCGTGGTGGAGTGAGAACCTTCATTCACCCACTCCGTGAGGCGGATTATAGGAATGCAAACTCAAAATGAACCAGCCCCCGCGTCAACAGCCCGCCAGCAGCATCGACCTGGAACAAGTTTCTGAGGCTAAGACGACCTCAGCCAGGCCCCCTGAGACCCCGATTCCACAATGGCGAAGGCCCCGAGGCGTTGCTCCGGGAACTTGGGAATATGTTCATCAGCGGTCGATAGCCGACCATTATGACGCTTTTGTGGCAGATACGCCGCTATGCGGCCTCGATCAGCAACTCCTACAAGAGTCTCTTCCCGGGCCAAATCGCCCTCGGTCAGAGGTCATTATCGACCTCGGATGCGGCAGCGGCCGATCTGCTTTGCCGCTGGCCGAACGTGGCTATGACGTGATCGGGGTCGACCTCAGTCGTGCTATGCTCGAAATCATGAATGGCAAATTCAGGGCCGGTTGCACCGCTGGCACAATATTTCCCGTTCAGGCCAACCTGGTCGAATTGGGCTGCTTTGCCGAACAAAGCGTGGATCATGCCATCTGCCTGTTCAGCACGCTGGGAATGATCCACGGCCGAGACAATCGACGATCCATGCTCAACACCCTTTTCAAACTTGTGCGTCCCGGAGGGACCTTCATGCTGCACGTCCATCATCGCTGGGCTGCCCTGAGAGAGCACCAAGGAATACGACAACTTGCCCGATCGTGGTGGAATGCGATCCAAGTCCGAAATAGTGAGTTCGGTGACAGTACTTACGCATATCGAGGACTGCAAAGCATGTTCATGCACCGCTTTTCAAAGCGAGAGCTCAAACAGGACCTACGAGCCACTGGATGGACGATCGGCAGGATTGACCCGATCTCCATTGATGGGTCACACATCAACCCCAAAACCTTTCTCCCCGGAGGCTTTGTTTTCCATGCCGTTCGGAACTCTAATACCGAATGAACTCCGCGACTTTGCATCATGAATGCCACACCGAAGCACCGGACGTAGTTTATTCTTGGAAAC
>Ga0315331_10002323_pt1 | contig 14439 bp, 16 predicted proteins | sample M160m34915metaG_FD_203456 | JGI IMG/M metagenome (GOLD analysis project Ga0315331, IMG submission 203456) | Ammonia-oxidizing marine archaeal communities from Monterey Bay, California, United States - M1 60m 34915 | ecosystem: Environmental > Aquatic > Marine > Intertidal zone | place: USA...
AACAGTTAGCCTCGTGACAGCGTGCTCGATAGCGGCGTCTTCGCTCGCGAGTGTTGCTGCAGTTTTGGCAATCCGGGCGGCGTCACCATTTGCGGATGCGAGGGCGATCCGGATGCGTGTGCGTGCATACTTTGGGGCTCGGTTGCTTGGATCATCAGCAATTGTCCACCCTGTCTTTTCTGACGTCGCGACAACCTGTGCCTTCGTGAAATCGAGCAATGGGCGGAGGAGACGCAGATCAGCGCCCGGTTGCGAATGGCGCATCCCTGCAAGTCCCTTCACACCACTACCTCGCGCGAGACGAAGCATCAAAGTTTCGGCCTGGTCATCCTCATGATGCGCGAGCAGCAAGTGCAGCGCACCACGTTCGGCAGCAGCGTTTAGAAGCAAGTCATAGCGAGCCTTGCGCGCCCAGGCTGGAACGCCATTTTCTGGCGGCATCCCTGAGACTTTGCGGATGCAAGTGGCAATGTCAGCGGCACGAATTTGTTCGGCGGCAATCCTGGCTTCGTCTGCTGATTCGGAGCGAAGGCCATGATCAACAATGATGGCAAATGCGCTTCCGCCTTGCGCTCGCGCCCATCGGTGGGCAAGCCACACAAGCGCCATACTATCAGGCCCGCCTGAGACGGCAACGGCAAGCATCGGCGCGCTTTCGAACAAACCAAGACGCCCCATGGCAGATGCAAAAGCATCCTCGGTGATGGGGGAGGTAGCCGGTGCGGCGATGGCCGCCATGCGTCAGCTACACTTCAGCGACGCTTGTTCGCGCAGGACCTTGTCGCGAAGGCGCTGAGGCGCGTCGCGGTAATCGCTCAATACTTTGGCGAAGCTGGCGCAGGCTTCGTCCTTTTGCTCACGCGCCTGCATGGACCTGCCAAACTTGTACAAATTATCAGGCGCTTTCGGCCCCTGCATGTCGCTCTGCCAGGCTTCTAGAAATGTCGTGGCAGCTTCCTGGAACCGTTGGCGGTGATATTGAGCTTCACCCATCCAGTAATGGGCATTTGCAGCTAGCGAATGGTCTGGAAAGGACTTGCGGAACGCAACAAAGGCATTCTCAGCCTGTTCATAGCGCCCGACCCGAAGAAGGCCTTGAGCCTCATCATATTTCACTTGTGCGTCGCCCGTAGGCAAGCCAATTTGAGCGATGGATTGGCTACTTGTGTCTGATGCCTGGACGATGGCTGACGGAGCGGAAGCTTGCTCCGCTTTCACTTTCGCCAGCTCAGCGTTGAGTTTCTTTATCCGCGTCTCGGATTGGCGAAGGCGGAACTGGAGCTGCTCGATCTGACCAGTCAAGCCCTGCATCTGGTAGTCAACGCCCGAAAGGCGTTCTTCCACCCGCTGCAGGTAAGCCAGGTCTGAGTCGACAGGCCGCGGCGGAGTAGTCTGCGCAGATGCAGCACCCACGGTTAGAGAGGTAGTGAAAATTGTAACGGCGATCAATCTTTGCATGGACGGGTATTTACTCCCGGAATGCGGCCTAAACATGGCGGTCTGACTGATCGCCGCCGATTTTTTGATTAGTCTGACTCAGCGAACGACAGCGACGCCGCGACGGTTCTGCGCCCACGCGCCTTCGTTGGAGCCCAGCATTGCCGGACGTTCCTTACCGAAAGACACCGTCTGCAGCCGGCCAGAGGCAACACCAAGCGCGGTCATGTAATCTTTAATAGCATTGGCGCGACGAGCACCCAGCGCCAGATTGTATTCACGCGTGCCGCGCTCATCAGCGTGGCCTTCAATGTTGAGGGCAACATTCTGATGACGATTCAACCAATCAGCCCAGGAACCAACAGTGGCCTTTGCTGCCGGGGAAAGATCATAACGGTCGAAGCCGAACTGGACGCGATCGCCAATAGTCGCGTCCAGCTCTTCCTGGGAACCAGGACGTGGAGCGTTTTTGTTGACGGCCTTAGGTGGCGGCGCTGTTGTGGTTGTCACAGCTTGTGCGGAACCGCTGGTCGCGGGCTTGTCTTCAGTGGTCGAGCACGCGGCCAAGGCAAGGCCCAGTGCGGCGACAGCAAGGAACTTCATAGACATAATAGGGGTACCCCCAAGAGTGTTTGCGCCGCGGTTTAAGGTAAACATCAGATTTTGCGGCGCTTCAGTTGCGCTGTTCATACTTGAGCAGAACTCGGTTCACAAGGTCCGTGCCTGAATTCTATTGGTAGATTGCAGGCAGTGTTTTATGGAGCCAAAGGCGACCATGCCGGGTCAGACGCGCCGCCTGGCGTTTTAGCCTGACGGAGATTGGCACCGGTAACATCGACCATATAAAGACGGCTGGTGCCGCCCTGGCCGCGCCGGTTCGTCGCTGTTTGACGATAAAACATCAACACCCGTCCATTCGGTGCCCAGGTGGGGCCTTCCTCGAGGAATGAGGTTGATAGAATGCGCTCATCCGATCCGTCCAGGCGCATGACTCCGATGGAGAATTGCCCGCTTTTAATTTTCGTGAACGCAATCAAATCACCGCGAGGAGACCATACCGGTGTCGCATAACGACCATCACCGAACGAAATGCGTTGCACATTGCCGCCATCCGCGTCCATCACATACAGCTGCTGCGACCCGCCGCGATCGGAATTGAAGACGATCCGGCTCTGGTCCGGCGCGTAAGATGGCGACGTGTCGATGGCTGGATGGTTGGTCAGCTTGCGGATTTTCCGGGTTCGTAGGTCCATTGTGTGAATGTCAGAATTGCCGCGTTGTTCTCGCGCGAATAGCAATTGGTTACCGTCAGGCGAAAAGCGCGGTGCAAAGGTCATGCCGTCAATCGGACCAACGGTTTCCCGTTGGTTCGTGTCAACGTTCAAGATGCGCACGCGCGGCAATCCATTATTGTATGAGAGGTATGCGACCTCCTGGCGGGAGGGCGAAAAGCGCGGAGTAAGAATGAGATCGCCGCCGCCGGACAATAATTGATGATTGGCACCGTCCTGATCCATGATCGCCAGGCGTTTGATGCGCCTGCTCGCAGGCCCAGATTCCGCGATATATACAATCCGCGTATCAAAATAGCCGTCCTCACCCGTCAACCGCGTATAGACCGCGTCGGCGACCAGGTGTGCGACCCGGCGCCAATTGCTGCGTTCGGTCACGAATGCTTGGCCGACGAGCTGTTGCTCGCCAAAAACATCCCATAGCCGGAATTCTACCCTGATACGGCCATCCCCTTGACGTTTGACGGCGCCAACGACCAAGCCCTGGGCATTGACCTGCCGCCAATCAGGAAAGCGTGGTGCTAGTGCGGCTGCGGCTGGGGTTTGAATGAAGGCTTTTTCGTCTATCGCGCGGAATAGGCCTGATCCAACCAAGTCCGCTATCGCAACGGCGGCGATATCCCGACCAAGCTTATCCTCCTGGCCACTCGCATCCACGAATGGTGCAAGCGCGATAGGGAGCGGTTCCACAACGCCGTCGGTCACGTTGATCTGAAGTTCCGCGCAGGCCTGTTGCGCTGTGCCAACAACAAGGGCAAAGGTTGCCAGCGCTAATATGGCGATGGCGCTGGAGAAACCTACAGAGAATAGGGAGTGTCGGGCCTGGTTCATTTTAGTCCTCTTTAGCCAATCCGTTTGGCTTGGGGGCAGTTCGGGCAAAGGGTCAGCTTGGATCAAACGTGATGCGCATGGTGCGCCAATCGAGATAGGAATTCTGTCGAAGAATGGGTTCTTTTGCATTAATCGGTGCGCATTTCCTTACGGCCCGCATAGCGCGCTCGACAGCTGTGCGCCCCGGCTTGCCTGCGGACGCGGGTGGTTTTTTAAGAACACGCGGTGTGCCGATAAGGTTGCTGCTGGTATCCAATTCAACGGAAAGCTCGACGATCAGGTCACGTGCATTACGCTGTCCGTCTGGCTTGTTCCAGCAGCCGCCAAGTCGCCTCGCCAGCGCTGCTTGGACCGATGCACTCACGCGCGCGCTTGCAATGCCGACGCCAAGCGTCTTGCGCACACCATCAAGGCCGCTAGCCGCTGGCGTGGCACCGATGCTGGATTTCATGGATGCAAAGAAATCCTGCTTTGCGGGCTTTGTGTCGGTTGCTTTCTGCGGTGCTTCTCCGAGTTGCCGCGTGCCTGTATTTGGCTTCTCGTCTGGTGAATCATCCAAATGAGCAGGGCGCCGTGGAGGAAGGCGCGTGCGGCGGGCTTCTGCTCGGGTCACAGCTGTTTGGACCAAAACTTCGCGCGGGCGCGGCTTATCGGGATTTTCGGGCGGCGTTGCCGGTGTCGCTTCTGGTGGTTTAGCGGTAAACAGCTCAGGCGGGCGGGCGGCGGAAAGTTCCGGTGGTTTGGTTACTGTGGCTTCCGGCGGCGGCCTAACGGTGGCGAGTTCCGTTGGCGCTCTTGTGGCTGCGTCCGCTTGTGGCTGGCTTGGGGTATGACTTGGCGGCGCGGTTGACGCTGTGGCGCTTACTATCGGTCGCCGAGGTGGAAGCCGGGGCGCGCTGGCAGTCGCTTCAGGGGGCGGTGCTGCATTTGCGGTTTTCGCAGCCGCACTTGATGATGCATCGGCGGCCGTGAGCGCAGCAGTATTCGTGGCTGACTGGGCGGCGTCTTGGGCATTCGCAGACTGGGCGGCTTCAGCGTTTTGCTGGCTGGTTGTTGCATCTGCGGCAGAAACAACAGCGGCGGTGTTAGCAGCTCTTGAGCCCGCTTCCCGGGCGGGCGGAAGGTTGGGCTCGGATAATGCAGCCAGTTGATCTTCCGTAATCACGCCAACCGAGTTCGTAGTGATAATTTTATCTTCATGCGGGAACAGTTCCGGCAGGCCAACGGCAAGCACTAAGACCAGCAGCACATGGCCTATAACAGAGGCTATTAAGCCCGCATACATAGCTTATTGCGACCTTTCCGTAGATTTTGCCACGAGCGACAGCTTAGTGATCCCGGCCTCAACCAGCGCCCCCATCACCACCATTACCTCCCCATATGGAATACCTTTGTCACCGCGAATATACACGGTGACTTCTGGGCGCTCTTTCTTGATTTCATGCAACGTGGCGATGAGCGTATCGACGGTGCGTTCGGTCTCCTGAAGGAATACGCGGCCCTCGGCGTCAACGCTGATGATCAGTGGTTCATCACTGTCAACAAGCTGCGCTGCCTGGGTTTCAGGCAACTCGACAGGCACACCCACCGTGAGCAGCGGCGCTGTCACCATAAAGACGATCAGCAGCACCAGCATGACATCAACAAACGGGGTCACATTGATTTCGGCTTGCGGTTGGTGGCGCCGACCGAAGCCGCCGCGCCTGTATCCGCCGCCAGAAGAGCCGCCGATCATTCCGCCCGCCATTGCTCAGGACCCCTCGTCGATCTGGCGGGAGAGGATGGCTTGGAAGTCACCAGCAAAAATTTCAAGCCGAGCGCCATATCGGGCGATGTCTGCTGCGAACTTATTGTAGGCGAGCGTGGCTGGGATGGCCGCGACCAACCCAAGTGCGGTCGCAAACAATGCTTCTGCAATGCCTGGAGCGACGACAGCCAGATTGGTCGATTTCTCGCCCGCGATTGCCGTGAAGCTGTTCATTATGCCCCATACGGTTCCAAACAGGCCGATAAACGGTGCCGTTGAACCGGTAGACGCCAGCACGGTCATGCTTTTTTCAACGCCCGCCATTTCGCGGCCAATGGCGACTTGCATGTTGCGGTCTAGGCGTTCTTTCAGGCCTGCACCGAAGCTGCGACCACCGGCTGTTTTTCCAGCCCGCCGCCATTCCTTCATGGCGCTGGCGAATATGGCCGCCATAGGATCAGCAGGGGCTGCGCCAACACGGTCATATAGCTCATCCAGCGATCCGCCGGACCAGAATGCATCTTCAAACGCGTCAGCGTCTTTCCGCAACCGGCGCACCATTCGCCACTTGGAAAAGATTACGGCCCAACACCAGATCGACAAAAACACGAGCAAACCCATAACCGCCTTAACGATTGGGTCTGCGGCCAGAAACAAGCCAAGCGGAGAGAGATCACCACCTGCGTGTAGCATTTCTTTGATTACTGCTCCGTCCATGACGGCCTTATCTCCAGCGAAAAAGCGGCGGAACTATGGCGTATTCTGTGAAGCAGAATGACGCAATAGGTTTGGTAAGCGAACTGGACGCCCTGCTTTGTTCAAGCAGGCGACGCGGACGGTCAGCCGTGTAAGGGCTTCGCCGCTGCGCAATACAGTTTGCAGGAAATCAACGCTTGCGCCGCAAGCGGACTGTATTTTGGTAAGCACTTCCAACTCATCGTCCAGCAATGCCGGCTTTAGGTAATCGACGGTCATAGAGCGAACGGCGAATCCAAGGCCGAATTTCTTCCGGTATGCGTCTTGGTCCAGGCCGAGCATTCGCACGAACTCCGTGCGGCCACGCTCAGCGAAACGAATATAGCTGGCGTGATAGACAATTCCGCCAGCATCGGTGTCCTCGTAATAGACACGGACGGGCAGGCGATGTTCCAGCGGTGCCGCCACTTAGCTGCCCCCGCCTTCAAAAAGATCTGGTCCGCTTACAGATTTGGGTGCTGGCAGGCCAAGGGCTGCGTAGCCGCTTGCTGCAAGGGTGCGGCCTCTAGGTGTGCGAAGAACGAAGCCTTGCTGGATCAAGAAAGGCTCGATCACGTCCTCAATCACATCCCGTTGCTCGGCCAAGGCTGCAGCCAGAGCTTCCGCACCAGCAGGGCCACCATTGTAGCGTTCGGCGAGACATCCGAGATAGCGTTGGTCCATGGCATCCAGCCCGGCTGCGTCAACCCCCAGCCGCAACAGAGCCCGGTCCGCGACCTCAACAGTGATTTCGCCAGAACCGTCTACTGCCGCAAAATCTCTGACGCGGCGCAGCAGGCGCCCCGCTATTCGCGGTGTGCCCCGCGCCCGGCGCGCGATTTCGATGGCACCGTTTTCTGTCATTGGCGCGTTCAGAATTTTCGCACCCCGCAGAACAATGCTGGTCAGCTCCTCGACGGTGTAAAAGCCGAGGCGGAGCGGAATACCAAATCGGTCCCGCAGGGGGCCTTGCACCAGCCCGGCGCGCGTTGTGGCCGCGACAAGTGTGAATGGCGGGAGATCAATGCGGACTGATCGCGCAGCTGGGCCTTCGCCAATGATGAGGTCCAGGTGAAAGTCTTCCATCGCTGGATAGAGAATTTCTTCTACGGCTGGGCTCAGGCGATGAATTTCATCAATGAACAGCACATCTTTCGGCTGCAGGTTCGTCAGCAATGCGGCCAAATCCCCGGCGCGGGCGATGACGGGGCCTGATGTTGCGCGGAACCCGACTCCGAGCTCTGCCGCCACGATCTGCGCCAGCGTAGTCTTGCCGAGGCCTGGCGGGCCGATCAGCAGCACATGATCCAACGCGTCACCGCGCGCGCGGGCTGCTTCAACGAAAACTTCCAAGTTCGCGCGCGGATCAGCCTGGCCGACGAATTCTGATAGCCGTTCGGGGCGCATTGATTTTTCGCCGTCGTCGCCCTCCCGCGCGAGCGCATCGACAAGGCGTTCTTCCTGTAAGGGCTCGTCCATCATGCGCCAGCGGCCTCTTGCAAGGCGGCAGAAATCAATTGCGGCAGGGCTGCGTCCGGCCCAAGCGTCGCTTCCGCACGCCCAACGGCGGCATAGGCTTCGGCCCGGCCATAGCCTAGGTTAGAAAGCGCAGAGATCGCCTCAACAGAAGGCGCTGCTCCACCTTCAGAAGCGCCATCTTCCCCAGTCGGTGGTGCAAATGCAGGGGCGGAAATAGCGCCGGAAGTCACTTTGTCCTGCAGTACACCGATGATGCGTTGCGCCAATTTTGGGCCAACACCGTCAGCACGAGAAATCGTTTTCTTGTCATCTGCCATAATGCTGGCGGCCAATTCGTTCAATGTAAGCGCCGATAAAATTTGGAGCGCGACACGCCCACCGACACCTTGGACTGATGTCAGCAGCTTGAACCACGCTTGCTCGCCGGAAATTGCGAAGGCATAGAGTGTGATTGCGTCCTCGCGGACCTGGGTTTCGATTTGCATGCTGACTGGCACGCCCGTCATAGCGACGGCAATTGTGCGTGCCGAACACTGCACCAGATAGCCAACGCCATTCACGTCGACGATAGCGGTATTGCCCTCGCCTGCCTCAACCACGCCTGTGAGACGGCCAATCATTGTGAAGCCGTCGCGAGGGCCGCGTCCCAGGTATCGGTCGTCTGGCTGGCGTGGGCATGGCAGATAGCAACAGCAAGGGCGTCTGCCGCATCATCATTGGTGGGCGCAACGCCGGGCATCAGCCGCCGAATCATGACTTCCACTTGGTTTTTGTCGGCAGAGCCATAGCCGACCAGTGACTTTTTCACGACTTTGGCCGAATATTCAGCCACCGCGAGGCCAGATCGGGCAGGCGTTAGCAGAACAACACCGCGGGCATGGCCAAGCTTCAAGGTGGTGCCAGGATTGCGGTTCAAAAAGGTTTCCTCGACAGCCGCTTCGCCGGGCTGATGCTCAGCGATCACGGCTGCGATGCCCTCGTAAAGCTGGTTCAGGCGGAATGCCATCGGTGCTTTGGAATCAGTCTGGATCACACCATTGCCGATATGCTTCAGGCGATTGCCTTCTGCCACAATCACGCCCCATCCGGTGCGTTGCAGGCCGGGATCCAGCCCCAGGATGCGCCGGGCACCTGCCATAGGTTAATCGCCCGCCAATTGGGCCATCACTTCGTCTGATACGTCGAAGTTGGAATAAACGGTCTGGACGTCGTCATGCTCGTCCAACACTTCGATCATCTTGAATAAGGTTGCAGCCTGATCAGCTTCCATCGGCATTACATTTTGCGGGCGCCAGGCGAGTTTGGCCGAATTTGGTGTTCCGAAAGCTAATTCTAGCGCCTCGCGTACACTGGCCAGGTCTGCAACCGCGGTTGTGATCTCGTGGACGTCGTCTGAAGATTCAGCGTTTTCGGCACCTGCCTCCAATGCTGCTTCAAACACTTCATCCGCGTCCATTTCTGGATTCATGTAGACGATCTGGCCAATGCGATCGAACATGAAAGCGACCGAATTGGTTTCGCCTAATGACCCACCATGTTTAGCGAAGGCCGAGCGGACATCTGCAGCCGTGCGGTTTCTGTTGTCCGTCAAGGTCTCGACGATCACAGCAACGCCGCCATTGCCATAGCCTTCGTAGCGAACTTCCTCGAAGTTCTCAGCCTCGCCGTCCGCACCGCTGGCGCGCTTGACGGCCCGGTCAATCCTGTCATTAGGCATATTGACGGCTCTGCCTGCCTGGATAGCAGACCGAAGCGCAGGATTGCCGTCAGGGTCGGGACCGCCACCAGTTTTCACCGCGACCATAATTTCTCGCCCGACGCGGGTGAAAATCTTGGCGCGCTTGGCGTCCTGCGCACCTTTGCGGTGCATGATATTCGAAAATTGTGAATGGCCGGCCATAAGACGTCTCTTCAGCGAATCTTTCGTTTCATATAGCTCGCAATCTGGCGAATCTGGCGCGAATCGGCAACCGCAGCGTTAGGGAAAACTTGTGAAGGTCTACCGCCGGAATCGAAAGCCCCGGCCATCCTTTGGGACAGCCGGGGCATTCGATCGTTATTGAGCGTTGGGTGGGCGGCCTAAAGGCGCCCAGCTACACCTTCCCAATCAACCATGCTTTCCAAGAACGCATTCACGTAATCCGGACGGCGGTTGCGGTAGTCGATGTAGTAGGAGTGTTCCCACACATCGCAGCCGAGCAGCGCTTTTTGGCCACTGAAGCAAAGCGGGTTCACACCGTTCGGTGTGGACGTCACTTCAAGCTTACCGTTGTTTTCAACGAGCCAAGCCCAGCCGGAGCCGAACTGGCCAGCGCCTTTAGCGACAAAGGCTGCTTTGAAGTCAGCGACGGAGCCGAAATCAGAGATGATACGGCTTTCCAACTCGCCTGGCATATTGCCGCCGCCGTCTTTTTTCATGCATTCCCAGAACAGGATGTGATTCCAGTGCTGCGATGCGTTGTTGAACACACCGGCTTTATCAGCCACGTTGTAGGTTCTCTTCACAATGTCTTCGAGGGACAAGGACGCCATGTCAGTGCCATCAATGAGATTGTTCAGGTTCGTGACATAGGTTTGGTGGTGTTTGTCGTGGTGAAACTCAAGCGTCTCTTGCGACATATAAGGGCCAAGCGCATCGTGAGCGTAAGGCAGGGCTGGAAGTTCAAAAGCCATTGCATCCCCCTTGGGTTATTCGTTGTCAAAATAGGAACGCGTGAAAAGCGTCTCGCAGTATATCTAAGGCCAGGGCTTAACCCTGTCGAGGGCAGAACGTGACCGAAGCTGATCCGTTCCAGGCTGCAATCAAGATTGCGCGCGCGTCTAAGTCCCCAATGGAGCGGGCCGCAGCGGCACTTGATGCAGACCGTTATAATATTTTCTGCGCCACATATGCCTCGATGCGCGTAATCGATGATTACGTGGATGACGAATTTTTGGCCCAGGACGCTGATGTCCGCGCGGCCGCGCGGCCAGAAGCGCTTGGCGTGACGCAGGCCTGGCGGGCAGGCGCAGTCGCAGCCTTGGCGGATGGTGTGGTGCCAGCTCCAACGGCGCAGTTTGTGGAAACAACAACGGCTCTCGCGGCAACCCATCGCATCGCTGCACTTGATCCGACACCTTGGAATCGCCTTGCAGTCTCTATGGCACGGGATATCAATGAAGTGCTCATGCCGGACTGGCCAGACTTCCTGGCCTATGCCGAAGGCGCGACTGCAGCCCCCGCAGCTGTATTTGTCGAGACGTTGGCGCTGAGAAAAATGGGCGACGGCAGACTTTGGACGACGCTGGATAAACCTGCTGCAGAAACAATTCGCAATTCCGCCGTACTGTTGTACCTCGTCCATATCATGCGTGATCTGGCTGAGGACGCCGCCAAGGGCGCTGAATTGCTGACACTGCCTGACATATTATTTCAAAGTTTCGGCACGTCTCGAACAGCATTCGCAACAGACGCGGCCGAGGATTCAGCTCTTGTTGATCGAGTCCGCAAGGGCGTGGCGAAGTATGCCGAACAATTTCTAGAGCCTGCTCAGGCAGAACTGATGGCCTTCGCGAAATTTCTGACGGAGGATGAGGCTGACATTCTGCTAGGCCTCTGCCTGCCCTATATCGAGAAATATGAATCCTTCGCCGCCGATATCTGATCCCATGATGGATGCCGCATATTGTGCGGACCAAGTGCGCCAGCATGACGGTGACCGCTATTTGATGGCGCTTCTCCACCCTAAGCGCCTCAGACACGCCGCGATGACGTTGGCGGCTTGGAATTTGGAACTATCAAAAGCGCGCCCGCCATCTGGCGAGGAAACGCTGGGCCTTATTCGCCTGCAATGGCACCGGGATGCACTCGAGGAAAACATTGCGGGCAATCCGCGCCGCCACCCGGTCGTGAATGCGCTTGCAGTCGCCCATCATTCCGGGTTGGTAGATGCAGCAGTGTTAGACGCAATTGTGGTCGCGCGCGAACGGGACCTTGATCCAGAGCCGCCGGCTGATTTGGCCGAATTGGAAGCCTATGCCCGCGCGACTTCAGGCGCGCTGCATCGGCACCTCTGGCGCGATTCAAAGGCGGCCCAAGCAGCCGAAGACGCCGGAACGGCATTCGCCCTTATAGGGCTTGCCCGCGCCGAACGGGTTAACCAGACCCGCAATCGCCCCTGGGCACCAAAAGCACTGGGCGGCGACCTTTGCCCCATCATTAAGCGCGCGCTTGAATTGGCTGCAGTGAAAGGCCCTTCCGCTGCAACCGCCCCAGCCACTTTGGCAAAAGCGTACGCACGCCGTGCTCTCAAAGCGGGTGTGGACCCGACATCGGCACTGATGGCCACGCCGGACCCATGGCGGCTCTGGCGCTTGCTCGCCCGGAAGCTGATCTAAACCGAGATGGCTGGTGTACGGCCTGAGGCTTCAGCTTCCGCAATCGCGAAGTTCAACTCGACTTTGAGGCCGTTCAATGGCTCCTCAATGAACTCCTGATAGTCGGGGGATGTGTCTGGCCGGCGTTCCTCATACTTGGCGCCGATAGCGTCCAGCCGCGCGAATGCCTCCCGACATTAAAGCAGATGTGATCCATACGCCCGGAGCCCATAGCTGGCACGCATTTATCATTGCCAAGACAGGCGTTCTGCGCATCCGACCCACCAGCGGGCGCGATACGCACAACGTCATGCTTGACCATATAGACCCAATGCACTGGAAAGCCGAAATCTGGCGCTTGCCCTTCCGTTAACCCCAAGGCATCGTGCGACCAGTTTTGTGTCGCAATCGAGTCATGGGTCAGGATCAGTGCGTGTTCCAGGAATTTGGGGGGCATCCATTGTTCATCTTGGAATTTGTACCGGTCTTATCGAAATACAACGAGCACCTTTGCGCCAGCCGTGTTTTCGAGGATGATGGTGTTACCCCGTCAGTAAAGGCCAAATCCCATGTCCGCAAAAGACCTGCCGCTCCGCCGTTTCAAAGTGCTCGACCTGACCCGCGCTCGCGCTGGACCAACAGCTGTGCGCCAGTTAGCGGATTGGGGCGCGGAGGTGCTGAAGATCGAAGCCCCGTCGGAGAATGACGCCCGCAGCGTCACGGCGGGTGCGCGTGATGGGTTCGATTTCCAGAACCTGCATCGCAACAAGCGCTCAATCACACTAAATTTGAAGCAGGATGCGGCCCGCGAAATCTTCATGAAGCTGGTGGAGACGGCGGATGTGGTGATCGAGAACTACCGGCCCGGCGTCAAAACCCGCCTTGGCGTGGATTATGAGGCCTGCAAGGCCGTTAATCCACGTATTGTCTACGGCTCAATTTCGGGCTTTGGGCAGACGGGGCCGTATCGGGACAGGCCGGGCGTTGACCAGATCGCGCAAGGCATGGGCGGGTTGATGTCTGTTACGGGCTTGCCGGGCCAGGGGCCGGTGCGCGTTGGTATTCCAATCGCTGATTTGACGACGGGCATGTATCTCGCAATCGGCATTCTAACGGCTTTGCTGGAGCGCGAAGTCTCCGGCGAGGGCCAGTGGGTCCACACATCCCTGCTCGAATCCCAAATCGCCATGTTGGATTTTCAGGCAAGCCGCTGGACAATGGCTGGCGAAATTCCTGGACAAGCCGGGAATAATCACCCGACCAGTGTGCCGACAGGCGTGTTCAAAACCTCAGACGGCCACATTAATATTGCGGCCTCTGGCGGGGCGATGGTGGAGCGCCTTTCAGCCGCCCTGAACGCACCGGATCTGCTGTACAACCCACTGTTCAAAGACAACGAAAGCCGCGCCACAAACCGCGACGCCATGAACGCTGCGATTGAGGCGCACACGGAAAAACGCACATCCCATGACCTGATTGAAGCGCTGAACGCAGGCGGCGTCCCTTGCGGCCCCATCTACAATATCAAGCAGACGTTTGAAGACGAGCAGGTCAAACATCTCGGCATGGCAACCGCGGCCCCCCATCACGCCATGGGCGACCTATTCCTCATCCGCCACGCCACGACCCTAGAACGCACCCCCTTCCAAATGCGTTCCGCGGCGCCTCCACAAGGGGATGCTACCGCTGAAACGCTAGTGGCGCTAGGCTACGATGAGGCTGTTCAGGCGAAGCTGCGGGATGATGGGGCAATATAGAAGGCGGATTATAATCGCTGACTTAGCCTAGTATCGCTGCATCGGAACCTAGAGTGACGGCCGGTCTAGATTCTAACGCCGATATAGGAAGTGCGCAGGGTTCCATCTTTTTAATGCTGCCAAAATCCATTACGAATGCAGCGTTTGAATCTAGACTGTTTTTGTCAGCTTGAAGAATTTTAGCTTCCGGGCTCTTAAGCTCCTGCTGAAATGCTTGCGAGATGAACAATGGTCCTGGGTAGCGTTCCTCCCTCTAAATGTTCAGCGTACTAAGTTTCGATTGATCCAATTTAATTGTCCTCTAGCCGCCTTTAAATTTCATTACGCCGGATGCGCCCGACGGAATAATATCCGAAAAATCATTAATAATGGTAGCTTGATGGGCATGGATGTTCATACCCCAGAACACGCCTTTTGGGCCGTGCTCAAGGTCAATCGGCCAAAATTGATGATCTTTAGGGTCAAGTTCTTAAGCGAGGGATTTTAAAGATTCGGAAACGACTATTAGGCAATTGACGCCTTTAAATGGATCTCGCACAGATGCTTTTTTCTTCACAAATCTCAGCGAGCCTGGCAGTTTGGGAATCCTCAAAGGACAGGAGCCAGGTTCAAATATCCGCACTGTATCTGACCGGATTTTTAAATCTGGTAGATAGGCTTCCCATGCCGGGGTGTCACTGATAACCATGTGGGATTGAGAGACAATTAGGCTGCGTCCTCAGCATAACTCATCATTTTGTCCAAATTTGTTTAAAAACGGTGATGCAAAAGGAATTCACGACGTAACCGCCGCTTTTCGTATCCG
>Ga0315331_10002324_pt1 | contig 14438 bp, 12 predicted proteins | sample M160m34915metaG_FD_203456 | JGI IMG/M metagenome (GOLD analysis project Ga0315331, IMG submission 203456) | Ammonia-oxidizing marine archaeal communities from Monterey Bay, California, United States - M1 60m 34915 | ecosystem: Environmental > Aquatic > Marine > Intertidal zone | place: USA...
ATGGGACGAGCAAGATACTGTAGTATCGCCCGTTTCAGAAGAATTTACTTCGCGACAAAGAGAAGCGCGCAGAAATGGCTTAAAAAATTGGCTAAAAAAAGTAGATGAAAAATTTGATTCCGGCATCACAAAAGATACGGTATCAGTAGAGCTAGAAGAAGATTGGCATTAATATCACTTTGTTTTTTTAGCTTAGTAGAAGGACATCCATTATGAATTTATATTCTAAAAAGCTTAATTGGAAAATAGCACTGGCACTTTTAGCCTTTCTCATTACAGGAGGTTTCCTTTGGTATAGCAGCTATATTAGTGGGTTAACAAGATTCCGAAATGAACAGGAATTAGAAAAATGGTCCTTAACTATTGTCAAACAGGCAGAAGTTGTAAAATTAACTAATCAGACTTTCGAACAACTCAAAACAGAAGAACAACGAAAGGCTAAAATATGGGTTCGAGCTACCAAAGAATTCGAAAATGACCTGCCTGACTATGCTCTTTCTACTGAGTTAAGAGATAGTATAAAAATTCCACTTATTATGCTTGATGAGCACAGCAATTATGCTAGCTCATTTAATCTGTCAATTGATGAAAATGCGAAAGGCTTTAAGGATTCAATAGCGAAATACATAATCGCCTGGCAAACGCTAAATGAACCATTACATTTAACTATTTCCGGATTTAATTATCAAATAATTTACAATAACTCCGATAAATATTATGCTTTAACCAAAAAGAGAGATTCTCTTATCAATTCATTTAATGAAGATTTGTCAGCCAATACCGGCCTGGTACCCTTCATTTTTGTCGATTCTGCAACTAACAACTTATTGGCAACCAACATTAAGGAAACCAATCTCGAAATTAATTCTAGGCCAATCGATAAAATGAAAATATTTCAAGCAGCAAACCAGCCCATTCGGATTGATTTAGGCGGCGGTGAAATAGGCTACATATATCATGACGTTGATCCTTTGCAGCAGCAGTTACTTTTTTACCCCTACATTCAGTTGGGAATTATTGGATTATTTATACTTATTGGATACTTACTTTTCTCTACTTTCAGAAGAGCAGAACAAAATCAGGTTTGGGCTGGAATGGCTAAAGAAACCGCACATCAACTTGGCACTCCCCTTTCGTCACTAATGGCCTGGATGGAATTACTAAAAGAGCAGGGAGTTGATATAAAAACAGTGCAAGAAATGAATAAAGACGTTCGAAGGTTAGAAACCATAACCGAACGTTTTTCTAAGATTGGTTCAGAAACCCAATTAACAGAGGCTAATGTTGTAGAGGTGATCAACTCTATAACGGAATACCTTAGAAATCGAATATCAACAAAAGTTGTTTTCAATTTGCCAGATCAAAATAACATTACCGCGCAAATGAATGCCCCGCTCTTTGAATGGGTAGTTGAAAATATCACGAAAAATGCGGTTGATTCAATGGGCGGAAAGGGAGCCATTACTTTTATGGTTTCTACCACGGCGTCGCAAGTTCAAATAGATATTTCGGATACTGGAAAAGGAATTCCAACAGGAAAATTAAAAACGGTATTCGAGCCCGGTTTTACGACTAAAAAAAGAGGCTGGGGACTTGGGCTATCACTTGCTAAAAGAATAATTGAAAACTACCATCACGGGAAAATTTTTGTAGCCAATTCGGATTTAAATAAGGGTACGACATTCCGAATATTATTGAATCAATAGACTTAAAATTAATTTAGCTGGTTAATACAAATTATTATGAGCGGCGTATATCTGCACATCCCATTTTGTAAAAAAGCTTGTCACTACTGTGACTTTCATTTTTCTACTTCCGTGCAAACCAAAGATACAATGATAAAATCGATGGTGAAGGAAATTGATCTGCGTTACAATTTTACCGATAGTCCTATTGAAACCATCTATTTTGGTGGAGGAACACCGAGTATTCTGAGTAGTTACGACATCAACACATTATTGAATAAGATTTTAGAAACTTTCCACGTTGTAAATGAACCTGAAATAACATTTGAAGCAAATCCGGACGACCTTACGCTAGAAAAACTTAAAGAACTAAAAAAAGCAGGAATTAATCGACTCAGTATTGGAATTCAATCCTTTCATGATGACAATCTTCTATTAATGAATCGGGCACATTCAAGCCAGCAGGCAAGCAAGTGTATTAAGCTAGCTCAGCAAGAAGGTTTTAACAACATTTCGATTGATCTTATTTATGGACTTCCAGGCCTTTCTTCCGACAATTGGTTGACAAACATTCAAAATGCCATTGATTTAAATGTCCAACACATTAGTGCGTACTGCCTAACCATTGAAAAGAAAACGGTCTTTTACAATTGGCATGCGTCTAATAAAATTATCCTCCCTGATGACCAGCAAACGCTAGATCAATTTGTAGCGCTAACTGACTTGCTCGTTAGTAATGATTTTGAGCATTACGAAATCTCTAACTTTGGTAAGAGGGGGTACTATTCTAAGCACAATTCTAATTACTGGCTACAAGAAAAATATCTGGGGATTGGACCTTCGGCTCATTCTTTTAATGGCCAAAGTCGCATGTGGAATATCCGGAATAATAATAAATACATTAAAGCAATCGCAGAAGAAAAATCGTTTCATGAGCAAGAAACGTTAACCCCTCGGGATCAATTTAACGAGTACATCCTAACGCGACTTCGCACAAAATGGGGAATTAACAAAGCAGAGCTAAAGGATCGCCACCAAGCCTACTTTTTGATTCTTGAAGAACAATTGAAGAAATGGTTAGACCAAGAAATGATTCTAGAAAATGAAACATTTTTCATATTATCTCCTGGTGGAAAATTTATCGCTGACAGGATTATTTCTGATTTATTCATAATTGACAAGTAAATCAAGGCTCAGGAAATCGCTTCCTTAATAGAGCAGTGTGTTCCCCTTTTTAGCTATATTCATTCTGTGATTGCAAAAATTAATTTTCAAAATAAACGGATAGCAGTAGATCTTTCTAAACCCATCGATATATCTATACCACTGCGTGCTGGAAATGAAACCGTAAATGCTTGGTACGTTGATGAAATGCGGATTGAACCTGTACGAACAGAACATTTCTTAGGTAGTGTTGAAGAAGGAGGGCATGTTAATTTTCGAGACATTTCATTTAACCCGCATGGTAATGGAACACACACGGAATGTGTAGGCCATATAGACAAGCAGGTTCACTCCATCAATGAAACATTAAATCGAACCTTCTTTTTTGGTGAGTTGATAACGGTTGAACCTGAGGTATGGAATCATTCTGGAGATTGGCGTGAAATAGGAGATCGAATAATTCAGGAGGAGCAATTAGAAAACGTATTAATAAATAATCCCGAAGCACTAATTATTCGAACTTCTCCAAATTCCGACGATAAATGCAAATTGCACTATTCGAATACTAATCCTCCGTACTTGTCTCATGCTGCTGCCGAAGCTATTCGGAATGCAGGAGTCAAGCACCTGCTTATTGATTTGCCTTCCGTTGATCGTGAAAAAGATGGCGGGCAAATGCTTGCGCACAAGGCATTTTGGAATTTTCCAAATAATCCAATAAAAGACGCTACCATAACCGAGCTCATCTATGTGCCGAACGAAATTGAAGATGGTTCCTATTTCCTTGAATTGCAAATCGCGCCGTTTGTTAATGACGCCTCGCCGAGCAAACCAACACTTTATTCACTATTATAGTTTCAATAGTCAATTAGATTACGTATATTGAAATGGATTAAAGTTTTACCTATTTATATAAAGTTTCTTCGAAGAAGCAACTTTCTTACAATGCCTAGTTATGTCCTTAGATAAGATTGATGTAAAAATCATGAAAACCTTGCAAACGCAAGGAAGAATTACAAATATTCAACTTTCTCAAGAAGTTGGTCTAAGTGCTGCTCCTACTCTGGAAAGAGTTAAAAAACTAGAAAAATCTGGAATTATAAAAAGTTATCATGCTAAAGTCGATCCCCAAAAAATCGGTCTTGGTTTTTCTGCACTCATCAATGTTTCTTTAGAAAGACAAAAGGACAATGCGATGAGTAATTTCAAAGAAAAAATAGATGCAATTGACGAAATTGTTGAATGTCTTCAGGTAACTGGAAATTTTGATTACCTACTTAGAGTAATGGTGCCAGATATCCCTAGTTTCGAAGAATTAATTGGAGAAAGGCTTAGCAAGATTGAAGAAATAGGTCAAATGCAGACCATGGTCGTCCTTGGAGAAATTAAATCTTTTAGTTCTTTCCCTATTCAAGCTCAGAAGTAAGTGGTTTTCACTTAAAATTTTCAGCTAATTTCTAGCGGTTATTCAAAGACTTTTTATTGTTAAAGTTCATATTGCTAAACTTTTACTGCATTAACGCTTGCACTTCTTTGAATAAAAGTCGCTATTGTAACCCGAAATCTAATTTTTTAACCAACCTTCGCAGGCTACTATGTTAAAGGGTAAATTCAAATATTACTTACTCATGCACATGGTGATCTTCATCTGGGGATTCACCGGCATACTTGGAAAAATGCTTGACCAGGAACACATTCCTGTTCACACAATCGTTTTTTATAGAATGTTAATTGGTTTTGTTGCTATCGGTCTGTTTATGGTCTTTTCTAGACGTAAAATCACTATGAGCAAGAAAACAATCCTTCAAACTGCTGGCACGGGCGTGATTATTGCTGCACACTGGATTACATTTTTCCTTTCAATCTATTATTCCAATGTTTCCTTTGGGTTAGTGTTTTTCTCTACAACCGCATTGTTTACGTCTTTTTTGGAGCCCTGGATAATGAAAAAGAAATTCGACTTTAAAGAACTCACAATGGGTGCTGTGGTTGTCGGGGGAATTGCGTTAATTGGCTTCGATTCAACCAGCCAAGTACAGCCTGTTGTAAGTCCACAGCTAAACTATGGTCTGGCTATGATTTGTGCTATTTCTTCTGCATTTCTAGCCGCACTGTTTTCTGTTATTAATGCCACTTTTGTTAAGAATAATGATTCTGTTCAAATTACCTTTTTCGAACTTTTTGCAGGGTGCGCTGCGGTCGGATTATTCTATTTCGCCTCCGGCGATTTTAGTAACAATGAATTAATCTTGACATCATCGTCTTTAATTATGCTTCTTGTTTTGGGTATTATTTGTACGGCTTTTGCCTTTTTTATGGGTAATTGGCTAATGAATTTTATTAGCCCATTTACAATGAACCTCTCTGTTAATATGGAGCCCATTTACGCAATAATCATTGCACTTATTGTATTTCAAGAATCAGAAGTGATGTCTCCAGTTTTTTATATGGGTGCTGGTATTATTATCCTGGCAGTATTTTTCAACGCGTACTTAAAAGGTCTAAGAAAGAAATCAAAAAAGACAACTGCTTGAGGCAAAGCTCTACTCTTTAATGTAGGTTCGTTTCACCCTGGAGGAGATTGACGTTAAAACCTCGTATGGAATGGTTCCCATTTTTACCGCGAGCTGCTGAATCGAAATGTTAGGCCCAAAAATCTCTACTTCGTCTCCTTCTTCGCATTCAATATCAGAGAGATTTATCATGGTCATATCCATGCAAACTTTCCCAACAATTGATGCTTTTTTACCATTAACCAAAACAAATCCGTTCCCATTGCTTAACGATCGCTTCAAGCCATCTGCATATCCTATTGGGATAATCCCAATGCGTTCTCCTCTATTCGCTGCTCCTGATCTCCCGTAACCTATGGTTTCAGTATCTACAAATGTTCTTATTTGCGTTATCGTAGTCTTTAATGTTCCCACATTTTCAAAACCATTTTCTTGGCCTTCTGTTGGATCAATTCCATAAACTCCAATGCCAAGCCTGACCATATCCATGTGCGCCTCCGGGAACCTCAGAATACCAGCAGAATTGCAAATGTGTTTTGTAAACGAATAACCCAGCATCTGTTCTATAAATTCTGCACCCGCCTGAAAACGATCAATTTGATTGCGTGAAAATTTATCTTCACTTTCATTTTCACTAACCGCTAGGTGGGAAAAAACAGAAATTACTTTTACTTCTGGCTGTGAAATTATCTGCGTACATAAGTCCGGTAATTCATTGTACCGAACGCCCAGACGATTCATCCCTGTTTCAAGTTCAAGATGAATCGGATATGCTGTTTGGCCATAATTAATTACCTCTCGAATAAATGAATCTAAAATTCTTTCATTGTAGATTACAGGATCGAGTTGGTATTCAATAATACCATTAAAAGCGGCAGGCTCAGCATTCATAACCATTATGGGAAGTGTAATTCCTGCTCTTCTGAGCGCAACTCCTTCATCTGCATAAGCGACCCCGAGCGCTTCAACACCCTGTTGCTCCATTAGTTTTGCAATTTCCAGATCGCCTGCTCCGTATCCAAATGCTTTAACCATGCACATTATTTTTGTGCCATTCAATTTGGACCTGAAAATATTGAGGTTATGCTCGAGTGCTTTTAAATTTATTTCTAGCACTGTATCGTGATGTTTCTGTTGTAAAAGAGTGCCAATTATTTCAAAATGAAACTTTCTGGCACCTTTTAGTAAAATACAGGAATCATTTATGCTGCTCAAAAAATTAGAATCTACCTCAGCCACAGATTCTACAACCACCGTGCTTGGCACATGTTTTTGTAATCGAACAATATCAGTGCCTACACCAATAATTTTAGTAACCCCATAATTTTTGGTGATTTTAGCCACCTTTTTATAGACTTCGCTTTTAGAAGCCTGATCCGTATCTATATCTGAAAGGATTAAGACTAAAGACTTTTTTGGTTGGCTTGCTGCAAGATCAAGCGCGATTTCAAGACCACCCAAATCTGAATTATAACTGTCGTTAACAATAATATTATTGTTAATCCCTTGCTGTACTTCTAAGCGTAACGCTAGGTTTTCTAACTCTGAAAATCCTATTTTATAACTCTGCAGCCTGGCTGGGTCAAATCGATTTAAAAAAGACCAACATAAAAAAGCATTGTGCACGGCAGCCTTATCTTTCAATTTGAATGACTTTGGCGTATCGTCGTGAACCGTTTCTTGCGCTCCATCAATGAACCATTGGGCATTTTTGAAAAGCTCATATTTTTCTTCTGTATGCACTATTTTTGAAGAAAAATTGTGCGAATGGCTCGTGCCGATATTTGTCAATATGCCATAAGTTGGAAGAATGATCTTTTCCAACCGTTCCATTTCCTCTGGCTTAGAAATGCCCGCTTCTATAATAGCTAAATTATGACTTGATGTCATTTCTAATAATGATAATGGTACTCCAACCTGTGAATTATAGCTCTTAGGACTTCTTATAATATTGTAATTCTCTTTTAATAAACTATACAGCCATTCTTTTACTGTAGTTTTTCCCGCACTACCTGTAATTGCCAATACCGGATAAGAAAACCGATTCCTGTGCCAACCTGCTATTTTTTGCAGAGCTGCAGTAGTGTCATCAACTGAAATGAAATTTGCAGTTAAAGAGCCGATAGAAAAGTCCTTATTTACAACAAAATGACAAATCCCCTCACCTATGAGTTCTGAAATATACTTATGCCCATCGTTATTCGGCCCCTTTAAAGCAAAGAAAAGCACATCTACCCCGCGTGAAGGTTTTCGGGAATCAATGACAACTGAATTAATTTCATTACGACAAGTCGATTTTACATCAAGCACAGATGCAATATCCTGAAAAGAACAATTTAACTTCATTTTTTAGTTGTTGCCCAATTAAAACAGGTTCTACATAACGGTTCATATTCATCTGTTTCCCCTAACAAAACCAGGTTGTCTCCCTCTGCTTTTCTGTACGAATGGCTTGCTAAATTTCCACAATGCAAACATATTGCATGTACTTTCGTAACAAATTCTGCTTGAGCCATAAGTGCTGGAATCGGTCCAAAGGGTTCCCCTTTGTAATCCATATCAAGTCCGGCAATAATCACTCGTATCCCACCATTGGCTAGTTGTCTGCATACATGCGGCAGCTGATCATCAAAAAATTGAGCCTCATCAATGCCCACAACATCAACATCTGTAGCTAAAAGCAAAATATTCGATGAGCTCGGAACAGGTGTAGATCTTATTGTATTGTCGTTATGGCTAACAACAGCTTCATCATCATATCGGGTATCAATTACTGGTTTGAAAATTTCAACTTTTTGTTTTGCAAATTCTGCACGCTTCATTCTTCTTATTAATTCTTCGGTCTTTCCAGAAAACATAGACCCACAAACTACCTCAATCCACCCCCTTCTGTTAACCTTATCTCCTTTTCTCTCTAGAAACATTTACAATTTATTATACAAACAGTTGTTAATTCATTTCTCTAAAATTTCCTGTATTCAGTAGTTTTAGAGTAAATTCGTACGTTGACAAATTTAGAACTTTTGTTTATTGAGCTTCTTAAAAATTAAAGAATGTCTTATCAGAATTTAAATGCCCTTGTTGCAAAAATACAGTCTGCTTTAACGCAGTTGGAAAATAAGCAATTATCCGTCAGTGATATTGATAGTATCCAAGAAAATGCCAAAGAACTCTTTGAAAGGTTAACGGTTCTAAAGTATTTAGCTCTTGAGAAACTGGTTGAATCTACAGATACAGGCAGCGAAGATAAAACAGAAACTGAAAATAGTGAAGCGAATATTAAAGATGCCGATATTCCTGTTGCCATTAAATTTAGTGCTTCAGAACCCCCAATTCCAGAGAATCAAACCAATTTACTTGACGCCATCAAAGAAAGTAAAGAGGAGGTTAATGAACCAGAAATACCCGCTGATGATCAAAGCTTAAATGAAAAGCTTAATGCTTCACCTAGCGCTGCTTCTTTGTCTGAAAAACTGAAAAAACAACCCATAAATAATTTGATTACTGCAATCGGAATCAATCAAAAGTTCTTATTCATGAACGACCTTTTTGAAGGTGAAAGAGATGAGTTTCATAATTCCTTGTCTGAGCTGAATAAGTTCGATAGCTTTTTAGACGCGGACAATTACATTAAAAACAACCTAATGGTAAAATACAATTGGGATATGGAAAACACTTCTGTTGTTCGATTTATGGAATTAGTTGAACGTCGGTATCTTGGATAAATGCGCGCATTATTAGTTATTTCTTTCTGCACTCTATGTTGTTTTTGCTTTGCACAGCAAGAATTTGCTAAGCAAGTGGTAAAAGAACTAACTGCAAGGCAGCTTCACGGCCGAGGCTATACAAATAGTGGGGTTCAGCTGTCTGCAGATTATTTGCAAAAAAAATATCAGCAATTTGGCTTACAATCATTTGGCAACAACTTCGCTCAGGAATTTAATATAAATGCGAACACGTTTCCTGAAAAATGCGGTGTACAAATTAATGGGGAAAAGTTAATTCCAGGAAAAGATTTTCTTCCCGCCCCTCAATGTGGGTCAGCTTCAGGACTATTTCAATTAACCTGGCTTGATAAAACCAACCTGCAATCATTGCCTCGAAAAATTGAAATTGAAAATTTACCAATTGAAGCTCTTGTAATTGATCCGGGAGGAACGAAAAACCTGGACTCTCTTCGCGCATTTAGAGAATTAAAATCTTATTTCGCCCGATTTTTTCCTGTTTTATGGGTTACTGATGAAAAATTAACCCATTCTGTTTCACAAACGCAACAGTTGCATCCCGTTATTAATGTGAAACGGGCGTTTATTGATAATGCCTTTGAAGTGAAATTAGATATTTCGGCGGTATTAATCGAAGGATTAAAAACGCAGAACATTGTAGGGTACATTCCTGGAAAAAAGAAACAAAAAATTTGCATCTCCGCGCATTACGACCACCTTGGAGAAATTGCTGATTCTGTCTTATTTCCCGGAGCTAATGACAATGCCAGCGGTGTTGCTATGCTCTTGTACCTCATGAAATACTACACCGATCATCCTCCTGAATACACAATGGTATTCATGGCCTTTGCGGCAGAAGAAATAGGAATCTTAGGCTCTAAATATTATGTTGAAAACCCTCTTTTCCCTTTGGATGAAATCAAATTTTTAATTAACTGTGATATCTCCGGAACCGGAGATAAAGGAATTACGGTTGTAAATGGAACCCTCCATAAAAAGCAATTCAAAAAATTAGCTAAAATCAATGTCAAAAATCAACACCTAAGCAAAGTCAATGTGCGCGGTAGAGCTGCCAATTCTGACCATTATTGGTTTACACAAAGACAAGTCCCTTGCTTTTTTATCTATACTTTAGGTGGAATAAAAGCCTATCACGATATCTACGATAGGGGAGAAACACTTCCTTTAACCGCGTTTAACGGATATTCGAGATTGCTCATTGATTTTATTTGCTCATTTTAAGCGGCATCAAAAATCCATTAATAATTGAACTACCACAAAGCACTATATTGGTTATTGCTCTTGTTTCTCTCTGTAAGCTTGCCTAGGCTGGTAAACTACTTCCAATTTTTAGAAAGTGATTGGTTTTCATTTAAACACTTATTAAAATATGAATGTATTTATTTCGTGTTTGCAGCCGTGTTGTCTTTGCCGATGCTGTTTTCTAGCCAGTTAATTCGTATTTATGCGGCAATTATTGGTGCTCTTGTTCTGGGGTATTCAGGTGCTGAATTATGGCACGTAATCGAATTTCGTGGTTTTCCAGATTCCGCGACCTTTTTTTCTTTATTTGTAACGAACACCAATGAAAGTTGGGCATTATTGGATAACCTTTTTGGGTTCGAGGACTTTTTGATTGTGGTGGGTTTTTGGCTTCTAATGGTAATTATGCACCAACTATTGCGTCGAATTAAGATACCCAAATCGATGGGTGTTTATTGGTCCCTAATGCTTATTGGTGTAGCAGGTTTTTCCACATTATCGTACCAAAATCGATTAGCGCCTGCCAATTTTAAGACCTGCTCTATCGTTGGGGGATTCAACGCTTATTTTTCTTTTTTACAAGAACAAGATCGCTTTGTCGGGCTACTTGAAAAACCAGTTCAGTTCAGTGGTTTCATACAGAAGTACAACCATGAAAATGAAACACATGTGATTGTGATTGGCGAATCAACAAGCAGACATCACATGAGTCTTTATGCTTATTCCCGGATTACAAACCCTAAGCTTTCTGCTAACCGTAATATTATCTCTTTCAGTCAAGTGTCTAGTCCGCATGCGCATACATTTCCGGCATTAGAAAAGGTGCTTAGCTTTAAGTCTTTAGACTCCAATAATTATGACTTACAAGACGGAACACTGCTCGACCTCTTTAACCAAGCTGGATATCACACAACTTGGTTAAGCAATCAGGCGCTATCAGGGAAATTTGAAACTCCTGTTTCTGTGCTTGCTAGTAAAGCAGACCAAAAAGTATTTAGTAATACCATGAGTGGAAGTGAGCCCTATGATGAAATTTTGCTTCAAGCTTTTAAGGATGCAACAATTAAAAAGGGAAACAAAGTAATCTTCGTTCATTTAATGGGCACACACATGAGCTACGTTGATCGATATCCTGAAAAGTTTAACCATTTTAAAACAATACACAACACGTCGCACTTAACACGGGCTCAACAAAAATATATCAATACCTACGACAACGCTGTACGGTACAATGATCACCTTATTGCTTCTTTAATCGATAGCTTAAATGCGGTTCAAGGAGTTTGTTCTTTACTCTATTTTTCTGACCACGGTGACGAAGTATTTGATTATCGGAATTTTCATGGGCATTCCGATGTTATTCAGTCAAAATATATGGTCGATATACCGTTTCTTTTATGGACAAATGAACAGTACAAACTGAAGAATGCTGGAATATTGAAAAGGGCAGAAAATAATATCAATTCAAAATATAACACCGCCGATTTTATACATACTGCATCAGATCTGTACGATGTGCATTGTGACTTAACAGATCCCGAAAAGAGCCTCATCTCACACGCAACGATCAATACTCCTTCATGTAATAACCTCACGCCATGCTTCACTGCCAATGATATCCATTTTGAATCCAAATTACTTTGTCATCGAGTGAATGGAATTGAAAGGTTGATGGAGGTAAAAGACGACTTCGCTGGTTTTGAAATAGATCTGGTGTTCGACTCAACAACCAAAACGTTCGATGTTAATCATCCGCCAGCAGAAAGTGTGGGATTATCGCTTGAACGGTTATTAGCCTCAATCGAGAACCCAGAAGATTACTATTACTGGTTTGATCTTAAAAATCTGGATTCACTTAATCAAAATGATGCAGCCTTGCGCATGCAAAACATTGTATTAAAATACAATCTTCCTGATAAAGTAGTGGTCGAGAGTCCAAAAATTGATGCATTAAAAAGTTTCATAGAATTGCAATTTCGAACTGCTTTTTATTTGCCAGACCTTCAAAATTATTCTGAAGTTGATATGCGCAAAGCGATTGATTCGCTCATTCCATTAATTAATACCGTGCGACCAAGCGCGCTCTCACAGCAATTCGATGCTTATTCATTACTTACACAGCAGTTTCCAAACTGTGATTTACTAACCTGGGACCTTAGATTCGATTTAGAAAACGCTGATGACAGCCAGTTTATTAATCAGCTCGTCAATCAACAAGATCGATTAAAGCTGTTTTTAGTTCGGAAAGAATCTGATTCATATCGCTAATGTGCGCTATAATTATATGCCTGAAATCATTACATGTCATTTCACCTTGTGTTTCATTTCAAAAAAAATTAACTTGAATGATAAAGGTTACTCATTGGTATTTACAAACTCCATTAAGCAAGAATGGAAATCGATAATCAGTGTCAAAAAAAGGTGTTGGTTACTGCTTTCTGGCATCCTGGTTTTAATTAGCTCGTTATTTCTTAATTATTTTGTTTCAACTTGGGTAGATTCTGTTTCCAAAACAGCTGTAGGAGACCTGTTTCTAGATTTAATTCCTGTGTTTGAGCTTAATTTCTTGTTCTTTTGGGCAGTATTTTTTTTCTGGATCAGTACAACCGTTTTTCTTCTGGTAAATCCAAAGCAGCTAAGTTTTATTTGCTGGTCGTTATCACTATTTGTCCTTATTCGATGTTTTTTTATCTCCTTAACACATCTTGGGCCACCGGAAAGCGCAATCCATATTCCCGAAAGCCTGTCCTGGTTCAACTTTAGTGCAGACATGTTCTTTTCAGGGCACGTCGGAGGACCATTTCTTGTAGCATTAATTATCGAAAGTCGGCCTATCAAATACCTAATGATTGTATATAGTATGTGCATGGTTGTAGTAGTACTCATGGCACATGGACATTACAGCATTGATGTTTTCGCTTCCTTTTTTATTGCCCATTCTATTTCCGTTATGGTAAAAAAATGGGAGTATGTTTTTTATCCTCCTTTCAAAGTAAATGAAGAATAGCCATCTAGCATCATTCTATTCCGATTTCTTCTTTCTGTAATTCGAATAAACCTCAGCGATAGTAGGATTTTCCTTTGCTTCTTTTACCAAAACAAACTCATCTCCAGCCTGTACACTCCCTTTCTGCAGAACTTTGAAATAAACTCCGCTTTTAGTGGAATTCCAAAATTCCTTGACAATTTTTTGAGTTTTAAAAACCAAACCTAATTTGAAACAAGGTTGTCTAGGTTCGGTGGCTTCAATAACCACCTCGCCACATTGGTACACGTTTCCCACATATATCTTTGTTTCATCTAAACAATCGAACGTAATGTTCTCGCCAAAAAGACCGAAATTGGTTTTCACAAAATCATACTTTTTTTGCCAAAAATTATAGTGCTTCATACTGTACCCATAAACCGCCTGATTGATCCCACCATGATGCACTCGGTCTACTATCGTATCTCCTTTTACATGGTTCTCATCTAGAAAAATAGCTTGATTAACCTGTGTTTTATAAATCCCTGTCTCGATTGTTTTACCCTTGAGCAGGACTTCTCTTCTTTTTCCTATGTTTACGGATACAATTTTCATACTGGTTAGCATGCCAAAGGTGAATAAAAAAATGGAACCATAAAGTTCGAAAATAAGAATAAAGCCAATTTAGTCTTGGAAAAGGGGACAAATAAATCTTGGTGCTTTTGCGTTCGTTCTTTTGTTGATGTACCAATAAAAATCATTTACATCTAATTGTTTTGGCATTACTATTATTTCTCATTGTTTTAATAGCTTTGCCACTGAATAAATCTTATATGATGCCTAGACTACTTCCAATATTGACTTTTTGTTTCGCACTTCTACACCCACACTTGGTTCAAAGTCAACTTAATGAGCAACAAACGGGTGCCTGGTATATGTACTTTTTCAACGCAACCTTTAAGGAAAGCTGCTGGGGAATTCAAGGCGACATTCAGTATAGAAATTGGAATTTGGGTGGAGATCTTGAGCAGCTTCTATTAAGAGGGGGGGTTACCTATAAACCTAAAAACGCCCAAATTAAATTTACTCTTGGATATGGAAATGTTCAAACAGGAGCGTACGG
>Ga0315331_10002325_pt1 | contig 14438 bp, 12 predicted proteins | sample M160m34915metaG_FD_203456 | JGI IMG/M metagenome (GOLD analysis project Ga0315331, IMG submission 203456) | Ammonia-oxidizing marine archaeal communities from Monterey Bay, California, United States - M1 60m 34915 | ecosystem: Environmental > Aquatic > Marine > Intertidal zone | place: USA...
CAAGGTAGCTCTGCCAGGCGGATGTCACATTGATATCGTGGCCGATAATGCTGCCGTTCTGGCCGGTGTTTTTAAGGTGCCACTGGTAACCCGCGTTTGAAGGATCCCAGGAATATAGGGGATCATTCGGGGTAAAGCGTTTTGTTTTACGGTAACCCATCAGGGGCCGAGCCTGCGCAATGCCCGGCAGTTTGCCGGTATCCGCAAGCCTGCGTAATGAGTCCCCGGGCTTGTTGAAAGAGAGGATCAGGTGGCTCTTGCTGAATGCCGGAACCTTGAAGCTGCTGGCTTGTGATATTTGCGCAATGGCAAAGGCTGGCACCGTACCATCCATGGTGACAAGAATACGGCGGCTTAGGCTTCTCCTGAATCGTGCAATTCGCGGCTTGCCGGTTTCATAAAGCACGAGGTCAAATCGTGATGTCCCCTTGTGTTCCTGTCTTGCGGCATAGCCGGCAGTTGCCGATGTATTTTCGAGTGTCCGGATCCTGAGGGGGTGATCAGTGCCTTGTGCCGGCCGGCAATGCAATTCATCACAGGCCACGGTGTAACTGCGCACTCCCTGTCCATCATCGAGCACGAATTCCTGCATCATCTGTGCAGAGGCACTGGTGAGCAGGGTTGCGCTGATAATGATCAAGGGGCTGCGGACAGGCATTGGCAACTATTGTAGAGGATAGGGTATTGGTTACAAGTTTGTTTGGTGTGGTGCCATACCGGAGTAGTGCCGCTAACAACAGGGAGGTCAGTGCTGGCGGCCTGAATGATTTTTTTCTGTGTGCTTGCGTCCCGGGGTTATTGAGCTTTAGCCTCTGGGGTATGAAACAAAAAATGCACCGTAGATCTTTTTTACAGGCGACTTCGGCCGGGGCAGGCAGCCTGTTGTCCGGGCTTATCGCGACTGAAGGCGTCCAAGCGGCGGCCAAGACGAAGATCTCGCTCGGTTATGACAACTTTGCGGTAAGAGCGATGGGATGGAAAGCGCCGCAATTGATTGATTACGCGGCCTCCCTGAAATGTGACACGCTCTTCATTACGGATTTTGGCCCTCTTGAGAAGCTTGATGACAATGCCTATCTGGGTGATCTGGCCAGACTGGCTGCTGATAAAGGCGTGAAACTTTTGCTCGGTTCATGGTCGATTTGTCCCACTGCCAATCGTTTCAAGAAAGACTGGGGCAGCGCGGCGGAGCATCTTCGATTGGGTGTGCGCATGGCCAAGGCCCTCGGCTCACCAGCTTTCCGGGTGATACTTGGTGACCGTGGCGACCGCTTGAGCAAGGGCGGTATCAAGGCCCGTATTGCCGATACCGTTGCAGTGCTGAAGAACAACAAGGGCTACTGTGTTGACCATGGGGTAAAGATTGCGATGGAGAACCATGCCGGCGACATGCACTCGACAGAACTTGTGGAGTTGATTGAGGAGGCGGGCAGTGACTTTGTCGGCGCCAACATGGATTCCGGGAATGCGGTCTGGACGCTTGAAGATCCGGTGGAAAACCTCAGGAACCTCGGTAAGTATGCCATCACGACCAGTTTGCGTGACACCGCTCTGTGGGAGAGTGAGAACGGGGTGACCGCCCAGTGGACAGCAATGGGCGAGGGGAATACCGACCTGAAGACATACTTTGAGCTTTACGCCAAACTTTGCCCGGGCACTGCCGTGAACATAGAGACCATTTCCGGCTTTAACCGGGAGTTAAAGGTTCGGGACGAGGGGTTCTGGAAAGCATGGCCTGATGGTAAGCCAAGGGGATATGACAAGTTCCTTGCTCTGGCCAAGAAGGGCAAGCCGCGCAAGGCATGGGCGGCACCTGCAGGGGTTAGCAAGGAGAAGGCCAATCAGGATTACCAGAAGGGAGAGATTGCCAAGAGTATTTTCTATTGCAGGAAAAACCTTGGCCTCGGCTTGCGCTAACGCCGCGGTGAGGCATCCATGCTCATTGTCGTCTTGCCGCGCAGGATTTTGTCGTATGCAAAGAGGCATAAGGGCTGTGGAACGTACAATTTCCTTCCCGGCATGATGGCTGGCCGGATTGTAATGGCACAGTCTGGATGATGAACAATCCGACAACCAGAAGAGAGCCGAGTATATAACCCTGCCATGTTAAAAATATTAAGGTTTTTAAAGGCTAATATAAGGTCTCTTGTCTGCAGATACCGGGTTCCTTCTCGAGTCAGTCTGGCTGATCCGAACCTGATACGCATGTCCCTTGAAAGACTCCGGAGCCTTCCAAGATATCAGGATAAGAAATGCTTAACCTTATCCGGGCACAAGGTTTACTCCCAATGCGATGAGGACGGGATTATTCGTGAGATTTTCCAGAGGATTGGCCAGACCAATAAAACTTTCGTGGAGTTTGGCGTTGGTGACGGTCTGGAGAACAACACGCTAGCGTTGCTTTTTGATGACTGGCAGGGCTTGTGGATAGAGGGTTCAGACCGGTTGGCAGGCAGAATTAGAGACGGGCTTAAAAACACGATCGGAAGCGGAAGGCTTCAGGTTATCAACACCTTCGTGACAAGAGACAATATTAACGGGCTGATATCCTCTGCCCTTGATGAAAGGGAAATTGACCTGTTATCAATAGATATTGATGGCAATGATTTTCATGTCTTTGAATCGATCTCCTGTATTAATCCCAGGGTAGTGGTGATCGAGTATAATGCAAAGTTCCCCCCGCCAATGCAATACTGCATGAGCTATGATGAAGGGCACAAATGGTCAAAGGATGACAACTTCGGCGCGTCGCTGAAGTTCCTGGAGGAAGGGTTCAGCAAGAAGGGCTACTGCCTGGTTGGATGCTCAGTGACCGGTGCCAATGCTTTCTTTGTCCGCCAGGACCTCGTGGCGGACAGGTTCCTGGAACCCTATTCAGCGGAGACCCATTACGAGCCGGCAAGGTATTTTCTCGGCTGCCTGCGCTCGGGACAAAATCCAAGCTTCAAGACACTGGACCGATCGATGGCAATACGTGGGCTTTGAGTGCCGGGGGTTGTTGCATTTTTGCGGGTTCATGGACAAACGCCGGCGGGGTAGGCTTTTGAGCCCTTCAGGAAAAGAAGCCAAGAACCGTCCGGGCGGTAATCCCGGTTAGATCCTCACAAACAAGGTGCGCATCACCAAGACTCTCGGCAGGATGAGTGGTTGCCACCGCGATTACTTTCATGTTTGCCGCCAAGCCTGCTGCAATACCGACATGGGCGTCCTCGAACACGACGCTGTACTCGGGTGTGCCACCGGCTTTTGCCGCGGCCTTGAGGAATACTTCAGGATCGGGCTTGCCTGCGCTGACGTCCTCTGATGCAGTGATTGCCGTAAAATAAGAGCTCAGTCCAATCACCTCCATGATGGCATCAATATTTGCGCGCGGTGTTGATGATCCCACCGAGCAGCCGATGCCGGCTTCCTTGAGTGAGGCCAGCAGTTGGCATACCCCAGCAAGCGGCTCGATGCCTTCATCCCGGACCAGACTGCGGTAAAGGTGTTCCTTGCGGTCAGCGAGGCGGGAGATTTCCTTTGGGTTATCGGTATCCGCCCAGTGGTTGAAGAATCTTGGGATAATGGCCTCATTACGCATGCCAAAGGACTGCTTGAAGAATCCCTCCGGCAGGGCATTGCCCTCTTCCTCGGCGAGCATCGACCAGCTGCGTTCATGCTGGTCGTGGGAATCAATAATCACCCCGTCCCAGTCGAAGATGGCGGTAACCTGCACTTTATTGATTGTTGAATTTCTTCCGGTTTGCGGCGGCCTTAGTCAAGCCGCCTGATGATTCCAAAGCGTTGCTTCAGGGCGGCATCGACACGGCCGGCGAGGTTCACGTCGACGAAGATCAGCTTCGGGTAAGTCTCAAATTCGATCCGGTGCTGGTCGCCACCCGGATTGAGGGAGGCTTCATGCAGGTCCTTGATATCGTTGACGGGCTTGCCGTTAAACTTGGTGACAATCAGTGTGCTGAGTCTTTCATATCCCAGTGTGGCAGGGGTTGGTATGGCCCGGACCATCAATACCAGTTTGCGGCGTCCCTGCTTCTCATACATCTCGGGATTGGCATTTGCCATCAACAACTTGATAGGCGCACGGGTCTTCCAGTCATTGCCAAAAAGCTTAAGGAAAGGGAGGGTGAGTTCCTGGAAAACGAGGCCGCCGACGATGGCAAACTTCGGTCCACGGTCGAACATGTAGGGGTCTATCAGCCAGTTCTCGGCAGGCCGGCGGATAAGCTTAAGTTCAATTGGCTGTTTTTTGCCGTCGCGCAGTATTTTGATTTCCAGGGTGTCTCCGGTAAATGGCTTGCCTCGCACGAGGTGACTGAGGCTGAGTTTACCCCAGACCGGGTGGTCGTAATTGCCCCGGGCATCAATGGGGTTGCCGTCAATCTCCAGGATCACGTCACCTGCCTTCAGGCCGGCTGCCGCGGCTGAAGCCCCCGGGACTATTTCATTGATGTATATCCCGCCTTTTTCCCCATTAAGCTTCAGGTAATTTCGGAACTGTTCATCGAGTGTTTGGGAGTAACTGATTCCCAGGTTGGGAAAGCCTGCATATGCACCGTCCTCAAGATCCTTGAGGAAATGCGCGATGATTGATGCGGGCAAGATGCTGGATACCTGGTCCTTGCTCGAGTAGCTGACCAGCAGCCCGGCTAACTTCCCGTCCTTTGCAACAGGCAGGGTAAAGCTGCCTGAACGATACTGGACGGTTCCGTTTGCCCGGACGGTGAGGAACAAGGAGGAGTCGAGGAAGTAACGCCCGATTTCTGCCTTGGAAACCCCTATCTCCGTGGTTACCGGCGTGCCGTTATTCTCGAACTGCCATGCCTCGACCTTGTCTCCGGGTTGCAGCTTGCTGGCCAGTTCAAAGGGGATGCGGTCGGCGAGAAATTCCTTATCGGAGGTGGGCGTGAGAACCGCAAGGTTTGCCTCGTAGTCAACGGCAACAACTTTTGCTATGGCCTTGGCCGCCGTATCTGCCTTTTCCAGCTCGATATAGGTGGCATCGGTTATCATTTGCGCGGTAACGAGCACTCGTCCCCCGGGCAGGACCGCCCCCAGCCCCAGCCGGCTCGATGGTGCGGCTTTCTGCCAGGGCTGGATCAGGTTGAAGGACTGCATTGTCGTGTTGACGCGGACAACGGATTTTTCCGCGGATGCGGGGGCAGCCTTTACCGTTGCCGGCATCATGGCAGCCAGGATTAAAAGTAAGGTTGGAATTTTCATCAGGATTTTCATTGGGGGGTGAATCAGCAAAGGCTTTAAGCGCAGGCGAAATATGGTGGCTAACGGTTTTAGGGAGTCTATTTTCCGGGTTCTTCCAGGTAGTGGTCGCGGATCACGTTGTATTTTTCCTGGATGCGTTTTTGGGCTGCCGCCACGCGGGAACGCTCAATGACTATTGGCCTGCCCTTGCCAAGCAGCCTGATAGTGATGAAGTCGCCATTATTTTTCTGCAGTGCTGAGTGAATATCCTTGAGGGTCTTGACCTTGGTGCCGTTGACCTCGTCCACGATGCTTTGCGAGAAGGATGAGAAATAGGAATTGATAGAGTCCGGAAGAATTGAGGTTAGCACAATGATTTCCGGACGCTCCTTGTAGATTGAGTCAGAGACGTAGGAGTCGTAGTGATAGCGCGCCTGCAGGTCCTTAATGCCATGGGCAGTCATCAGGTTGCGATCCATTGGCTGGAAGACAAGGCCGGCAAACATGACATAGCGGGGCTTCTTGTCATATTGCTTGGCAGTGATCAGGTAGGGCAGGAAGCGTTTCAGTGTGACTTTGGCAGCGATGAGCTTTTGGTCGCGCCATATCTTGAGGTTGATGACATCCCCGGCAAACTTGCGTTCGACGATCTCATTCATGTTCACGTCCTCGCCCTCATAGTTAATGAGACCGTTGGACTTTACCGGCAGCCCGTCGATTGCCATCAATACATCCCCCGTCTTCAGGATACCCCCTGCCGAGCCGTCGGCTTCCGCATGCGCAACCATAATGCCGATGCCATCATTCTTGAGCCCAAGCGCTGCCCTTTGTGCAGGGTTGAGGAGCGTGAACTCACTCATTGTGAGGTCAACATAGTGGTCGTATTGGCCGTCCTCGATGTCTTTGAGAAATCGCCTTATTACCGGCGGGGGGATCATGTAGCCGGTATTTTGTGCCACATTGCCGGAGTAGCCCTGGAAGGCAACACCAACCACCTTGCCGTTCTGGAGCACCGGGCCTCCTGAGTTGCCGGGGTTGATTGCGGCATCAATCTGCACCGTTAAGTGCAGGTCGACTGCGCTATGGGAGTAGCTGAGGAAATCGATACGTGATACAACGCCGGAGGTGATCGAGATGCGTTCACCGCCGATGGGGTAGCCAATGACCTTGACCTTGGTATCAAGTTGCGGGAGCTCACCGACTTGAAACGGCTCAACACCTTCAAAGGCTGCCGGGTCCTCGAGCTCGAGCATGGCGAGGTCACAGTCATGGGCAATATGGAGTATTTTTGCGCGGTAGGGCTTGGCATCCCCGACTTTCTTTATGTAGACGATACGGCTGTTGCTCACGACATGGGCATTGGTGAGGAACTTGTTTGGCGCTACCAGCCAACCGGTGCCATTACCCCCTGAATCACGACCCGAATTCCATGGGGTGCGATAATCGGGATTGAGGGAGGAATTTTCAATTCGCACAACCGCTTCATAGTTGCTGGAATTTTCTACCGTCGATGCAGGTTTCCCGGCTGTTTCCTTGACCGGGTCCACAGGAGCCTCTGCCATTAGCGGGGAACTGGGTAAAATGCTTATTGCGAGGAAGGCAATCGAGAGAATTAAACGGTATGTTGCTGGTTTCATGCTGAGAGGCTTGTTAGGGGGACGAATCACGAAGTGTGGTGGGTATTGTCGGCGGGGTAGAGCTTAAAGCAATACCGCGTATAAAAACAAGTGGCAGCTTGTGCCGGGTGTTGGCTGCTTGATAGGCAGGGCGTTCCGGGGGTTGTGGACCTGAGGGCGCATAATATCCCTTAAAATCAGTTTTTGAGTGATGGGGTATTTGGCTTAGCATTTTGCCAATGCGCATTGTTTTATTGGCGGTATTGGGCGTCTTGTTGCAATGCCCTGCATTTGCCGGGCAGCGCTACACGCCGTTTGCGGATCCGACCTTCCCGTTTTTCGGGCTTTCTGTTGACGCCTCCCCGGACAATGAACCCCGTTCCAACTGGGTGCCGCGGGGCGTCGTGGTGCGTGTGTCCGGGGAGTTCTGGGCCCTTTATGATGTTGACCTCCTGCGCTTGGCCGCGGTTTGGCGGGGCGGATTCCCCGAGGGAGTGACTATCGCCCAGCATTCCTATCAAAACACAAAGAAGAAAGCCGGCGGCGGGCAGAAGGCAGTCCCCAGGTTTGCGGGAAAAATTGTCAATTCCACGGCGATGTATCCTGGCATTTATGCCGGGAAGATCAGTCCGCAGTACAAGGATCCGCGTCAGAGGGGGCCTGATGAGGAGGAATTGGGACGCGGACCGGTTGATTTCGATACCTTTGGCAGGTGGCGTGGAGTGGAAGCCCGGGGTGATGAGGCGGTGATTGTTACCGAAGCCGCCGGCGGAACAATTCGCGAGGTGATACGCCCGCTGCTTAAGGGTGGTGGCTTTTCGAGAACTTTCCATTTTTCTTCCCTCAAGGAGGAGGTCTTCATTGCGCTGGGTAGCGGTGTGCATCCGCGAGCCGACCGGGCTTGCAGGATTGTTTCAGCCGGAGAGCGCACCTTTGCGGGCATTGGCCCGGGTAGAGGTACCGGTTCTGTGATGTTCGGCGAGGGTGTCTTGGTGCCCGGTGACGCAGTTTTAAGGAAAGGCCGCTGGGCCCCGGAGGTAGTGACGAAGGGTGCGCCCGGCAAAAGCGGCCGGGTTCCCTATGTTAGGGATCGTATCGCCCTGCCACTGGAGAATCCCTCACGGCGCCCGGTCCGGCCGTCCTCGATCGCATTTTTTAAGGACGGCAGGGCGGCATTGAGCACCGTTGACGGTGATATCTGGATTGTTTCGGGCCTTGGCAGGACATTGGACTCGGTTTCCTGGCGGCGCTTTACCTCCGGTTTGCATGAGCCCTACAGTATTTCGATCAGGGACGGTGAGGTTTTTATCTTTGATCGCTCAGGCTTAAAGCGCCTGCATGATCTCAACGGCGACGGGGAGGCGGATTTCCATGAATGGTTTTGTCATGACTTCTGGCAGAGTGCTGAAACCCGGGATTTTCCCCATGACATGGTTCTGCGGCCTGATGGCGGGTTCTACCTGGTTAAGGGTGGCCAGCAGAACGACCATCTCTCCAGGCACAGTGGGCGTGTCATCTCTGTCTCCAAGGATGGCAAATCCGTGGAGGTTTTCTCCAGCGGGCACCGCAACGGATTCCTTGGCATTGATCCTGATTCAGGGGACCTGTTTGCCTGCGACCAGCAGGGGCACTGGGTTCCCGCGACCCCCGTGCAACAATTGCGAAGGGGTGGTTATTACGGGTTTAAGCCTGCTGCACCACACGGGATTGCTGAACCGGTGATTGATGTCCCGCTTATCTGGTTGCCGCACCGGGCCGCGCAATCCGCAGTGGATATCATTGCCGGTGCCGATGAGCGGCTCGGTGGATTAGAGGGCTCGCTGCTGTGCGTGGATTACTTTAGGCCCGGACTGCTGAAGATTTACAGGAGAGGGGCAGCGGTGCGCTTGGGCCCTGCCTTTGAATTTCCGCTCCTGAAGGGGGCGATTAACCCGGCAGACGGCAATTTATATCTGGTGGGATTCCAGATTTGGGGAACCGCTTCGAGGGAGTCCGCAGGCTTCGGCAGGGTGCGCCGTGACAGCACTGTGGTTGATGATACCCCCCGGGATATTATGGTCGGCCGGCAGGGTATCCTGCTGCGCTTTGATCATGAGATAGACCCTGCCCTGCGTGGTGATATTTCCCGCTATCACCTGCAGTCATGGAATTACCGCCGGTCATCGGGTTACGGCTCCGGGCATTTCCGCAGTGACGGCAGTGCTGGTCAGGATCCCGTGGGGATTGCCGGCATTCATGTCTCCGCCGATGCCCACAGTCTTTTTCTCCATGTGCCCGGCATGCCTGAGGCCGACCAGATGCAAATGGTCTACTCTGGAGCCGAAGTGGACGGCAAGGTGCTAGGACAGGATATTTACCTAACTCCCCGTGCACTGGCAGACCTTGATCTTGCCGTGCCGGGTTTTGAGGAATTGGATTTGTCGAAGGAGGTCGCAGCAGTGCGGCGGGCCGGGATCAAGGAATCGGCAGGGCCAGCATCGGTTGCCCGCGGGAAAGCAATCTCCATAAGCTATGGATGCATTGCCTGTCACTCCACGGATGGCTCAACGGACGGCAAGGCAGGGCCGAGCTGGGCAGTATTACACGGGTCAAGGCGTGAGTTTATTGACGGCAAATCCGCAGTTGCCGATGATGCCTACCTGCGTGAGGCCATCCTCTACCCGGCGGCCAGGGTGCTTAAGGGTTACAACCCAAAGGATGTCGGTATGCCAAGTTACCGTGGGGTTCTCAATGAACAGGATCTTGAATCGGTAGTGATGTTCATCAAGTCTCTTAAAGGCAAATAAAGAGACAGGGAGTTTGTGAGCTTACCGGTCAGGCCAGTTTATCCCCGGTGCAGGCCAACCCATCATGAACCTTGACGATTACCTGTGCTTCATCACAAACCTGAGAGCTTGTGCCGATGGTCTTTAGGAAACGGCAAGCCCCTGTCCCGACGCAGGCTCTTGCATAGGATTGCAACCATTTGGTGTGGCTTGCGATGAGCCCGTCAGGCACCGGCCAGCAGCAAGGTGCCCGATTCATTTCCAGGCGCCAGGGCTTTGCTGTTAGCCGTGCCCGGTAGCAGGATTGTCGTTCGCACAGTCGAGTGAAAAGGGGGTCTGCTCCAAAAGATTGGAGTATTTCTTTGCTCTCGGCACTTTTCGGGTCATAGCCCTTATGGGTGACTAAAAGGCGGAATCCCCCCGGCGTTTCATAACACCTGGCGGAAAAACCGGAATGCCAGGAGGCGGCTTTTTCAATGTTAGACAGGGCTTCCGTGCGCAGATCCCCGGCAATATCGACCTTTTTCCCGGGGAAAAGCAGGCCAAGGCAGCCACGCACCGAAGGTGGCGGGTCAGGCAGGTCAATATCCACGAACATGATCGCTGCGGTATTGAGTATCAGTGGTCCCGACTTGGCCCTTGTCACCACGGCACTTAATCCTGACTCTCCTGAGATTTCCTCGATACGCTCCTCCCTCAGCGGGCGGTCTTCATATTGATACCATGAGTTGGCTTGAGGATGAATTCCCTTTTTCAGGCCTTCGACAGCGTCAGCCAGGCGTTTTTCGGAGAGTTGCTTGGCGGTTGCCTCGGAATGGTCATCCCATCCCCAGACTTGCAACGGCCACTGGGCACCATTTTCCGGGTTGGTGGCTTCTGTAGAGCTAAGGTGCCAATGGCGTGGAAAATACAAGATTGCGGGGCAGGCTTCCCGGGGAAATGCTCCCCGGCCTGCCAAGGTTATTTCTTACGGTCCTCGATCACCACGGCATGGGTGATGGCTTCCCGAAGTTGTTCCCGTCCAAAAAGGTGAGTAGGGGATTTAATACGGTCTTTCTTTCCGTTAAACTTCAGGTTTCTCGATCGTCGCCTTGATCTTCCCTGCGTCAGCATTTCAGTCACATCGCGGATTGAGTCATCGGAGATTTTGGCTTTGCGGTGTAACCACGGTATGCGGGTGAGTATGGAGATCATGACGTTGGTGTTGATTTGCTGTGTAACATAGTTTGATTATTAAGATAACCTAAACAAGTCAAGAGAAATATGAATGACACTCTGCTCATTTTCCACGGAATGAGCCGATGGCAGCGGTGCCATTTTAGAGACTATGACCGGCAGGATTCCTGCACGGTGTGCGCCATTTTATGAACCGGCTTGGCGTAATGCGCCTGGAGGTTTGCGCTGTCTTAAGGCGCGGTAAGTTGTCGGCCGTTGTCTTTTGTGCTGAGCTTTTCAAGGAAAGGCACTGCGGTGCTCGCCCAGTCGACTGGATTTTGGCAACTGGCCGCCGCATCGCCCCAGCATTGACGCAGCATTTCGGTGTCAATGACACCCGGGTTTAACGAGATGGCGGCCATGTTGTCGGGCAGTTCCTGCGCAAGGGCAGCAGTGAGACCTTCAATAGCCCACTTGGTGGCACAATAGGGAGCTACATCCGGGGAGGTCGATCGTCCCCATCCGGAACTCAGATTGACGATGATACCACCGTCGTGGCTGATCATGGGTTCTGAGAAATGACGGATCACATTGGCTATACCGTTGATATTCACTGCAGTTAGGCGGTCAAACTCGAGAGCGGGAATTTTCCACAACGGTGCCGGGTCATTCATCAGTGCGGCATTGTTCACCAATAAATCCGGACTGCCGAGGATCTCCAAAACCTTCCCGGCAAAGGCCTTTACCGAGAGGTCATCGGATACGTCAACCACATCAAAGAAGTGCCCCTGGCCAAGCTCTGCAGACAATTTTTCAATGGCTTGCGCTGAACGGGAACAGCCAGCCACTTGCCACCCCTTTTGGGCGAAGCTTCTGGCCATTTCCTTGCCAATGCCACGGGTAGAACCGGTAATGACAACGGTGCGTATAGTTTTATGAATAGTATTTTTTGACATTTCACCAGCATTATAAACTGTCTAGGCGCAGTTTACCCTTTTCCTCCATACTTTTTCGATATCGCATACACCATGCCACTCGCCCCATCAAATTCCTCCATGATCCTGGATCCGGCCCAAAGGGTATTTCCTGAGTTCAGCCTCAAGCATCTCCTCTCCACGGTGTTTGAGCCTACAGAGAACTGCCGAATTTGCCTGCTCACCGACTTCATTGATCCTGCGACTGCCATGAAGGATTTTTCCTTCCTTGGCAATCCAGTGGATTTTCCGGTGCAGTGCACGGCTCATGAGAAATTTTTCCTGGGCCTCAAGGAGGGCGTGATGAGTGAACTGGGCATGACGGGTGGTGACATGTTTGCATTCACTGCAACGGGTGGATCAAACCTCGACATGGATGACCGGTGCTTTGATGGCGAAGGCCGCGAGTTGTCGCTGGATGCAGATATTTATTCCAATTACGACATCATCCTCTGCATTTCGGACTGGAGTGCGACAGCTCCTTTAACTTCCAAATGCAGGGAGTTCGGTTTTCGCGGGGCAACTTTGCACGGCCTTAACGACATTATCCTGAAGACCGGACTCGCGGTTGATTACCTGAAGGTTTCCGAGGATGCGGAGAAACTCCGCCTGGCCATGACCGGTGCCGATGAAGTGGCGATTGATTTTACCCTTGAGGATGGCCGTGTCCTCACGGTGAAGCTCTTCCTTGATGGACAGGAGGCGCAGAAATCGCATGGCTTGTGCCGGGGTAAAGCGCCTGATGTGGCCAATTTACCTGCCGGAGAGGTGTATTTTGTGCCGGTTGGTGCAGAAGGGAAATTTCCGATGAAGTATGAAGATGGAACCCTGGGCATTCTCGAGGTTAACAACCGCAATATCACCTCCAGCACCTTGATTGAGGGTTCGCAGGAGAGGATTGATCTCCATAATACACGCCTTGCCGATGACCCAATGACCGGGACCCTTGGAGAGCTGGGCTTTGGTACGCAGGTTCTGCCGGTGGCAGGAGCTGATATACAGGATGAGAAGATCCTCGGCACTTGTCACCTCGCAACCGGGCGCGATGATCACCTGGGAGGTGATATCATCCCCGGGATGTTCAAAACCCATGGAAACTCGACGCATGATGACATTCTTTTTGCTCCCCATAAGACTCCCAATTTTGACATCAGCCAGGTCAGGATGAAACGCGATGGCCGGGAGGAAATCCTCATTGAGCACTTTAAACCCTGCAGTTACCTGATTGAGGCATTGTCCTGATTGTTGCCGTGGATCCATACGAGTCAAAGGAACTGCTCGACCAATACCTGCTTTTCCATTACGGATCTGCGGAACAGATACTGCCTTATACTGGCGGTCCTGTTTCTGCCCTGGACTTTCCCCGTCGCAGCGTGGTGGAGAATATTGATACCACAGTGTCCCGGTCGCGCGCGCTGGACCTCGGTTGTGCTGTTGGCCGTTCGAGCTTTGAGCTCTCGGCATTCTGCAGCGAGGTGGTCGGGATTGATTCTTCCGAACAGTTCATTGCTGCTGCGGAGCATTTGCGCAAGGGCCAGAAGTTGGCCTATCGACGCCTCGAGGAGGGGGTAATTTCCACGGAGTTGATGGCGTGCCGGCCAGAATGCTCAAATCCGGAACGCATTCGTTTTGAGACAGGGGATGCGCTCAACCTGGACGGGAGCCTTGGAGATTTTGATGTGTTACATGCGGCCAATCTTCTATGCCGGCTGCCGGAACCGGAACCCTTCCTTGCCGAATTACAGTATCTGGTAGCCGCAGGCGGCCTGTTGATCATGACGACGCCCTGCACATGGCTTGGAGAGTTCACAAAGCCGGGCAATTGGCCTTCAGGGAGCACATCTGAATGGCTGGCCGAGAGGCTTTCAGGATCCTTTAACCTGCTAAGCATCAAGGATATGCCATTTTTGATTCGTGAACATGCCCGCAAATACCAGTGGAGCATGGCTCAGGCCAGTGTTTGGCAACGCCAGTGAGAGCTTATCAGGAGAGTTCATGCACGGGAATCCTCTAGGCTTCCCGCTCTCTGCCTGGCGGGCTAGTTCAAGCCGCCGGGTCTCGGGATCTGGTAACGATTTCCTGAGTTGCCGGGCTGCGCAGTAGTTACCGGCTTATCGGTGTTTGCCGAGTGCTGATCTTCAACGCTTTCAAGCATTAGCCGGTCTTCCTTGCACAGTTTGTCGAAGACGAGCGTTACCTGGTAAGAATGCCTGGCGGGTGAAGCTGCCATCATCTTACAATCCACAACTAGTCCCTCGAGCCTCAGGAAGCGGTTCCCGGTGGAATCGTCCTGGGAGTCGAGAAGTCCCAGGTCTCCACGAATCTTGCGAAGGTGCAGCCCTATCGCCAAGCGAGAACCTGACTCAAAAGCCTTTACGGATTCAAAAACCATCCCCTGACTGTTCACATAAAGCAGCTTGCTTACAGGAGATTCAGGCATTTTGCCTGAATACTGCCGGCTGTCAGTGTGTGAATAACTAAACGCCATGTTGAGGTTGGGCAGAGAACACTAATTGCACTACGAACCCGAGGATAATTCATGGTAGCACCAGTGCCGGGCAAGTCAATTTCCACCGCCCGCAAAAGTTTTTAATTTTCATGTTTCATGAGGAGCGTTTAGCAGTTGGCTGGTGACCGCCTTACAATCCCATCACGAAGAGGGTGCCGGCAGGAAGAAATTCCCGTGGCGATTCATTGTATATGCGATTGCCGTCATCTACCTGCTTGGC
>Ga0315331_10002327_pt1 | contig 14435 bp, 13 predicted proteins | sample M160m34915metaG_FD_203456 | JGI IMG/M metagenome (GOLD analysis project Ga0315331, IMG submission 203456) | Ammonia-oxidizing marine archaeal communities from Monterey Bay, California, United States - M1 60m 34915 | ecosystem: Environmental > Aquatic > Marine > Intertidal zone | place: USA...
TTAATATCCCCAAAGATATAGCAGGTAACGACATTGGATCTTTAGAGCACGCACTTTCTAGGAGGATTAAGTACTATGCAGATAAAAGCAACAAGCCAGATCTACTTCTAATAGATGGAGGTAAAATCCAACTTAAATTTGCTGAATCATTAATTAATAACTCGAAATATTCAAACATAAAAGTTATTTCAATTGTTAAAGGCGCTAATAGAGTGAGGGCGACAGAAACCATCTTATCAAGTGAGGGTATAATTGAAATGGATAAATATTCTAAGAGTTATTTATTGCTTCAAGAAATTAGAGATGAATCACATAGATTTGCAATAACTGCGCAGAGAAAAAAGAAAAAACAAAGCATAAAAAAATCTTTTCTAGATGAAATAAATGGAATTGGCCCTATAACAAAAAATAACCTCCTAAAAAAATATAAGAATATTAAAAATATCAAAACTGCTAAATTAGACGAGCTAATGACTATTAAGGGTATTAATGAGAAAATAGCTAATGAAATAATATCTTATAATAACTAATGCCTTTATTTATAAATCTTATTACTGTTTCCAGAATGGTGTTCGGAGCAATAATTTTCGTTCTCTTGACTAGGACCGAATTTTATTGGCATGCATTTATACTATTTTTTATTGCAAGTATTACCGATTATTTTGATGGATATTTAGCACGAAAATACAATCTAGTGTCACAGCTTGGCGAAATATTAGACCCAATAGCTGATAAGATCTTATTAGTGTTTTTGTTATTTGCAATTGCTATTAATTTAACAAGTTACTATATTGGTTTTCTTTCAGCTTTTATCATTACTCGGGAGATATGGGTGGGAGCATTGAGAGATTTTAATGCTAGGCAGCAAAATACCAATGCAACAAGAGTTACCTTCTTAGCAAAAATTAAAACCACTATTCAATTATTTACTATCAGTACCTATCTTCTGGGCCTAGCAATGAATAATATGGTTATAGTTCTCATTGCTGACATAATGTTATTTTTATCTTTTATTGTTACTGTTTATACCGGATGGGTTTATACATTAAATACTTTTAAGAGGTGACCTGCTTTTGAATGAGGGTAGTCAAAATATAGCAATTATTGGTTCCGGATATGTTGGAATGTCATTGGCAACATTGCTTTCTCAGAAGCACAAAGTGAATATATATGATCTTGATGAAAGTAGGCTTGAGAAGATTAATCAAAAGGTCAGTCCGATTAAAGATGATCTTATTGATGAATATTTAAGGACCAAAAACTTAGAACTTTATACAAAAAAATCTCTTAAAGAAGCAGTAGACAAAGTAGATATTATTATCGTAGCCACTCCTACAGATTACGATGATAATAAAAATTCCTTTGATACAGATTCCGTTGACAAAAGCATTGAGCAGATTTTAAAAATTAATAATGATGCTTTTATTATCATCAAATCAACACTGCCAGAAGGACATACAGAGTATTTAAAAAATAAATTTAATACAGAAAATATAATTTTTTCGCCTGAGTTTTTAAGAGAAGGTAAAGCGCTTTATGATAATTTATACCCCTCAAGAATAATTGTAGGAAATAGATGTCAAAATGCTCAAATTTTTGCAAATATATTAAAACAGGCTTCATTGAAACCTGATGTCAAAGTGTTGCTAACTTCATCTAAAGAAGCAGAGTCTATCAAACTATTTTCTAACACCTACCTGGCCTTACGTGTTGCATTTTTTAACGAGCTAGATTCTTATGCATTATCTAAAGACTTAAACGCTGAGGATATTATAAATGGTGTCAGCATGGATGATAGAATTGGAGATCATTACAATAACCCATCATTTGGATATGGTGGATATTGCTTGCCAAAAGATACAAAGCAATTGCTAGCTAATTTTAAAGATATTCCTCAAGATCTAATAAGCTCAGTTATTTCCTCCAATATAAAAAGAAAAAATTTTATTGCAGATCAAATATTAGAAAAAAGACCAAAGGTTATAGGTTTCTATAAACTTGCTATGAAAAAAGATAGTGATAATTCAAGGTTTTCCTCTGTGTTGGGAGTTATTAATAAAGTTAAAGAGTCAAAATCAGAAATTATTATTTATGAAATAAATTCGTTTAATGCTTCTTTTGAGGGGATTGAAATAGTAAATAATATTGAAAGCTTTAAAGATCGGAGTGATTTAATAGTTGCAAACAGACTGGATGATGAGCTTTTGGATGTTAAAGAAAAAGTTTTTTCTAGAGATATATTTGAAGAAAATTAATATTGTTATTTCCTTTCTTTAAATCATGTATACAATACCAAAGTTGGCTGGATGGCAGAGTGGTTATGCAGCGGCCTGCAAAGCCGTTTACGCCGGTTCGATTCCGGCTTCAGCCTCCATTATTTTAAAGACATTTAAGTTTAAAAAAGTATAATTAAAAAAATTGGTATCTATTAACAAGCCCGAGTGGTGGAATTGGTAGACACAAGGGACTTAAAATCCCTCGATAGAAATATCGTGCCGGTTCAAGTCCGGCCTCGGGTACCATTTTTACTCTATATTTTTTTTTATAAAATATGTGTAATATATACATATTTAATACCTCATATACAATGCAAGACAGCCTCAAAGAAAACAATATAAATATAAGCTTTTTGGAATTAATAAGAGTTATATGGAGAAGGAAATTTCAAATTATCATTCTCTCTTTCTTAATTTCGTTCCTAAACATTTTTTATGCATTGAGTCTATCTAATGTATATACAGCTGAAGCAGAATTGGCACCAAATCATAATACAGAATCAAATCTAGGTGCATTTAGCAGGCTAGGGGGTATTGCAAGTCTAGCAGGCATAGACTCAAATATGGTTAATAGAATAAATAATTATAATGTTACTGTAAGGTCCATTACCTCAAAACAGTTTTTATCTGAATTTATTGACAGACATGATTTATATAAAGATATATATGCAATTTCCTCATATGATATAGACTCTGATACCATTTATTATGATGATACTGTTTATGATCAATCTTCATCATCTTGGGTTAGGAAAGTCAAAAAACCGTATAAACCAAAACCTTCCGCATACGAAGTAAGAGAAGTGCTGATTAAAAAGTTAACAATAACACAAGACACAAAAATGGGACTTCTTTATTTGAATTACACTCATCCAAATCCAAAATTCGCTAAAGAGCTATTAGATAAATTAATACATGATATAAATCTCTACATGAAGGAAAGAGACATTGCATTTTATTCTAGAATAGCTACCTCACTTATAGAAGAGATATCAAAAACTGAAGACATGGATTTAAAAGAATCTTTGTATTCATTGGTCGAGATTAATCAAAGGAAATTATCAATAGCTAATGCTTCTAATGAGTATGCTTTAAAGATAATAGACGAGCCAATTGTTCCTGAAAAGAAAAGTTACCCATTCAGATCTAGATTGGTCATAATTTTGTCATTAATTGGAGGAATTTTCTCTACTGTTTTGCTCGTTACTCATGATTACCTGAATAAATTTGGATATAAAAGAATCTTTGACCTCATTCGCTAAAACAGGAATATGAAAAACATACTTTTTATATATGGCACAAGGCCAGAGGCGATAAAATTATTTCCATTAATTACTGAAGCCAAAAAAGAACTTTCATCTAATATCTTTGTACTTTGCACAGGACAACATAAATCTTTAAGAGAGTTATATAAGATTTTTGATATTTATCCTGATCTTTCTTTGGATCTTAAAAGAGATTCAGGCTCTCTTTCAGAGCTGTCCTCTCTTCTTATCAAAGAAATAGATAAGGTCATATCAGACTTCAATCCTGACTTAGTTTTTGTACATGGAGATACTTCATCAAGCTTCATGGGTGCTCTTAGTGCTTTTTATAACAAGAAGGATATAGCTCACATTGAAGCAGGTCTGAGGACATACAACATGTTAAGCCCATTTCCAGAAGAGGCAAATAGAGTATTTATTTCAAGAATAGCAAAGTACAATTTCTGCCCAACGAGACTATCACGACAAAACCTTCTCAACGAAAGAATTACAAAAAATAAAATATATATTGTTGGAAATACAGTGATAGATGCAGTAATGCAAATTTCCGAACTTATTAAAAATAATCCAAAAATTCAAAATGATTTAACTTCAAAATTCAACACATTATTAAATTTTAAAAAAATTATATTGATTACAATTCATAGAAGAGAGAACTGGGGCAAGAATATCAGTGAAATACTCCAAGCCTTTAAAGAGATGTCAGATAGGTATGGTGATTATAGTTTTGTTTTTTCTACTCACCCTAATCCAAATTTACAGAAAACAGTTAGAAAATACTTAGGAGATCAAGAAAATATTTTTATCCTTGAGCCTCAGAACTATATAAATTTCATCTTCTTAATGATGTCATCTGATATGATTTTCACTGATTCAGGAGGCATCCAAGAAGAAGCAACTGCTATTAACAAAAAAGTTATGGTTTTGCGTGAATCTACTGAAAGACCAGAGGCATTAGAGACAGGATTAGTGAAAGTTATAGGAATTAAACGAAAGTCTATAAAAGATAGCCTTAGCAATATTTCATCTCCAATGGAAAAAATAACTTATCCATTTGGCAAGGGAGATGCTGCTTCTAAAATCATTAAAATTATAAAGGAAGATGGATATTAGAATTCAAGTCATAGGGCTAGGTTACATTGGTCTTCCAACTGCAATATGCTTGGCAGAGAAAAATAACAATGTTTATGGTTGCGATATTGATTTAGAAAAATTAAAAAACATTAAAACATTCAATGTTGACAAAAATGAACCAAATCTTCAGGAGAAGCTCAAATCAGTATATGAATCTTCGCTTCATATCTCATCAAAAATTATTGATTCAGATGTATATATTATATGTGTTCCCACTCCTTTTTTAGATGATAAAACTCCTGATATTAGTTTTATTATCAATGTTGTAAATGAGATTTCTCCAAGATTAAAAAAGGGTGATTTAGTGGTTCTTGAATCAACCGCTCCAATTGGAACAACAGACAGAATTAGAGATATTATAAAGAAAAATAGAGCTGATCTTAATTTAAGCACTAATTATGATCATATAAACTCAGATATAAGCATAGCTTACTGTCCTGAAAGGGTTTTACCTGGAAATATCTTTCAAGAGCTATGTCAAAACGATAGAGTTATTGGGGGTGTTACAAGAAAATGTTCTCAGGCAGCTTCTAAAATATATAAATTATTTGTTAAAGGCAATATCAGTTTTACCGACTCTAATACTGCTGAATTTGTAAAACTTGCTGAAAACACATATAGAGATATAAATATTGCTATTGCTAATGAATTTTCGATGATGGCAGATGAGGGTGGCTTAGATATTCAAGAGATCATATCAATAACTAATAAACATCCAAGAGTGGACATATTAAAGCCTGGAGTTGGTGTAGGTGGGCATTGTCTTGCTGTTGATCCATATTTCCTAGCTCATAGTTTTCCAAAGCAATCTGGCCTTACCTTAGAATCAAGAAGAGTAAACTTAAAAAAAGAAAATTTTTCATATAGAAAAATTATTGATTTTATTAGAACTAACAAAATTTCAACCCTTTGCTTATTTGGTATTAGCTATAAACCCGATTCGAATGATTTAAGAGAAAGCCCAAGTTACAGAATATTAATACAACTTCTCAAATCAGGTGTTAAAGTAAACGTTTGTGAGCCAAACGTCTCCTCTCTAAGTGTTGAGTCTAAAATGTGTAATTTAATTTCTATTGAAGATGCCATAGACAAATCAGATGGCTTTATTTTTCTTGTTCCCCATAAAGAATTTCATTCTATAAAAAGAGAAAGTCTAAGAAATCCATTTCTAGATTTTTGTAATTTATTTGAACAATCATGATCGCTAATTTTAAAAAATTATTAGATATAATACCCAAAAAAATTAAAAAAAAATCTATTTTTGTTCTTTTGCTTTCAGTTCTCTCAACTTTTTTAGATATAGTATTGCTGCTATGCGTTATTCCATTAATTAAGTTTCTTCAAAACCCTTCCGATGAAGCATTGATTTTTGAAGAAACTATATCTGCTATTTCACCTGATTTTTTTAACTCATATAAGAGTTTTGGAATCTTGGAATTTGCTGTTTTTATGATAATTATTGCAATTTCAGCAAGCTGCATTAAATTATTGTTTTATAGAAATTCTGCATATCTTTCAGCACAAGCTTCGAACGATATAATAAAATCGTTTTTCACTTCTAGACTAAATTCAAGAGACATAATCGTAGAAAAAGATACAAAATCAAACTTTTTTTCAATGCTCCATAAAATTGACATAATTTCAAATACATACTTCGTTTTACTTAGCGCATCAGCATCTCTAATTTTGATTTTCTTTACCACTGCTATGTTATTTTTTTTAGACCCTTCTATAACTATTATAGTTGTTCTCATAACAGTTACTCTGTATTTATTAATGTATATTTTAACGAAAAGATCTATTAATAATGCCTCCAATCTTATAAATATAAATTCTGATTTAAGGTCTAAAGCAATTTTAAATAGCTTAAGCTCGATTAGAGAGGCTGTCTTGTACAATAAAGTTGATTACTTTATGACCGAAGTGAGCAAAAAAGATAAATTATTTAGATACTCAAGAGCTAAGATCCAGTTCTTTGGACAACTTCCAAGAGCTATTTTTGAATCAATTACTATAATTATTGTTTTGTTCATCTCACTTACCCTTACCAAAACTTCCAGCTATAGTAATATCGAGTTATTGCCAATTCTCGGGGCTTTTTTATTAGCTTTTCAAAGGATGCTTCCACAGTTTCAAACTATCTATGGCGCATATAATGAGTTTATAGGCGCCACAGAAATAATAACCTCTTTTCATGATAGTCAAAATAAAATAGGCAGAGACAAAAAATCTCTTATTGCTGTTCCTAAAAAACCTATTAAAAACTTTGCAGAATTTAAAGAAATAACCCTTAGCAACATTTCTTTTAGATACAAAGATTCACAAATTAATACTTTAGATAACTTAAATTTAATTATTAAGAAAAATTCTAAAATAGCCATAATTGGCCCCTCTGGTGTTGGCAAAAGCACCCTAGTAGATCTCATACTAGGATTTCATCAAGCAAATAATGGGGCAATATTTGTCGATAATGAAGAAATTAATGAGAGCAATATAGATGCTTATAGAAACTTGTTTTCATATGTCCCTCAAAGGATAGGCATATTAAATAAATCAATTTTTCAAAATATTACCCTATCAGAAGATAACAACTCATATAAAAATGATGTTCTAGATGCCTTAAAAATTTCGAAGCTATTTCAGGAAGATAAAGAGATTAATTTGTACGAAGAGATAGGTGAAGGTGGGGAGTCTATTTCTGGAGGTCAGGCACAAAGACTTGCAATTGCACGGATGCACTTTTTTTCTAGAAAAATTATTATTTTTGACGAATCTACATCTTCTCTAGATAAAAAAACAGAAAAAGAAATACTAGAAAATATTACATCAATTAAAGATACCACCTTTATTCATATCACACATAAACTTAATAAGAAATACTATGACAAAATATTTGAGATCTCTTCATCTGGGTTAATTGAAATGAATGATTAATTTATTTTTAATCATTTTAAATACTTATTAAAAGTAATAAAATATGTTTAAGTTGAACACATAAATAGAAATAAATATAGGAATATATATGTTAGATGGAAAATCAATATTGATAACTGGTGGAACAGGATCGTTTGGGAAAGAATTTACTAAAAGATTTTTAAATCAGTACAAGCCTAAAAGACTGGTTATTTTTAGCAGAGATGAGCTAAAACAATTTGAAATGTCTAAGACTTATAGCGAGGAAGAATACCCAGCCATTAGGTATTTTTTAGGAGATATAAGAGACAAAGAAAGGCTTCACAGGGCATTAGAGGGAATTGACTATGTTGTCCATGCTGCTGCATTGAAACAAGTTCCTGCGGCTGAATATAACCCAGATGAATTTATAAAAACGAATATACTCGGCGCCATGAATCTTATTGAATCATGCATAGAAAGAGGCGTAAAGAAAGTTGTAGCCCTTTCCACAGACAAGGCTGCGGCTCCAGTAAATTTATATGGGGCAACCAAGTTATGTTCCGATAAGCTTTTTATAGCCGCTAATAATTTTAAAGGTTTAAAAGAAATAGCCTTTAGTGTTGTCAGGTATGGCAATGTCATGGGCAGTAGAGGTTCTGTAATACCTTTCTTCCTTGAGCAAAGGCACCAAGGAGTAATCACAATAACTGATAAAAATATGACAAGGTTTAATATCTCTTTGGAAGAAGGTGTTGATATGGTAATGAAATCTCTTGCAGACTCTGATTACGGAGAAATATTAATACCAAAGATACCAAGTTATGATATTTTGACATTGGCCGAAGCAATTGCTCCTAGTTGCGAAGTGAAAGAAATTGGTATTAGGCCTGGAGAGAAACTTCATGAAGAAATGATCACTTCAAGCGATAGCTCCAATACCGTTGATTTAGGTAGCTTTTATGCAATTACATCAGCTCCATTAGTACCCGATTTAGATCAATACTGCACCCAAGCTAATGCAGTTCGCGTGAGTCAGGGTTTTTGCTATAACAGTGGCACCAATGAAGATTTTTTAAATGTAGAGCAAATTAGAAATCTTATTGTAAAACACGTAGACCCTAATTTTGAGCCACTATAAAAATGGACCTCGTTCTTGGTACTGCTCAATTCGGTCAACAGTATGGCATAACAAACAAGTCAGAAAAATACAATAATTACAATGAACTAGAAGATATATTAATTCTTCTTTCTCAAAAGGGTTTTTATAAATTAGATACAGCGCAAAGCTATGGTGATAGCGAAAAAATGCTTGGATCCATAGGCGTGAAAGATTTTGATATAACTTCAAAAATAAAACTTCCAAAAAACTTATCAGATAATAAAAACAAGATAATAGACAGTGTTGGAAATTCGTTAATAAATCTTGGTATAGATAAATTAGATTGTCTGTTGGCTCATAATTCAGACTTTCTTAAAGCCAATAAAGGTGAAGCCATTAACTTAATTAATTCTTTAAAGAATAATAATTTAATTGATAAATTCGGAATTAGTGTTTATGAGCCATCAGACATATTAGATTCAAATCTACTAGATGTTATTCAGTTTCCATGCAATATATTTGATCATAGATTTTTAACGCTAAATCAATCAATAAATAATAAAATGACATGGCAATGTCGCTCTATATTCTTGCAAGGAATATTGCTTGAATCATTTGAAAAATTACCTACCTATTTCACAAGATACTTTGATGTTTTTCAAAATTACCATAAAAATTTTCCATCATTATTAGACAGAATGTCGGCATGCATATCATTCGTAATGCAACAACAATTTCAAGAATTTATAGTTGGTGTTTCATGTGCCAATGAGCTTAAAGACATATTTTATTCTATAGAAAAGCATCAAGATGACCTTTTAAATAAAAATAAACTCAATGGATTTAGTTGTGAAATGCAAGAATTAATTGATCCTAGGCTTTGGAGAGATAATTGAAAACAGGTGCTATCATACAAGCTAGAATGTCATCAACTAGGTTTCCTGAAAAAATATTGAAGGAGCTTATTGGCAATATTACTATTCTTGATGTTTTAATTGACAGGATAAGTAGTTGTGAGTTTATTGATTCAATCACACTAGCAACATCTTTAAATCCAAAAGATAAAATTCTTGAAAATTTTTCTAAGACCAAGGGCATCAATTTTTTTGCTGGAAGTGAGAATGATGTATTGGAAAGATATTATTTGTGTGCAAAAAGATATGAATTAGATAATATTATTAGGGTTACTGCAGATGATCCATTTAAAGATCCAGCTGTAATTAAAAAGGCATATGATATATTTATTAATAACAGTCTAGACTACGTTTCAAATACATTGAAACCAAGTTATCCTGAAGGCATTGACATCGAGATATTTAATTTTATTTCTCTTAAAGAAGCTTTTTTAAATGCTAATTTACCTTCTGAAAGAGAACACGTCACACCATATATATGGAAAAACTCAGATTTATTTAAACTTAAAAATTTTACAGCCGAAGTTGATTATTCAAACTACAGGCTAACTGTAGATTATGAAGAAGACTATAATTTGGCAAAGAAAATCCTTAAACATTTTTATCCAAATATCACTTTTAGCTATAAACAAATTATTGAGTTTCTTCAGTCTAAAAACATTACTAGCTATAAAATAGAGAGGAACGAAGGATATAAAAATTCTATTAAAATGGAGAAAAATAATGAATATTAAAAGAATTGCTGACAAGGAAAGAGAATATGTTTTAGATGTTCTCAATTCACAGTTTAGAACATCTTCTGGAGCAAAATATATGAAGCTGCTTGAAGAAGAGTTTGCATCTAAAATAAATTGCAGTCACGCAGTTAGTTTTATTAATGGGACAGCTACTATGCATGCTTGTCTAGAGGCATGGGGAATAGGTGTTGGGGATGAAGTGATAGTTACTCCATTGACCATGTCATCTACTACTTTTGCTGTTTTGCAAGCAAATGCCACCCCAGTTTATGCAGATGTTGATAAAAATACATTCAATATAGATGCTAGTTCAATTAAAGAAAAAATAACATCCAAGACAAAAGCAATTATTACAGTTTCTCTTTATGGACAAAGTCCCGACTATGATGAAATTTTGAAAGCAACACAAGGTAAAAATATTAAACTGTTGGAAGATAATGCAGAATGTTTTCTAGGATCTTATAAAGGAAAAACTGTTGGATCCATTGGAGATGCTGCTAGTTTTAGTTTTCAAAGCTCAAAACACTTGTCTTCTGGAGAGGGAGGAATTGTCACTACTAATGATGAAGATTTTGCAATAAGGCTTAGAAAAATTCAATCATTGGGATATTTAGGTGTTGGCAAAGCTGCTAAAATCAGAAAATCGGATATCCAAGATCCATCATATAACAGACATGGCTCACTTGGGTGGAATTATAGAATGCCTGAATTATGCGCAGCTACTGCATATGCACAGACTCAAAGGATGGAAGAGCTTGTAAAAGCAAGAGTTGAATCAGCCAAATTATTTTCTCAAGCAACTCAGGATTATAAACTAAATATTTCTGAACAATTTGTACCTGAAGGATATATAAATTCATATTGGACATGGGTTGCTAAGATTAAGAACAAAGATCTATGGCATCCTTTTAAAGAGTTATTTATAAAGAATGGTGGAGACAGCTTTTATAGTGCTTGGCAACTGTCATATTTAGAGCCATTTATACAAGATAACTCTCTCCTAATGAGAGATAAATTTATCTCAGATGAGCGCCTTTCAGAATATCAAAAAAATCCATGCCCAGTCGCAGAAGATTTACAGCCAAGGTTAATGCAATTTAAAACAAATTATTGGAACATCGATGATGCTAAAAAACAGGCTGAAATTTTAAATAAGACATGTGATGAATTTTTTGGAAATTAATTAAAATGAAATGCTTAATTTTTGGAGGTAATGGTTTTTTAGGTAGCAGATTGTTAAATAAATTATCTCCCAAATATGAAATTTTCTCCTCATCAAGAGATTCTGTATTTTTTTCAAATTTTGGAGATGGTGAATCTGTGAATAAAGTAATTCAAGAAATAAAGCCGAAACTTATAATAAATTGCTCAGCGCTTGCTGATGTGAATGGTTGTGAGAGTGAGCCAAATAAAGCTTTTAAAATAAATGCCTTAGGAGTTAAAGAAATTTCTGAAAGTATTAATGCCTTAGATAAATCAATAAGATTTATTCATATCTCGACAGACCATTTTTATGATTCAAGCGAAATGTCACCTGAAGATAAAGTTTTACCAAAAAATATATACGCTTATTCAAAATTACTTGGAGAAAAATATATTGTTAATGATAATGCTCTTATTCTGAGGACCAACTTTTTTGGAAAATCATTAACATCAAAAAGAAGCTTCAGTGACTGGTTGTTTGAGAGTTTGTCTGCCGGAAAGTCAATTGATCTCTATGATGATATTTTCTTTAACCCTTTATCAATAGCTACAATTGAAAGTTTAATTTTCAGATTAATAAGTTCTTCAAACAAAGGGGTATTTAATTTGGGTTCAAGCTCATTTTTATCTAAACATGATTTTGGACTAAAGTTTTGTATTGAAGCAGGGCTTGATGCAAGCAATATTAGAAAAGTTTCCTCTGTTGTCAATAATGATTATGATAAAAGACCAACATCTATGATTATGAGCAACAAAAAATTTCAAGCGAAGTTTGATATAATGCTTCCTTCCCTTGAAGAAGAAATCACAAAATCTGTAAAGGAGTACATATGAGCAATAATTATAATTCTGAAATTGAAATTGATAATAAGAAGATAGGTATAGACCATCCAACATATTTTATAGCTGATATCGCTGCAAATCATGATGGAGATATAGTTAAAGCAAAAGAGCTTATACATTTATGTAAAGAATCTGGAGCTGATGCAGCAAAATTTCAACATTTTTCAGCCGATACTATTGTTAGCAAAACAAAATTTGAAAAGATGGATAAAAATAATCAATCTCATCAATCTGCATGGAAAAAATCAGTTCATGAAGTTTATTCAGATGCTTCTGTTAGTCTTGACTGGACCCTTGAACTTGTTGAGGAGTGCAAAAAGGCTGATATAACTTTTTTCACAAGTCCATACTCATATGAACTTGTTGACTATATAGATGACTATGTACCAGCATTTAAAATCGGTTCTGGAGATATTACATGGACAGGAATCATAGAACATATTGCAAAAAAAAATAAACCTTATTTAATTGCTTCCGGCGCCTCATCTCTTGATGATGTTACGAGAGCTGTTAATGCAGGCCTGAAATACAACAAAGATTTTGTTCTAATGCAATGCAATACTAATTACACAGCGTCGTTGGAAAACTTCAAATATTTAAATTTAAATGTTCTCAAGGTATATGCACAAATGTACCCAGGCATGATATTGGGATTAAGTGATCATACTCCGGGCCATGTTTCTGTTCTTGGCTCAATTGCATTAGGCGCAAGAGTTATAGAAAAGCACTTTACTGATGATAATAATAGGGAAGGCCCAGATCATAAATTTTCTATGGATCCATCATCTTGGAAAGAAATGGTAGATAGAGCTAGAGACCTAGAAGCTTCATTGGGAGATGGTATAAAACGAATTGAGGGCAATGAATTACAAGCAGCTGTTGTGCAAAGAAGAGGAATTCAGTTATCTAAATCTTTGAAAAAAGGTTCAATAATTTCATCTAAAGATATATTTCCTTTGAGGCCATGTGATGAAAATAGTATTGAGCCTCATTATATGGATAGTTTGGTTGGAAGAGTCATAAATCAAGACCTTGAAGAGGGCCAATACTTGAAATGGAATCATTTAAATTAGCTGCCTTAATACCAGCCTTTAATGAATCGAAAACTATCGGCAAAGTAGTATCTGCTACTAAGAAGTTTTGCGATGTATATGTCGTAGATGATCACTCAACAGATGACACATATCTTCAAGCTGAATTAAATGGAGGATGTGTTATTAAAAACATGGGACCTAATGGTTATGAAAATGCATTAGGCTATGGCTACACAAAGATATCAAGAATGGGCTATGATTTTATTTTAACACTTGATGCAGATGGTCAACATGACCCTAATTACATAGATTTTTTTTTGAAACATCTCACTCTAGAAAATAATATTTCAATTATTATTGCTCAAAGAGACAGATTGCCAAGACTTACTGAAAAATTTTTTTCAAAGATTACTGGAAAAATATTTAATATAAAAGATTGTTTCAGCGGCTATAAGTGTTATAGAGTAAAACATTTTTTAGATTATAACTTTTCAGATCATCATCTTACAGGATTAAACTTTCTTAATTTAGCATTAGCTAAAAATAAAAATGTAGTCACATTTGATATAAAGATTAACGATAGATCAGACCAGCCAAGATTTGGCTCTTCATTAATCTCCAATATAATTCTTACAAGATCAATTTTTATCTTTTGTATATTGTTTATCCTAAGGAAACTAAATTGAAGAATAAAGATATTATGCTTATAGCAGGTTATCCCTATCTTACTGAATCAACTTTTTTGGCTTTAAATAAAATTTTCAAAAACAGAGTTTATATATATGATCCATTAGACTATAGCCTTGCTCGTACATTTACCAAATATCGATATCCGGAAGATATTAAAACCGCATATATTAGTTGTTCTTATAAACCAATATGGACCAGGTATATTAAAATACCTTGGCTAATCAGTATATTCTTATCTGCTCAAAAATGGTCTAAAGCAATAATTTGTGATGTAAAGAAATATAATCCCTCAGCAATAATACTTATTACTGACATATTTCCATCAGCAAAAATTATTGATGAAAA
>Ga0315331_10002328_pt1 | contig 14434 bp, 9 predicted proteins | sample M160m34915metaG_FD_203456 | JGI IMG/M metagenome (GOLD analysis project Ga0315331, IMG submission 203456) | Ammonia-oxidizing marine archaeal communities from Monterey Bay, California, United States - M1 60m 34915 | ecosystem: Environmental > Aquatic > Marine > Intertidal zone | place: USA...
CAAGTGATGAGTCGTCGCTTCGTTGCAGGAGCTGTTTGTCGGGGCCGAAGATCTCTAGTTGCAGGTCAATGTCACTGAGGCCCAGGCGTACGGCTTCGACTTCGGCGCGTACGATTTCGCCAGCCTCTGCCTCGAATGCATACCAGTCGACTTCCTCAGTGAGGATGCGACCATCGACAGTTAGATTGAGTGCTATGCGTTGTGCTTGTTCACGAGTGCCGTGGTTCTGGCGCTCGCGGATCGACGGAAGGTGCCCGACACGAAAAGCTTGTGGTTTCGTTAGGCCGCGTGCGGTGTGCAATGTGAATGTGTATTGACCGAGTGCGCAGGCCTCGGGGATGTTCAGGTGCAGAGTGACGCGGTCGGCGCGTCCAGCCTGAATCTTCTCGACTTCGATGCCCTCGCGGTGCCATACCACGGATCGCACGTCTTTCAGGAACGTGCCATAGCACACAACTTTGACACGTTGTCCGCGTGTGCCGCCAGTCGGCTGCAGAGACCGGACTTCTTGTGCGGCAGAGGTCGCGGTCACGGCTGCCAGTAGCAGCGTCTGTAGAAGGCCGTCGCGCATCAGGCTAGCAGTTCTCTTATGACGCGGCCGTCGCGCACGATGTCAATGGGGCGATCCCCGGGGCTCATCAAGCGGCGCGATGGGTCAATGCCTAGTTGCGTGAACATCGTGGCGGCGAGGTCAGCTGGTGACACTGCGCCTTCTTCGGGGGCGCTGCCGTTTGGATCTGTGTGGCCATGGAAGTAGCCGCGTTTTAGACCGCCGCCGGCGGCAACGACTGAAAATGCTCTTGGCCAGTGGTCACGCCCACGGGTGCCATTGATGCGCGGAGTGCGACCAAACTCGCTGGATAGCACGACCATGGTGCGATCTAGCATGGAACGTTCATCGAGATCGGCGATCAGTGCGGCAAGTGCTTGGTCGACCGGCGGCATACGGCTACGCATGGCCGTAGAGATGTTCTCGTGGTGGTCCCAGCCGCCAAAAGGAACGGCAACGAAGCGAACCCCGGCAGCGACGAGGCGGCGGGCTAGTAGCAGTCGTTGGCCAATGATGTTGCGGCCGTAGCGGTCGCGTGTGGCCTTCTTTTCGAGCTCAATTTTGAACGCTTGCTGTGCGGTTGGGGAGTCGATCAGTCGCCATGCTTGTTGGTAGAAAGACTTGGTTGCGCGCACCCCGTCTGCGTTGCCAGCAAAGCCTGCGTCTAGTTCTTCTAGCATGCGCCGTCGCCGAGCAACGCGTTCATTACTCAGCTTGACACTGGAGCCTAGGTCTTTGACCGAGAAGCCGCTGCGCGACGGTTCACTGCCAACGCTAAATGCTCCGAAGGCAGAACTCAGGTAGCCAGTGCCGAGGTCGGCTTGGCGTGCTGTTGGGATGCAAACGTATGGTGGTAGGTCATTGCGAACCCCGAGCTCATGGCTGACGACGGCCCCGAAACTGGGGTAGACGATCGCTGGACTCGGGCGATAACCGGTGAGCATGTTGTGGGCGCCGCGCTCGTGTGCCGCTTCCGTATGCGTCAGCGATCGCACAACGGTTAGCTTGTCGGCGACTTTGGCGAGATTGCGACATAGCTCACTAAATCTCTGGTCGTCGACTTTGGTCGGGATTGATCGGAACGGGCCACGCACATCGACCGAGGCGTCTGGCTTCGGATCGAATGTGTCGATGTGGCTCAGGCCACCGCCAAGATATATTTGGATGACTGCGTCGGCCTTTGGCCCCGGGGAGTGCTGGCCGCGAGGCATGCCACCCGCGAGTAGCTTGCCAGGAAGGGCGGCGGCAATTCCTAGGCCTGCGGATCGTGCCAGGAAATCGCGTCGGTTTAGATTCGATGCGGAACGGAGCCGCGACGGATTGGTGTCATTGACCATGGCGTAGTCTCGCTGGGTGGCAACTACCGAACGGAGCAGGGAGCGCGCGGGCGCTATCGTAGTCTGTTGGGCTCGGTGTAGTACGGATTTGCATCTGCATTACATGCCTATCGCATAGTCATTACAGCGATTCAGGCTGCGCAAGCGTGCAATGCGTTGGCGGGTATTTGGCGGGGACCCACCTCGCGACCAATCTCAGGTGAGCAACCGGCTCTATATGTCGCCTAATGGTCGCGAATCGTTCGCTGAGTTAGCTCGTGGCGCGCCAACGAAGGAAGCTCTGCACGGCAGCGAGCCCAAATAGGCCGGCGGCAATCATGTAGCCCGTTGTGCCTTCGTCGGCGTTCGCAGCGATGGCGAAAAAGCAGCCTGTTGCGGCTAGGTAGCAGATCGTAGCGATCGCGGCGGCTCGGCTTTGCGATGGGTCCTGATCCATGAGTTGGCAGCCTAGTCCTGAGTCGGAACGTCAGGCAATCGGATTTCGGCGGATAGGCTCCCGGAGCTTACTTTGTTGGTTGTTTCACCCCTGTGCCACTCGAATCGTTGACCTGCATTGCGTCGGCGTGGATCGTAATGGCTTCGCGAATGTCCCCACATCGCCCGATATGCAGACACCACTACTCTCTATTCTGTGCGCTCTTGTCGCGCCGCTCGCTGCTCAAGATGGCTGGACCAGTTTGTTCGACGGCAAGTCGCTCAATGGTTGGACCCAGAAGAATGGCACGGCTACCTACGCAGTCGTCGACGGCACGATTGTCGGAACGACAGCTAAGGGTAGCCCGAATTCGTTCCTGTGCAGCGACCGCTTCTATGGTGACTTCGAACTCGAGTTCGATGTCAAGCTGCTCGACGATCAACTCAACAGTGGCGTGCAGATTCGTAGCCACTCGATCCCGACTCATAACAAGGGGCGAGTTCATGGCTACCAAGTAGAGATCTCAACGAATGGCGAAGCTGGCTTTGTCTATGATGAAGCGCGTCGCGGTTGGTTGAGCACGGATCGTGACGAGCCGACGCGTCGCTCGGCTTTCAAAAATGGTGAATGGAATAAGTATCGCATCATTTGTTTTGGAGCGTCGATTCGTACGTGGATCAACGGTGTGCAGGTTGCGAATGTCACCGATGATTGGTCGCCGAATGGCTTTATTGGCTTGCAGGTCCATAGCGTTGGTGGTGATCCCAAATATCGCGTTGCATGGCGCAATTTGCGCATCCGTGAGCTGGGCGACGGCGGCGGCTATGCCTCGTTGTTTAACGGTAAAGACCTCAGCGGTTGGCGTGTTGCCGAGAGCCCGGAATCGGTGAGCGTTAAGAAGGGGGCGTTAGTCGTGCGCGGCAAGCGCGCTCACGTCTTCTATAATGGCCCCGTCTATAAGCACACGTTTAAGAACTTCGAACTACGTGCGCTGGTTAAGACCAAGCCGAAGGCTAACTCGGGCATCTACTTTCACACCGCGTTCCAGAAGGCTGGCTGGCCCGAAAAGGGCTACGAAGTGCAGGTTAACAACTCGCAGAGTGATTGGCGTCGCACGGCCGGCTTGTATGGCATTGACGATATTAAGGAAGCGCCCGCCAAAGATGATCAGTGGTTCTTGATGGCCGTGCGCGTCATCGGCAAGCATGTGACCATCTCTGTCGATGGTAAGAAACTGATCGACTACACGGAGCCTGACAATGTGCAGCGGCCCAAGAACTTCGCTGGGCGCGTGATCGATCGCGGCACGTTCGCACTGCAGGTGCACGATCCAGGGTCGGAAGTCTGGTACAAAGACATTCGCGTTAAGCCGTTGCCCGAGTAACGCTGCGTTTGAAGTGCGCGCCTATTTGCGCGCGCGCGACTTCTTTTGCTCTTGCCGTGACTTCGCGATGATGCGGTTTGCGGCCTTTGGGTTGGCTTTGCACTCAAGCAACGCACTGAGCAGGAGTGGCGCGACGATCGTTGCGTCGGACTCGATGACATACATCGGTGTCTTCTCGGTCAGCTTGTCCCACGTGATCTTCTCGTTCGGCGTAGCGCCCGAGTAGGATCCGTAGGACGTCGTTGAGTCGCTGATCTGGCAGAAGTAGGCCCACGGCTTGGCGCGCTGTTCGAGGTCGTATTTGATAGACGGCACAACACAGATCGGGAAGTCACCAGCGATGCCGCCACCGATCTGGAAGAAGCCGATGCCCTTGCCTTTCGAGAGGTTCTTGTAGTCGTCGTAGAGGCCAGCCATGTATTCGATGCCTGACTTGACGATGCTCGCATCGCACTCTTCGAATTTAACGTGGCTCGCGAAGATGTTGCCGAACGTGGAGTCTTCGTGGCCTGGCACAACCATGGGCAGGTTGGCCTTTGCCGCTTCCATCAGCCAGCATTCATCAACCTTGCCGCGGTAGTCTTTCTTCTTGAGCTTCTGGATCAGTTCGTAGAAATACTCGTGCCAGTAACGGCGCTCGCCGTTCTTGCTCGCGTTCTGCCACATTGGTACCAGGATCTTCTCGACGGCCCGGAACGCTTCGTCCTCTGGAATGCTCGTGTCGGTGACACGGCGCATGCGTTGATTGAGAATGCGGGTGTCATCTTGTTTGGTGAAGTATCGGTAGTCTGGGAAGTCCTTGTAGTGGTCGTGCGCGACGAGGCGAAATAAGGACTCCTCCAGATTGGCGCCGGTTACCGACATGCCGTGGATTAGGCCGGCGCGGATGGCTGGCGCGAGCGTGATGCCTAGTTGTGCAGACGACATTGCGCCGGCGACGGCCCAATACATTCGGCCCCCGGCTTGGATGTGCTCCCAATAGGCGAACAGTGCATCACGCGTCGCGCGTGCATTGAAGTTCTGATAGTTGCGGGTGACGAACTCAAGAATTGGGAGGCCGGGCGTTGCCATGGGGTGATTCCTATACCGGAAGCGTTCGGTTAGGCGAACTACGCTTTTGGTTGAAGGGTGGAAGGATTTTGGCGATGCCATGGTACGGCGAGCTTTCTTGGGGGCGTGGAGGGTGCGTCTGCCACGGTCCTAAGGGGGTTTTGGTCCTGATGTTCTCGGTAGCAGGCCTTCTGCGAAGAGTGGTTGTTTCGGGGGCACTCGAGAAAACGAGCTGGTATCCTTAACAGTGGTTGACCTGCCTAATCCCCCGCCGAAATCCATGTTGAACCCTACCTGTTCACGTTTTGCGCTCCTTGCGTCTGCCGTTGCCGTTGCCATTCCCGCTCAGGATCGGCAGAGTAGCGAGAGTCATCGCATCGAGATGCGCTTTGCTTCGTTTGACCCTGTGGCGAGCACTCCAGAGCTTCCTGCTGCGCTGCGCAGCGTGACTGGACAAGCACTCCGTATCGTGCAGTTTGATGGCATCCCAACCGAAGCTGGTCGCCAAGCAGTCATGGCTGCGGGCGGGAAGATCATTCGTTACTTGCCGTCGAACGCGTATGTCGTGCGCCTCTCGTCGGAGCAAGCCATTCGCGTGCGTGCTGCCAGCACCGTGCGTTGGGTTGGCGACTATCACCCGGCTTATCGGATTGATCCGGCGCTGATCGCTGCCGACGCGTTCGATGTGAAGGTGCCTGTTCGCTATGACATTGTTGTTGCCGATAAATTGACCGACAAGCCAAGTCTTGCGCAGAAGGTTCTGGCGATTGGTGGTCAGGTTGTCGAAGAGCATGAGGGCGGATTGTTGTTCTCGGTGGCTGTGACTGGCGAGCAGTTGCAGCAAGTCTGTGGCTTCGACGAAGTGTTGTGGGTCGATGCTTGGACTGATGTCGAGTTCGATATGAACAACGCCCGTATTCAGGGCGGGGGCAACTACATCGAATCTCAAGCCGGTTACACCGGTGTTGGCGTCAACGCCCATATCTACGAAGGAGTGGAGGCGGGCCATCAGGACTTCACTGGTGGAGTGACGGTTGTTAATAGTGGCAACACAGCCTCTAGCCACGGGCATTGCACTGCTGGCATCGTCTTCGGCAACGGTACGAGTAATTCGTCGGTGCGCGGTATGGCGCCAGATTGCGGCAAGTTCTTTACCAACGGTACGTCAACGTCGCGCTGGACCACTTTTAGCAACCTCGTCAACACCCACAACGTCAGCCATACAACGGCTTCGTGGGGCGGTGGTCGTACGTTCTTCTATACGTCGACGTCGGCCGCTTCGGACGACATGATCTTTGACCACAACCTCGCCTGGACGCAGAGCCAGTCGAACGCCGGCAACCAGGATTCACGCCCTGAAGCTTGGGCCAAAAACGTGTTCTCGATTGGTGGCGTTGCGCACGGCAACAACAGTTCGCCAGGAGATGATTCGTGGCAAGGCGGTAACGGCAGCACGGGGCCAGCATCGGACGGTCGCATCAAGCCGACTCTGTGTGCTTACTATGATCAGATTGGCGCGTCTGATCGCAGTGGCAGTGCTGGCTACTCGAACAACAACTGGTATTCGAACTTTGGCGGCACCTCGGGTGCGACGCCGATTGTTGCTGGCCATAACGTGCTTGCGATCCAGATGTTTACCGACGAGGTGATTCCAGGCTTTGGTCCTTTTGGTAACCAATTGCGCGTTCCTGGCGGCACCAGTCATGAGAACCGTCCGCACTTCCCGACATTGAAGGCGCTGCAAGTCGTGAACGCGTCGCAATACGCGTTCAATAGTGGCAGTTCCGACAATCGCCGCGAGCATCAAGGCTGGGGATTCCCAAACTTGCGGACGATGTGGGATATGCGCCAGAAGACGTTCATCGTCGATGAGACGGATGTTGTAATCCAAGGCGCTGTGCGCTCGTGGCCGATCGTCGTGGCTCCTGGTGAGTCGGCACTCAAGGCATGTCTCAACTGGAGTGACCCCGCGGCCAATCCGTCGGCGTCATTGCACTTGCTCAATAACCTGTCGCTGCGCCTTACCGCGCCGAATGGCGTCCAATACTGGGGTAATAATAATCTCGAGGATGGCGTCTGGTCGTCGCCTGGTGGCAGTGAAGATACGATCAACTCGATTGAGTGTGTGTTCGTGTCGAACCCAGCACCCGGCAATTGGAATGTCGAAGTGTTCGCAACTGCGATTGTCGCGGACAGTCACGTTGAGACACCGGCTGTTGATGCAGACTACGCCCTTGTTGTTACAGGTGGTGTGGGCACGCAAGTTCAGTTCGCCCAGTTCGACGAGTATGGCGCAGGTTGTGACACGTCAGTGGTTGTGCCGACGCCGCCGTGCTTTGAGTGGAACACTCCGGGCACACTCTTGTCGACTACTGGCTCTGTTGAGACCGCGTATCGCGTGGCGTCCGGAACCCCTTCAGTTGTGTCAAGTTTCGATTTCTACACGCAGTCGACTGGCGGTTCCGTTTCTGTTCCTGTGAAGCTGTTTGCCGGTAGCGTGCCGGGTGTCATTCCTCTGGCTACGACAACCATGCAAGTGACCAGTACGGCTGGCTTCCACACTGCGAGCTTTACGCCGCCAGTGTTTGTGCCAGGAACGTTCTCGGTCGCACTCGATATGTCGGCCGTAAGTGGCGTCCGCACTGGCGAGTTTGCCACAGGATCCTTTAACGTTGTTTACACCAAGTCGTCACCTACAACCTGGAGCGTTGGCGTGCAACGTAACGCGTGGTCAGTGACTTGTGCGCCGGTCTATAGGGTGCCTGAATTGAGTAATTCGGGCCTGCCAGTGCTTGGCTTCACCTACAGCGTGGGATTGGCCAATGCGGTGCCGACGACGTTTGCAGTGTTGGCTTCTGGCTTGTCTGATTCGACCTGGAGCGGCGGGATGCTGCCGATGCCACTGCCAGGTGCGCCTGGCTGTGACTTGCTAGTCGATCCGATCGTGCTAACCGCCTATGTGACGAACTTAACGGGTTCGGCCGGCGGGCTCATATCGGTGCCGAACACGGCTGGCTTGGTTGGCGTAGATGTGTTCCACCAGTGGGTGGTGCTCGATAGTCAGGCCAACGCGGTTGGTCTGGTGACGTCGAACGCTGGTCGCGCGACGATCGGCAATTAGACTGCGCTCGCTGTGCGTGGCTTCGAGCAGTGCTTCGAAGCCACGTTCTCGTGCGGAGCGCGTCGGGCTTGCGTTACTTGGGGCGCTTAGTTGCCGCCGACTTACTGTCTTTTAGCAGGGCCGCGACTAGCTTCTGTACCTCTGTCGCTGGCAACGCCAGGGTCTCCACGCGCCCAGCGCGTGCGATGTTGACGCCGAGCACTTTGCCGTTGAGGTCGACGACTGGGCCGCCGCAGTCTGCTGGCTTGAGCACGGTGTCATGTTGCAGCACTTGCTGGAAGCCACTGCGTACTTCGCTTAGGTCTCCCCAGACGTCTTCTTGACCTGATTCAACGGCACTGTTGTTGGTGCCGAGTTTGAGTTCGAACGTCTTCTCCTCTTCGTCGCGCAAAACGGTGACGCTTACTTGGTCTCCTGGCTTGCAACTACGGATGGCGTCTCGCAACTGTTGGGATTCGGTGATCTTTTGGTCGTGGAACTTCACGACAACATCGTTTGCGCGCAAGCCGGCGGCGCGTGCCGCACCGTGGGCGACAACTTGTGCAATCTCGGCAGGATCCGATTCTCCGTTCTTGAATTGAATGCCGAGGAAGGCCCGTTTGATCGTGTGCTGGTAGGCCGCCGACGCCACGATGCCGATGCCGATGGGGGTGGTCGTTCCGTCTGGTGACGCAGTGAATGCACCAGTTTTGGGCGTTTTGGTTTGCCATGAAACGGGTGTCAGCTTGGCGTCCACCACACGCAGCAGCGCGAGGTCTGCTGGGCGGTGAAAGCCGATTTGCACGGCGGCCCATGTGTCCTTGCCTTGGCGGCATTGGAGCTTGGCGGGGTTGTTGTCGCCCTCTGTGTTGCGTCCTAGTTCGCTATATTTGGTGACGACGAGATCGTTGCCTACTGCGGTTCCTAGCACGCGGGCTTCGCCGTCGACGATGATCTCTACGACGCTTTGATTCGCGGCTTTGATGATCGGCGCATAGACTTGGCGAACGGCTTCACTTTGACTCAGCGTGCGAATGCTTTGCGCTGTTAGTTGTGGTGATGCCGTGTTCGCTACAAATGCGGTGAGCACCGTTAGCGCGAACGGAGTGGGGATATAACTGTTGCTCATCGTCCTTCTCCTGCGACTGCGGGGATCTTCAATTCGACGCCCTTGCCGTCGCGCTCGACAACGATTGTGATGATCTCACCACTTCGGAAGTCGCGCAGAACGCGGAGCACTGATCGACGGTCATCGATTTCGGTTCCGTCGATTTCGAATAAGCGGTCTCCCTTTTTTAGTCCGGCTTTGGCAGCCTCACTATCGCTTGGAACATCACCAAAGACTGGGCATCCTTCGCCGTAGGTTAGAGGGGCGCCGAGTCCGATGCGGTTGCGGCCCCATCGGCGCCGTGCTTGTGTGACCTTGCCGTCTTGCAACTCGTCCCATTCTTCAACAAGAGCATCGACTGGAGCGTGCATGTTCATTGCGAGGTTTCGGTTGATGCGGCTGTTGATGCCGACAACTCGACCCTGCATGTCAAATAGCGGGCCACCCGAATCACCGGCTTGCATCGTGCAATCGGTGACAAGGTAACCGGATTCCGGTACGCGCAGCACGCGGCCGAGTCGCGCCGGCGCGGAGCGGCCTGGTTTGCTGCCGCTTGGATGACCGAGCATGAGCACCCATTGACCCCGTTTTAGATCGGCTGATTTGCCGATCTCGACGGCGGCATGGTCGCCTTTGGTGTCCACTCGCACTAGCGAGACGTCACTTTGGTGATTTGCCCCAAGCGACGTGCCCCGAATGAGATTGCCGTCGGTCTGGGTGATACGGATCTTCTGATCCGCAAGCATGGTGACGTGTGCGGCTGACAAGACGTAGCTTTGGTCGTCACGGCGAACCAGCACGCCGCTGGCGCCTGGTAGTGAGACGGTTGCTGGCAGCACTCGCTTGATGAGGTCCTGCACGTGCGTCTGCATTGCTTTCAGCTCGCCGATGGTCTTGGGGGACTCACCAGCCAGGATCATGGCTAGTCGCTCCTCGGATACGGCGGGTGGAGTTGGCTCTTGGCCACGGATAGGGGCTGTCGGCAGGACTGCAAGGGCAATCGCTACGCTCGCCAGTAGGTCGAGTCGTCTGGTCATGGTTCGTAGAAAACTGTAACGCTTTCTTGGTGTGTCAAACGTCGGTGACGGGATGGATACACCAGAGCAATGGGGTCTATTTTTAGTCGGGCAGAACTGCCGAGCTGATTCGTGCCCCGGCCGCCAATTGCGTTGCGGGAAAATGGGCGGTCGCCCCCGTTGCTGCTCTTGGGAGTAGGCCTGTGAACGTGTCGCTCGAAGGTGTGTAGTTCGTCGACAAAGGCCTGGGGTTCCCATGAATCACAGTATTCCACTTGTCTGTTTTGCGAGCATGGCCGTGTTATTTTTCGCCCCGCTGGCTGCTCAGTGCCTGCCTGTGGCAGGTGTCTCGATTGCGCCGCTGATGGTTGCGACTTCCGCTCTGCCAGTGGATGACGAGAGTCGTAGTCCAGACCTTGCATTTGTTGGCTTTACGTTCCCGATCGGAGGAGGCAGCTATAGCCACTTCGTGGTCGGTTCAAACGGCGAGGTCTATCTGACTGATGGGGCAGGTGTTATCGATCCTGCGCAGTTTGGGGTCTCAAGTCTGGCTGAGATGCGTGGCATTGCGGGGGCTTCCCCGCGTGTCATGGCAGTCAGCGGAGATCTGGTTGCGAGCCTCGGTGCGTCGACTTGGGACATTCTGGTCGACGATTCGCAGCCCGGACAGGTGCAGGTTACTTGGCTCTCGGTGCGTTCGTGGGGCTCGTGGCCGGCGTTCTCTACGGCTGTCACGTTGTTCTCATCGGGGCATGTGTCGTTGGACTACGCCGGTGGAGATTTTAGCTCTGTCGGATGGGGCTATTACGCGGGGGTGTCGGCAGGTAATGCCGTCGGCAGCGGTTTAGAGATCTCTGATGACTTCAGCAGCTATTCGGATTCTGGCGCGCTACCGCTGCTGTTTGAAGAGGGTTGGCAGCCATTCGATTTACAAGACCGGTCGGTGTTGTTCTCGCCGAATGGCAATGGTGGCTATTCGTCGGCGGTCACTTGTGGTTTGGCATATCACGAGAGCTATGGCGCAGGGTGTTACGACCAGGGCCGGGAGTCGTTCTACCAACACTTTACGGATGCGGGTGTCGCTGCGAGTACATTGACAGGCAATGCACTGGTGATGACACCGGCAGCGGACGGCTTTGGAGTTGTGTGGCTACCGAACGCAGCGGCGTCACTCTACTTGCCGCCAACGTTCGCGGCGGTTGCGATGCCTGTAGGCAATGATGGGCAGGTGACGCAGGCGTTATCCACACCATTTTCCCTGCCGAACAAAGTGGTCCGTGAATTGACCGTGCATGGTAATGGCATCATTGGCTTTGGTCCGGGGCCTGTCGGCCCCTCTTCGCAGAACTGGGTGCCGCAACCTGCGCAGATGATGGCGGGCACGCACGGCGGCGTTTACTGCTGGCATCCATACAATGCGGAGGAAGGCGGAGCGGTGTGGTTTGAGGAGTTTGCCGGAGTTACTTGCGTGACGTTCTTGGACGTCGAGAGCTTCCCGCTGATGACTGTGAATCCAAGCACGTTCCAGATTCAGTTCTATCACTCGGCGGGTGCGATCATTTTCGCGTTCATCGATATCGATTCGGACAACTCGTTGATTAACGCGGTCTATCCGCAAGACCACATCATCGGCTACACGCCTCCGGGTGTGTCGGTTGATCCTGGTGGGGTGGACTTGATGGCGCAGATGCCGCTATTTACGGTTCCTGACGTCAGGGCACTATTGCTCCATGCGTCGCCGGACCCGGTGTCGTCGTCATCGTTAGGATCTACGGTGGTCTATACCGTGAACCACGCGCTTGAATTGTCACCTGATGCTGGAGTCGCGGTTGGAGTGGTTGCGTTTAGTTTGGCCAGCGCGCCTCCGTTTGGTGCCGCGGTTCTTGGTGCTCCAGGCTGCACGGCATGGATTGGTTCGCTGGACTTGACGCGATCGTTCATCGGACCACTTGGTGCGCAGGATGTGTCAATCGTATTGCCATCTGGCTTGCCGTCGGGTGCCGTCATACGTGCGCAGGCGGTGTCGCTATCACTGGGCGTCAACGCGATTGGCATGATTACGTCTAACGCTGTTGAGAGCGTTGTGTCGGCCAATTAGCGCATGATGCATGGCCGGCGCGCGCCCAAGTGTTGGCCGCCCTCTTTGATACTCTGCGTAGAGTCAGGTGCTACGGGCCCCGTCTATGGCTACGCTGTTGTTGTGGTTACTGAACACTTCTATCCGGCGATTGAGCCGTTCGCGTCTGGTGAGTTGGAGGTCGATGCGCCGCACGTTCTCTATTGGGAGCAGTGCGGCAACCCCGATGGCGAGCCTGTGCTTTTTTTGCACGGTGGCCCGGGTGCTGGTTGCTCCGATACTGATCGGAGGTTCTTTGATCCAGAGCACTTTCGCATCGTGTTGTTTGATCAGCGCGGTTGTGGTCGCTCGCGGCCAGTCGGCGAACTGTCAAACAACTCTCCTCAGCACCTAATTCAGGATATTGAGAGCTTGCGGACGAAGCTCGGAATCGACACGTGGCATGTGTTTGGCGGTTCTTGGGGAAGCACGTTGTCGTTGTTCTATGCTCAGGAGCATCCAGAGGCGGTTCGCACGCTGACACTGCGCGGGATCTGGCTGTTGCGGCAAGAAGAACTCGATTGGTGGCTGTATGGCATGCGCATGATTCAGCCGGAGCGCTGGGATGAGTTTGCGGAACAGATCCCCGCGTCCGAGCGGCACGACTTACTTGAGGGGTATTGGCAGCAGTTCCAGAGTGATGATCGCGAGTTGGCGCTACAGGCAGCGTCGAAGTGGGCGATGTATGAGATCTCTAGTTGCACGTTGTTGCCCAACCCAGAGTTCTCGGCGCTCTTCGAAGTCCCCGATGTAGCGTGGGCGGTCGCGCGGCTAGAGGCGCACTACTTCCGCAATGTGCGCTTCGATCCAGACGATCGCTTGCTGCAGCGTGTTGATCGTGTTCGTTCGATCCCCGCATTCATTGTGCATGGCCGCTACGACATCATTTGTCCTATCAAGAGCGCCATCGACTTGCACGCCGCATGGCCGGAGTCATCGCTGGTGATCGTTGATGATGCGGGCCACTCATCGCATGAACCGGGTATCGCAAAAGAGTTGGTTGCGGCAACCAACCGCATTCGCGATTTCGGTAGCCCGACGGTTCGGTAGTCAGCTGTTACTTCGATTTCGGCTGGTGCTTCGTGCGGGTGACCCACTGCACGTCATACATGTTGATGAATGTTGGCGCGACTCGGTAGCGCACGTCCGCTATTCGCAGCAAGAACCCGATTTGGTGTTTGCTGCCCGGTTCTTCGTTGGCTCGGCCGTTGAAGGTCGTTCTGCCTTGGCGTTCGCCGATGGCGACTAGTTCGAACGAAGTGAATCTGTTGGCGTCGCGATCGAACGTTGCCTTGCCGGAAACTTGGCAATTGAGTCGTCGTGCAAACTCCTGCTTGGGTTTCCAGTAGTTGTCGCCATCAAGCCACCTACCCTTTGCCTCAGTCCTGGTGTGACCGGTTATTTGAATGTCGATAAGAGGGCCGCGAATCGCCAGCACCTTGCTGCACATTTCGTAGCTGATTAGTTCGGCCTGCGCATATGGCAGTGTTTGGCCGCGTACGTTGTCGACGAACGCGAATCGTGCCAGTCGCTCAATCAAGCCCTGCTTTACGTCGGCTTCGGCACCGATCTTGGCCTCCGGCAACCAGCCATGTAGTTCTTGTTTGCTAAACCAAACGGAGTCCCGATTGACTGGTGCTCGTTGCGGGTTGTCTGGGCTCTCACCAATGTCACGTGCGAATCGCTCGAGTACGAGTCCTGAAGCTGGGTAGCTATTCTCCCACCGGTTAGTTGGTTCCGGAGCATCTGTTGCAGTCTGGCGGCGTTCCGTGTCGTCCATCGCGTCCCACTTGTTGAGCGCATTCGATAGAACCTTGAGAACGTGATCCGGGTTGGCGGAGTTGATCCGGCCAAGCAAGCGACCTTGCGGTGTGATCACATAGGTGCCCTGCATAGATCCCGCCACAGGTTTGTTGTCGCCTCGCACGGCCATGCGGAACCAGCGACATTCAGGGTCATTGTCGCGCTGTAATCGCCAGACTTCATCCGCAGCGCAGGTGAACTTCGAGGTTAACGCAAGGATGCGTTGGTCGGACCAGACGGACCGTCTGCCCACTACGCCGTTGCCTCAAGTGCAGCCGAGTGGGTGGCCGTTCATTAGCCACAGGAGCATCGGGCGGTTTTGCTCTGTAGCTGCTTTGACGCCTGCAGAGGTCGAGTCGTACCAATCGATTTTTAGCCATCGATCCTCGTCCGCGTGCGGTGCAATGTGCTCGCGCCAGGCGGTAAACGTTGATGCGGCTGCCTGTGATTGCGTGCCTGGTCGATCTTGTGGGATGTGGCCCGGCGGACTTGGAGCTGTTGCTGTGGCTGCTGACGCAGTCAAAGTCAGAGCGAGTGCGATCATGATGATGATCA
>Ga0315331_10002331_pt1 | contig 14421 bp, 10 predicted proteins | sample M160m34915metaG_FD_203456 | JGI IMG/M metagenome (GOLD analysis project Ga0315331, IMG submission 203456) | Ammonia-oxidizing marine archaeal communities from Monterey Bay, California, United States - M1 60m 34915 | ecosystem: Environmental > Aquatic > Marine > Intertidal zone | place: USA...
TCGGGCTGCATGATCCCATCCGCGCTCGCCACCCCGGCATCGAAGCCCGCTTCGGCCTCTTCTCCTGCGTTGGGGCTGTTCTCCTCGATCCGCGTCGCAACGGCCTGGGGGCAGAGCACCGAGACGTGGATGCCCTGATGGCCATGCGTGATCGCGACCCACTCGGCCAGCGCGATCGCCGCACGCTTCGTGATCGCGTAGTGGAGCGAAGCGAACTGGGTGAGCAGCCCCGCCGCCGAGGCGGTGCTCAGCACGTAGCCCTCGCCGCGCTCGACCATCCCGGGGATGACGGCGCGAGCCGCGAAGAGATGGGCCAGGACGTGGACCCGCCACATCCGGTCGAGGTCTTCGACGGGCGCCTCGAGGCCCCCGACCGTGACGTAACCGGCGTTGGAGAAGAAGACATCGACCGCGCCGTGTTCCCGCTCGGTCGTGGCGACCAGTTCTGCCACGGCGGCTTCGTCGCCGACATCGAGCTCGGCGGCCGTCCCCCCGATGGACGCCGCCACGTCTCGTGCCCGCGCCCCGTCGAGGTCCGCGACCACGACGTGGCGAGCGCCCTCTTGGCGAAAACGCCTAGCCACGGCCTCACCAATCCCGCTGGCCGCGCCCGTCACGACGGCAACCCGATCTCTGAGCTCCATTTGATTCCTCCTGGACCCTCTGCTGTGAGCCTCTGCCATTTGAGTCCGTAGCGAACGCGAGGGTCGAGTGCCGGACTGCCGGTCCATCGCAGCGTATTCAGGCACGGGCTATGCCATATTCTGCCGCTGGCCGGAGCCTCCGCCCCGCTCCCGGCGACCCAACCCCACTACGTACGGCGAGGATTGACTCATGCCTGGAATGGAATCGACCCCGGAAATGTTCGACCTGCGGATGTCGGAGGGTGCGAAGCCGCTCTTCGAGAAGGTCTCGGCCTTTGTCCGGAACGAGGTCGAGCCGATCACGGCCGAGTTCTTTCGGCTGGGGGCCAAGCGCGAGGACCCCTGGTCCTGGGCTCCCGGCCAGCTCGAACTGCTCGACAGCGTCAAGGCCAAGGCAAAGGCGCAGGGCCTCTGGAATTTCTTTCTGCCCGACGCGAATTCCGGCGAGGGGCTCAGCAATCTCGACTACGCCTACATCGCGTCCGAGCTGGGCAAGAATCCGATCGCCTCGGAGTGCCTCAACTGCTCCGCACCCGATACGGGCAATATGGAGGTCCTCGAGCGGGTCGGGACGGCCGAGCAAAAGAAGCAGTGGCTCGAGCCGCTGCTGGCCGGAGAGATCCGATCCGCCTACGCGATGACCGAGCCCGACGTCTCCTCCTCCGACGCGAAGAGTATCTCCTGTCGCGCCGAGCTCGTCGGCGACGAGTGGGTCCTCAATGGGGAGAAGTTCTACATCTCGGGGGCGGGCGACCCGCGCTGCAAGATCCTGATCGTGATGGTCAAGACGAGCCCCGACGCGCCACCGCATCTCCAGCAGTCCCAGATTCTCGTCCCGACCGAGACCCCCGGCTACGAGATCCTGGGCCCGATGCACGTCTTCGGCAAAGACGACGCGCCGCACGGCCACATGCACATCAAGTTCACGGACTGCCGGGTCCCGAAGGACAATATGCTGCTCGGCGAGGGGCGGGGCTTCGAGATCTCCCAGGTCCGCCTCGGCCCGGGGCGCATCCATCACTGTATGCGATCAATCGGCGCCGCCGAGCGCGCCCTCGAGCTGATGTGCCGGCGCGCCCTCACCCGGAACGCCTTCGGCAAGCAACTCGCGAACCTCGGGAAGAACACCGAGGTGATCGCCAAGGCGCGGATCGAGATCGAGTCCCTGCGGATGATGGTGCTGAAGGGCGCCAAGGCGATGGATGCCCTCGGCAATAACAAGGCGCGTGTCTGGGTGAGTGCCGTCAAGGCGCTGGTTCCGAAGCGCGTGTGCGAGATCATCGACGAGGCGATCCAGATCCACGGCGCCGCGGGCGTGTCCCAGTGGACTCCGTTGGCCGACATGTACGCGAGCCAGCGCACACTGCGGCTTGCCGACGGTCCGGACGAGGTCCATTGGTTCGTGGTCGGACGCGCCGAGCTCCAGCGCTGGGTCGAAGAGGGCGGCGAGTACGACCCGAAGCTCGCCTACCTCGAGAGCGAGGCTCAGGAGAGTGTCTTCAGCGGTCCGTGATACGGCCGGGCCCGGCGTCCTCGCGTTCGCCGTTTCGAGCCCGGTCGAGCCGGTCGAGCCGGTCGGGCCGGTCGGGCCGGTCGGGCCGACGCCCTCACTCGCCGTCGCGATGGATCAGCTTCATGAGGCTATGCAGCAGCTTGAGCTCGCCCGAATGAGGCCGCGCGCGCCCGAAGACGCGACGTAGGCGGGTCAGCGTGACCTCTCTCATCTCGCCATCCAGGTAGCCCCGCGAGTCGAGGGCACGTTCGAGATGGGCGTGAAAATGCTCCAGCTCGACCTGCAGGCTGGGTCGCTCTGCGGGATCGGGCGGCGCCGGGGCCCCGTCGGACGACGCCTGGCTCGCCACGAAGACCTCGTAGCAGAGCAGCTGTACGGCGGCGGCGAGGTTCAGCGACGAGAAGTCCTCGCTCGTCGGAATCCGAACCTGGTAGGCGCAGCGATCGAGGTCCTGGTTCGAGAGGCCCGTTCGCTCGGGCCCAAAGAGGAGCGCGACCGGCTCACCCTGGCCCGCCTCCTCCCAGAGCCGCACACCACATTGCCGTGCATCGAGCGAGACGTGCGGAAAGGAGCGGCCCCGGGCCGAACTTCCGATCACGAGGCGGCAATCGCCAATCGCGTCCTCGAGCGCGTCGACGACCCGCGCGGAGTTCAGCAGGTCGATCGCGCCCAATGAGCGGCGATTCGCCTCTTGTGAGGGAAAGGACTCGGGCCGCACGAGCACGAGTTTCGATAGCGCCATGGTCTTCATGGCGCGGGCCACGGCGCCGATGTTGCCCGGATGCGCGGGCTCTACCAGGACGATGCGAATGTCTTTGAGCGGCATGAATCGCGTCGTGATCCCGTGGCGCGTCAGGTTCCGCAGAAGGTCTGGCGCACGACCTCATGCGGCTCGGGCGGCGCGGAATAGTCCGTAGGGCCATCGGCGGGGGCGTCTTCGAAGGGTCGCGCCGTCACGGCCAGCAAATCGTCGAGCGGCCCCAGGTCCCCCCGGTCCGCACAGCCGTCGATGGCCTGCTGAACGCGGTGGTTGCGAGGGATGTAGAGGGGATTCACCGACTTCATGGCGGCGATCCGCGGCGCATCTTCCGAACCTTCGGCCCGCAGGCGCGCGCGCCAATCGACGAGCCAGCCATCCACGGCCGCCGGTTCACCAAACAGCGAACGGACCGCCTCATCCTCGACCGAGTTCTCGAGGCCGAGCCCGGAGAGGCGCCGGAAGGTCAGCGTGAAATCCGCTCGCTGCTCCGTCATCGTCTGCAGTAGGCCCGAGGCGAGCTCCCGACTCTCGTCTCCCGACTCCGCCAGCCCCAGCTTTTGACGGAGCCCGTCTTCGTAACGTCGCTGGAAGAGCGCGCCGTACCCCCCGAGCACGTCCTGGGCGAACTCGACCGCTGCCTCCTGTTCCTCTGCCAACAGTGGCAGGAGCGTCTCGGCGAAGCGCGTCAGGTTCCAGAGCCCGATGCCTGGCTGCTGGCCATAGGCATACCGACCCTGTCGATCGATCGAGCTGAAGACCTTGCCTGGATCGTACTCGTCCAGAAACGCACAGGGCCCGTAATCGATCGTCTCGCCCATGATCGACATATTGTCGGTGTTCATCACGCCGTGAATGAAGCCGACGAGCATCCAGCGCGCGATCAGATCGGCCTGACGATCGATGACGCGTTCGAGCAACCCCCGGTACGGGTTGGCCTCCGCGAGGGCCTCGGGATAGCGGCGCTCGAGGACATAATCCGCCAGGGTGCGGACGGCATCGTCCAGGCCACCGGCGGCGAAATACTCGAACGTCCCCACACGGACGTAGCCCGCGGCGACGCGGGTCAGGATCGCCCCCGCTTCGGGCCGCTCGCGTTGGACGGACTCCCCGGTCGTCACCATCGCGAGTGCGCGGGTCGTCGGGATCCCAAGCGCGAACATCGCCTCGCTGAGCACGTACTCGCGCAGCACCGGGCCAATCGCGGCACGCCCATCGCCCTGTCGGGAAAAGGGGGTCGGCCCCGCTCCCTTCAGCTGAATCCCCCGCGCCACCCCCTCGCGATCGACCGCTTCTCCGATCTGGATGGCCCGTCCATCTCCCAGCCTCGGCGACCAATTCCCAAACTGGTGCCCCGCGTAGGCCATGGCGATCGGATCCGCGCTCCCGAGTCGACGGTTCCCGGCGAGGATCTCCACGCCTTCGGGACGTTCGAGTTCACCGGGCGAGAAGCCGAGCTCCGTCGCAAGACCCTCGTTCAGCCGGAGCAGGCTCGGCGTCGCCACCGGAGTCGGCGCGACACGCGCGAAAAATTCGTCCGGAAGCTGCGCATAGCTACTGGCGAACGGGGCTTCGCTGGGGAGGTCGGAGAAGGCCATCAATCCAGCGTAGCGGATGGCGCGCCGCGATCGCTCGAGCCCGATTCGTCAATCGCAGCAGCCACGATCAAGCAAGCCCGACTCGCAAATCACGGCGCACCGAAGCATCGTATCCCCAAGAGCCGGAGAGCGGCGCGGCTTCAGCGAATCGTAAGGAGTGAGCAAAATGAGCGATCGAGCATTCGACGGAAAGACGGCCTTCGTCACGGGCGGCTCAGGCGCGATCGGGGGGGCCTGCGCGGAAGCCCTCGTCCGAGACGGGGCGACCGCGATGCTCATGGGGCGCGGGCGCGAAGCCCTGGAGGAGACCCGCAGCGGCATTCTCGAGCGCAGCCCGGGCGCGCGGGTCGAGATCTTTCCCGGCGACGCGCTGGACGAAACCCAGGTCAAGGCCGCCCTCGCCGCCGCCAGCGACCTCCAGGGCACGCTGGACGTGGTGATCCCGACCGTCGGCGGGGGCGCGATTCGCCCGCTTCTGATGCACGACGCGAAGACCTTCCAGGAGACCCTCGACCTGAACATCATGAGCGCCTTCCTCGCCGTGCGGCACGCGGCGCCGATCATGGCCCGCAACGGAGGTGGCACGATCGTCTGTATCTCCTCGGACGCGGCGAAGCTCGTCTTCCCCTGGCTCCCCGCCTACACGACGGGCAAATCGGCGCTCGAGGGCTTCGTCCGGGCTGCGGCGGAAGAGCTCTCGCCTTTCAAGATTCGCGTGAACGCCGTTCGCCCCGGGATGACGCGCTCCGCAGGAACGGCCGCCCTCTTCGCGGACGAGGAGATTCACCGACGCTTCGCCGCCGAGAAGCCGCTCGGGCGGCTGGGCGAACCGACCGACGTCTCGGCCGGCGTGCGGTATCTCGCGGGCCCTGAGTCGTCGTGGGTCACCGGGCACAGCCTCGCGATCGAAGGCGGCAACGAGCTTCGGAAGGCGCCCGACCTCGGCCCGATGGTGGAACAGATCTACGGCGAAGAAGCCTGGCGGGCGATCCAGCGGGGAGAGGCCCCCTTTGACGAATCGGGCTGATCGAATGCCCTGCGCCTAACGTCGGCGCTCTGACGATCTCTCTGATCCGTCCGCTTCGACCCGGCCCCCCCCGGACCGACGCGGCGCAGGGTCAAGCGGCGCGGGGGCCGCCCTCGGCCGAGTCTCGCCCACGGACGACCCCGAGACGTGCGCCACCCGCTCGACCTCGCCTGCCTAGACCCTTGAGGTCCTCCAGGACGAGATAGGCGCTCGGCAGCAGGAAGAGGGAAATCGCGGTCGCGAAGAGCACGCCAAAGGCCAGAGAGGTCGCCATCGGGATCAGGAAACGGGCGCCGAGCCGATCTTCCATCAAGAGCGGCGTGAGGCCCGCGAAGGTGGTCAGCGAGGTGAGCACGATCGGCCGGAAACGCGCGACTCCCGCCGCTCGTAGCGCATCGACCAGGGAAGCCCCCTCCAGCCGGCGCCGGTTCACACTGTCGACGAGCACGAGGCTCGAGTTGACGACCACGCCCGAGAGTGCCACGACGCCGAAAAGCGACATCATGCTGAACTCGAGTCCCATCACGACATGACCCGCGATGGCACCCACGAGGCCAAAGGGGATCACCGCCATGATGATCAGGGGTTGGGCATAGGAGCGGAGCGGGATGGCCAGCAGCGCGTAGATCAAGAAGAGCGCGAGGGCGTAGCTCCGGCTCAGCGCGGTGAGCCCTTCCGCCTGCTCTCGCTGCTCCCCTTCCAGCGCGTAAGAGAGTCCGGGATAGTCCGCCAGCAGCATCGGCAGCACGCTCTGCTCGACGTCCGCGATGACCTGATTGGCATTGGCGAAGCGCTGGTCGACGTCTGCGGTCACCCCGATCACACGACGTCGATCCGTACGTTGGATGCTCGCGAAGCCGTAGCCACGTTCCACGCGCGCGACGGTGTAGAAGGGGACCTCTCCCCCCTCCGCCGTCCGAATCCTCAGGTTTGCCAGGTCCGCCAGCGACCGACGCTGGTGCTCGGGATACCGAACCATGACCTTGACGTCGTCTCGGCCGCGCTGGATTCGCTGGGCCTCTTCACCGTAGAAGGCTCGGCGGACCTGACGCGCGACATCTTCGAGGTCGATCCCAAGCGCCTGAGCCCCGGGCAGGACCGCCAGCTTGATCTCCTGCTTTCCGGCACGAAACGAGTCGGCCACGTCGAAGACGCCCGGGTAGGCCGCAAGCTCGGACTTCAATCGATCAGCGGCGACCACGAGTTGGTCGACATCGTCGGAGCGCAGCTCGAAGTGGATCGGATCACCCATCGACACGTAGTCGGAGCTGAAGACCAGGTCCTCGGCCTCGGGCATTGGCGGGGAGGCGCGGCGCCAGCGGCGCACGATGTCGGGCGCGGAGATGGGCCGGAGGCTCAACAGCTCGATCGCAACCTGGCCGAGGTGGCTGCCCTTCCCCGCGCTCGGCATGGAGGGGCCGTTCTGGAGCGGCGGCTGCTCGCCAACGGAAACCAGGATGTGTTTGACGATCGAGCCCTCGACCAGGGGGAATTCGCGGTCGAGCTCCGCTTTCATCCTCAGCGCGGCATTTTCGAGCTCCCGCACGGCCGCGGCGGTCGTCTCGACCGGCGTGCCCTGGGGCAGGCTCAACGCGGCAGTCACATAGTCGCCCTCGATCTTCGGAAAGAAGCTGAAAGACATGCGGCCGCTGGCCAGGACCCCCGCCGTGAGAAGCAGGAGCGTGATCGCCGTCGCGACCGCCGCATAACGCCAATGCAGCACTCGCTCCAGCGCCGGTCCGTAATGTCGCGTCGCGATCTGGCCCAGAGTAGAGGACGTCGTCGCCTGAAGTCGCTTCCAACCCGCGCTGAGACCCTTTCGGAGCGGCTCTTCAGCCGATGTCTCCGGCCGCAGGTGATGAGCGAGATGCGCCGGCAGGACGAGCTGGGACTCGATCAAAGAGAAGAAAAGACACATCGCGACGACGACGCCAATCGTGCCGAACATCTCCCCCGTCTGGCCCGGCGAGAGGATCATCGGCGCGAAGGCGGTCACGGTCGTGAGCACCCCGAAGACGACGGGCTTCGAGACCTCCTGTGCCCCTCGAATCGAGGCCTGGATCGGGTCGTCCCCCCGACCCTGATGGGTATGGACGTTCTCGCCCACCACGATGGCATCGTCGACGAGCACGCCCAGGACCAGAATGAAGGCGAAGAGCGTGAGCACGTCGATCGAGACCGAAAAGACGGGGAAGATCGCCAGCGCGCCCAGAATCGAGATCGGGACCCCGATCGCGACCCAGAAAGCCAGGCGGAGACGCAGGAAGAATGCCAGCACGACGAAGACCAGTAGGAAGCCCCCCACCCCGTTCTTGACCAGCACGTCGAGGCGATCCCTCAGATATTCCGAGCCGTCCCTCCAAACCGTCACGGCGAGGCCTTCCGGGAGCGTCCGGGCGAACTCTTCGACGTAGATCCGCACGTCGCGAACGAGCTCGAGTACCTTCTGCTCCCCCACCCGATAGACGTAGACCATCACGGCGCTCTCGCCGTCGAAGCTCGCGTAGCGCGGGTCCTCTTCGAAACCGTCGACCACGTTCGCAACGTCCGCGAGCAGCACGCGCGTGCCGTCGGGATGGGTGAGGACCACGATTCGGTCGAACTCGTCGCCCACGTAGGCCTGGCCCGCGGAGCGCAGCAGGATCTCACCGCTCTGCGTCTTGATCGATCCTCCCGGCAGGTCGATCGACGAGCTGCGCACGGCCTCCACGACCTGGGCAAAAGTCAGCCCGTGACGGCGCAGCGACTCCTCGGAGACTTCGATCGAGATCTCGTCCGCACGGGCGTTGAGCAGCTCGACCTGGGTCGCCAGCGTATTGGCGGTGATGCCGTCGCGCAGACGCTCGCCGTGCACCTTCAGCGCGCGCTCGGTCGCCGGCCCCGAGAGGGCAATCTGGAGTTCGTTATGCCTGATTTGATAATGATTGACGAGCGGCTTCTCCGCCTCGACCGGAAAAGTGTCGATCCCGTCGACCTTATTCTTGATGTCCGAGAGCGCACGGTCGCGGGGGTATCCGGTCAGCAGCTCGACGTTCACCCGGCAGGCACCCTCGATCGCAACCGAGCCAATCCGGTCAATCCCTTCGATCCCGGCGATCGCCTCCTCGATCCGGATGCAGACGCCCGTCTCGACTTCCTCCGGCGCCGCGCCGAGGTACTCGACGCTGACCTCGACGATGTCGACCTCGAGGTCGGGCATCGTCTTCTGTTGGATCGCGGGCAGCGCGACGATCCCGCCCAACAGAATCAACCCCATCAGCAGATTGGCCGCGACCGGGTTCTCGACGAACCAGGCGATGGCGCGATTCACGATCCATTCTCCGCGAGGGCGTCGTCCTCGGTGTCGCTCTCCTGCGCCGTACGCACGCGCATCCCGTCGACCGCCCCGCGCAGAGGCGTCACGACAACACGCTCCCCGGCACTCAAGCCGGCGCCGATCACCACCTCGTTACGTCGGTTCCGCAGCACCTCGACCTCACGGAACGAAAGTCGCCCAGCCTCGCCGACGACGTAGACCTGGTCCCCGTCTCTCAGAGCCGTCGAGGGGAGCAGAACCGCCGTCTCCAGTCGGCGTCCCTCGATCTCCGCCTCCACGAAGAGCCCGACGGGCAAGGGCACGCCGGGCCCGTCGGCAGAGCGGCCGTAGGGATCCTCGACACGGGCCACGACCGTCACGGTCCGACTCCGGGCGTCGATCTCGGCGGTCGTCCGGACCAACCGACCCAGCCACTCGTTGCGACCGCCCGCGAAGTCGGCGCGCAGGTGGACGAGAGGGCCCTCGCTACGCTCGTCACGCGCCGCGTCCCGGAAAGGGTGGAGCAACTCGATGAATGCGAGCTCCCGATCCGGGATCGGCAGCGGGACCTCCGCGTACTCGATGGCGTAGAGGTCGGCCAGCGGGTCTCCACGCCCCACGAACTGCCCGATGTCGATGTACTTCTCGCGGGTTCGGCCGGCGTAGGGTGCAACGAGCTCGCTCCGCGCGAGGTCACGCTCCGCGCGCGCCAGACGCATCCTGGCCTCGCGCACCGCCGCGTCCGCCGCGCGAAAGGCATCCCGCGCCTCGTCGGCACGCTGGACGCTCGCGGCCGACTCGGACACCAACCTCTGCTGGCGTTCGTGCTCGCGCTCGGCACGTGCCCGCGCGCTCGTCGCGCGATCTCGGGCTGCCTGGGCCGCCTCGAGTTCATGCTCGTAGTCGAGCGGGTCGATCCGGATCAAAGGCTCCCCCGCCTCGAAGAAGCCCCCCGCCGAGAGCCGGGGCGACACCCAGAGCACCTCCCCTTCGATCTGAGAGCGCAATTCGCTCTCGATCGGAGACTCGACCGTGCCGTGCGCCGTGACCGTGAAGCGCAAGGGCTGCGGCTCGACGAGGACCGACCGGACGAGCGGAGCGATGCGCTCGGGCTCCCCACGCTCGACCTCGGGCCGAGTCGCCACGAAGATCAGAAAGCCAACGATCCCCGCCGCCAGGATCGTGATCGGGAGCAGGACGCGCCGCGTCATCGGGATGCTCCCTTCTCTAGATTCCGTAGGCCGGCGCCGGCGTAGGCCAGCAGTTGGTCGAGAATCGAGGAGTCCTCCGTCCCCGCGGCCGCCTCCGAAAGGTCCCCCACGACGTGGCCGGCGGCGAAGTGCACGAAAAGGCCATTGGTCAGCTGGTAGGCCACCTCGATCTCCGAGCGGGCCTGGCCTGGCAGCGCGCGTTCGAGGGCGCCGAGGAAACGCGCGTCGACCTCACGGAAGAGCTCGGCGCGCATGCGGGACACGACCGGCGACGGATCGAAGAAGAGCCGCGCCCCCACCCAGGCGGGTCGCGCCGCCGAGTCCTCCGAACCCGCTCGCATCTCGAAGAGCGGCACCACGAAGGCCTCGAGAATCGCTTCGAGCGCAACCGGCGCGTCGCCGGCCGCCGACTCTTCACGGCCCAGACGTTCGAGGCGCAGCCCGTTGAGGGGCTCCGCCCGGCGCCGCAGGACCGCCTCGAGGAGCGCCTCCTTCGTCCCGTAGTGGTAATTCGTCGACGAGAGGCTCGCCCCGGCCGCCCGCGCGAGGGCCCGCATCGAGGCGCCGTCGAATCCGCGCTCGGCAAAGAGGCGCTCCGCCGCGTCGAGCAGCCGCCGTCGTGTGCCCCCGCCGCGAGGTCGCGCAGGAGTGGATTGTGGAACCGGCGAGCCGGGTCGCCGAGCAGGTTTGGTCGGGAGGGGGTGGGCGATCTCGGACTCCTGGCTGGTACGGTCGTTTGGAACGTACGTACGAAACTACTGAAATACAACAGGAATTCATATATCACGAATCGGACCCTCGACCGATCGGAGCTGCTCGGAGAAATTCGGCGAGGCTTCTGAGACGCTTCAGGGACCGGTCGGGAGCGCCTGTTCGTGCACGATCGAGCGCCGCACGAGCCCCGCGTCGTCGAGAAAGAAGACGTTGGCCGCGATCGGGTCGCCAATCTTCTCGACGAGCACGACGCTGTCCGGAGAGGCGAAGACGTAGATCGGCGGATCGATCTTGAAGGCCGGATCCTCGAGCGCCTGGGCGAACCAGCCGCGCAGGGCCGCTTTGCCCTGCAGACGGTCCTCGTCCGAGTCGGTCATCAGGGGGAGATAGGGCGAGATGAACTCGACGTCGTCCGCGATCATCGCCATCACGGCCTCCAGGTCATGCCGGTTCCAGGCCTCGATCCAGGTCTTTACGAACGCGCTGGCTTCTTCGGTCGTCGGCATCGGCTTCGCCCTCCCTTTGAGTCCCACCCGGCCGCAAAGCGGTAGCACTCTCTCCCGCCGTCGAGGATAATTTCTCGATGGCTCTACGCATCGAACCCACGAGCGCCGCCCTGGGCGCCGTAGTCCACGACGTTCGGGTCTCCGACCTGGGAGAGGCCGAATCCGCCGAACTTCGCGAGGCGTTCCTGGCGCATCAGGTGCTTTTTTTTCCGGAGCTCTCGCCCACCCCGGAGGAGCACAAGAAGCTGGCCAGCGTCTTCGGCACTCCCGAGGTCCACGGGGCACCCGGAGAGGACCAGCGCGAGGCCTGGTACGCCGACGACGAGCGCTTGATCAGCATCATCGACTCCAAGCGCAGCCCGGCGAATTACTGGCACACGGACGCCACGTTTCGCAAACGCCCGCCCGGCGCGGCCTGCCTCGCCGTCCGCGTCCTGCCGAGCCGCGGCGGTGACACGATGTGGCTCGACACCTACAGCGCCTATGAAGCGCTCGGAGAGCCCGTCCGCGCGCTGGCGGACCAACTCCGCGCGATCCACGGACATCGCGGCATGACCGACACGAATGTCCATCCCCTCGTCCGCACGCACCCCGGGACGGGACGCAAGGCGCTCTGGGTCAATCGCGGCTGGACGACCGGTCTCGAGTCGATCCCGCCCAAACAGGCGAGACCCCTGCTCGATTTCTTCTTCGACGTCATGGAGCAGCCCGAGTACACCTGTCGCTGGTCCTGGTCGCTCGGCGACGTCGCGATCTGGGACAACCGCTGCACGATGCATTACGCGCTCGCGGATTTCGGCGACGAGTACCGCGAGATCCAACGGGTCATCCTCGAGGGCGAAGCGCCGGCCTGAGATTCCCTCCCCGTCGCTCCTCCCTTGCCCGACTTCGTCGAAGCCGGGCCCCGCGCCCCAAGCGCGGCACCCACCCCAAGCGTGACCCCGACCCAAATCAGGAGACACCACCGTGTTGACCGTGAACGAGTATTTCGAAGGCAACGTCAAATCGATCAGCTTCCAGAGCCCGAGCCTCCCCGCCTCGGTCGGCGTGATGCGCGCCGGGGAATACGAGTTCGGTACGAGTCAGAAAGAAACGATGACCGTCGTCAGCGGCGCGCTGACCGTGCGCCTCCCTGGGACCTCCGAGTGGAAACGCTTTGACGAGGGGGAATCCTTTGTCGTCGACGCGAACCAGCGCTTCCAGCTCCAGGTCGAGACCGAGACGGCCTATCTCTGCACCTACGAGGATGCCTGAAGCGAAACGCCATCGGGCTCGAGCTTAGGCTTAGGCTCGGGATCAAGGACACGGGATCGTCCCCGCACAGGCTCGACCCGAGGGACCGGAGGGTGCACCCGACTGGAACTGGTTCAGGAAGGTCGGAAAATCCGCCACCGAAACCCGTGTATCCCCGTCGTGATCCGACTCCGCGCACAGCGGGTCCAGCGGCGGCCCCGGTCCGTCGGGCACCGGCGGATCGAAGCAGGCCAGAAAGACGCCGAAATCCGTGAGCGTCGCCTGCCGACGCACGTCGTTGTCGTAGTCGGCGTCGCAGGCGTTGCCGAAGCCGTCCAGGTCGCTGTCCTTCTGGCTGGCCCGCTGTTGCGGGCCGTTCGGGACGGTGAGGCAATTGTCCCGATCGTCGGGGATGCCGTCGTCATCCATGTCGGTGAGATCGCGAGACCGGGAAGGCACGGTCTCGGCCACGTGCCAGAGTCCGTTATTCCAAAGGTAGTCGGGCAGCCCGTCTCCCGTGAAGTCCGCAACATATTGATAACGCGGATCCTCGTGGTAGGTCCGCCCGCTCTGTGCGTCCTGCTTGTCGAGCCAGAGCTTCGGCGGCTCGAAGCCCGCGCCATTGGACAACGCGACGTACCAGCCGAGATGGTTCCACAGGTAGTCGGCCAGCCCGTCCCCATTGAAGTCGTTCACGAAATGGTATCCGGCGCTGTCGTTGAAGGTCCGCCCGCTCGGCGAGTCCTGGTTTCCGAGCCAGAGCGTCGGGCTGTCAAAGGTTTCGCCGTTGGAGAGCGCCACGTACCAGCCCAGGTGATTCCACATGTAGTCCGCGCGGCCGTCCCCGTTGAAGTCGCTCACAAACTGATACTCGGGGCTGTCGTTGTAGGTCCGCCCACTCGGCGAATCATGACTCTCGAGCCAGAGGTTCGGTCGCTCGAAGGCCGTCCCGTTGGACGAGGCCACGTACCAGCCACCGTGATGCCATAGGTAGTCCTTCAGACCATCCCCATCGAAGTCGCTGATGTGTTGGTATCCAGAATTCCCGCTGTAGGTGCGTCCGCTCGGTGAGTCGCCATTGCCGAGCCAGAGCGTGGGGGGCTCGAAGCCCTTGCCGTTCGAAAGCGCGACGTACCAACCTCGATGGTTCCAGAGATAGTCGGTCATCCCGTCCGCGTTGAGGTCGACCGCGGCATGGTGTCCCGGATCGTCGTTATAGGTCCGTCCGCTCGGAGAGTCCTGGCTCCCCAGCCAGAGAGCCGGACGCTCGAAGCCCGCGCCGTGGGACAGCGCGACGTACCAACCGCCGTGATGCCACATATAGTCGGCCCGCCCATCCCCGTTGAAGTCGCCGACGAATTGATATCCCGGACTCCCGCTGAAGCTCCTCCCGGTAGGCGAGTCCTGATCTCCGAGCCACCCCGTCGGACGCTCGAAGCCCCGCCCGTTCGACAGCGACACGTACCAGTCGCCCTCGTCGTACCACATGAGATCGGCTCGACCATCTCCGTCGAAATCGCTCACGAACTGGTAGCCGGGGTTCGTACTGAAGCTCTGGCCGGTCGGCGCGTCTTCGTTCCCGAGCCAAAGATTCGAGTCCGTGAGCGGGACCGCGCCCAACTCCTGCTCGAAGGCGCCCAGTCCGGCAATCACGCTGATCCGATCGTGCCATGGGTCGACCTCGTCGAGGTCTTCCCCGGCTGCGGAGATCACGTAGCGATATCGGCCGAGCGTCCCATCGGTTCCACAAGCCCCTGCGATCGCCGGCTCCGAGGCGCGATCCGCTCGAGACATCGCGAGCGCTCGACCCTCTGCGAAGAGACCGACGTCGAGCGACACTTCGAGCTCTTCCGCGCAGGCCCAGCCCGTGACGGAGTAGAGCCCCTCCTCTTCCACAAAGACGCGGTCGATCTCGCCACGGAT
>Ga0315331_10002332_pt1 | contig 14416 bp, 12 predicted proteins | sample M160m34915metaG_FD_203456 | JGI IMG/M metagenome (GOLD analysis project Ga0315331, IMG submission 203456) | Ammonia-oxidizing marine archaeal communities from Monterey Bay, California, United States - M1 60m 34915 | ecosystem: Environmental > Aquatic > Marine > Intertidal zone | place: USA...
TCATTTGAAAAAAAATCCTTATCAACAAAAACATGCTGATCTCCTGCTTTTGAGGAAATCAGATAATCTGCCCTGCAAAGAAGATTATCAATTATTTTACTTGATAATATATTTTCTGATGTTGCCCACATAAACCACTCTCTAATTACACTTGAAGAGAAATCCGTCTCAATATGAGATGGGCTACAAAGAAAGCAACACTAAGAACTACAAAAATGACAAAAATAAGAGGGGGCAGAATCCCATGGAAGTTCATACCGATCAAGTCGGAGCCGCCTGCCGAAAGAAACACGCTTAAGTCAATGGGCATTCCCATCTGATATAAATATTGCATGTAACTGGTAGTTGTCTGAATAACAAAAAGCGTCATTATTAAAATGACAATTGCGATAAAAATAGCAAATTTTTTTATCAAAGTTTTTGACGCCCATCCTTTTCAATAATTACCAATATATCAGCTTATTTATTCTTTTAAATTCAAAAGGACGAGTGTGGAGATACTATTCACCCATTATATTTTGGTTATGTTTCCCTTTGCCCAATCAAGACCATGCAAAGTCTTCATACACCCATATAGCTGTAGAGGAGGGATAGCAACCTGCCGGGGGCTATGAGGACTTTAAAGACTTTGAAGCAGAGGATAAGGGATAGTAGACATTTTGAAGCCGTTGACAGTGAACTCATCAGCTGTAATGCTAGTGATCACGTTAGCTGACAAGGTTAATGGAGCCGAAAGCAGGCGATGAGCTTCTAATGGGGCTCTTACACAAAAATCAAAAACTGGAGCTGGCAAATGATATTCACTGGTTGGGACACACCTCTAAGCGTGCTTAAAACTGAATTAGTTCAAAAAGAATATGAGGGGTTTTTGGTCCCAGATACCATAAAAAATAAAGTATCCGCCTTGGACTGTGAAAAGGACGCAATGAACTTTACAGTGATTGATGACATCTGGACGGCTTTAGATAAGTTACCTGCCAATCCCAAATTCCCCTATGTTCAACCGAATGACTTAGAAACCATTCGCGCGAAACGTCCGAAGGGAGTTCGACAACTTGACATGCCTACTGAGTCTGATCTGTTAGATAAATTCCATGGCGCTTGGATCGGCCGCGCGGCAGGTTGTGCGCTTGGAAAGCCTGTGGAAGGTATGGGTATTCATGGCCAACAGGGAATGATCGGGCGTAAGGCTATAAAAACCTACCTACAAAATCGTAATGAGTGGCCATTAGATAACTATTTTAGTGGTGTTGATACGGGTGATGATCTTAAGCTGTACTGCCCGCTGTCACAACGCGAACAAATCACCTTTATGGAGCCAGATGACGACATTCACTACACACTAATCGCTCTCCGAATTCTCGAAGAATACGGCCCCGACTTCAAATGGCGTCATGTTGCCCACACATGGAATAACAGCCTGCCATACAACGCAATCTGCACGGCCGAAACACAAGCTATTCTCAACTACAACAATGCAGTACCCAGAATTGCTAAGTCTAATTGGGTGACTCCTGAATATACTCGTACCAGCAGAAACCCTTACCGCGAATGGATTGGAGCTCAGATTCGTGCGGATGGGTGGGGCTATGCCTGTGCCGGGAATCCCGAACTCGCAGCCGAGTTTGCATATCGTGATGCGTGCTGGACCCATACTGCCAATGGGATTTATGGTGAGATGATGTTTGCCGCTATAATTGCGGCATCCTTTGTTATCTCGGATCCGGTAGAGCTAGTTCACATTGGATTATCGGAGATACCAGAGAATTGTAAGTTGTCAGAGGCCTCACTCGCGGCATTAGCTCACGCAGCCAATTGCGATGATTTTGAAGTCTATATGGATTGGGTCGAGGAATTTTATGGCGACTTGCATGGTGTGCACACTGTTAACAATGCTCTTGTCGTTATCGGCTCGATGATCTTTGGCAAAATGGACTTTCATCAGTCAATCTGTCGTGCTGTCCAGGGTGGATGGGACACAGACTGCAACGGGGCTACCTGCGGCTCCATCGTTGGTGCCGTTGGGGGTGCTACATCTTTAAATTCAACTCTTATAGCGCCGTTAAATGATACGATCAGGCCAAGCGTTATCGGTTTCCAAGAAATCAGCATGACCGAACTGGCAGAGCGGACCTTTAAAGTTTACCAAACGATTTCTAAGGCAAAGCGCTAAAACAAACCTTTGGATTTAAGCGGACTAACGAACGTCTACTTTTGCAACAGGCAGACCAATCGCTTAAGAAGTATTGATAAAGAAAATCTCCCAAGTTTTTCGTGTTGCTGCTGTTTACTCGAGTCAACATAAATTAAGTATGATTTTATGGTAGTTCTTTTGAGCAACAATAATAATGGGTGAGAGCACCTCATCATGCATGTGCTTTGGTTGACTACTTCAGATGGTTTTATCAAACTCTAGGGTAACATTTTCGTTTTCAGGACGTGCTCTTTATGACGAAACTAACGATAGCACTTTTATTTATCAGCGCGACGATTATTGCTCTGATTATTACCAAGAAAGTCCTTAATGACGGACGCAGTGGTTCTATCGTTCACTATAGTAACTTTCCATCTGAATTCGTTGTAAAGCGCCCAGTTGAAGTATGGCTTCCCGAAGGTTACGACTCCTCATCATCAGAGAGGTATCCGGTTATATATATGCAGGATGGCCAGTTCCTATTTTTAGGCTCCCGCTCCTGGTACACCTGGACGCCTTGGAATTGGAATGTTGATGTCATCATACCGCGAATGATTCGTGAGGAAAAAATGAGGTCCGCAATCGTTGTAGCGCCTTGGATGTTGCCCAAAGATAATCGACGAAGAAATGAATATATGCCACAAAAACCTATTACTAGGGAAGTTGGCCGGCTTCTTGAAGCTGATAAATCAGACATACAATATGAGAGACTTAACTCGGATAATTACCTTAAATTTCTTGTCGAAGAGCTAAAACCCTTTATCGATAAAACCTATAAAACGAACCCAGAGAAAGACAACACCTTTATTATGGGTTCCAGTATGGGCGGCATGATCTCCGCCTATGCGATCTCTGAATATCCCGATGTTTTTGGTGGCGCTGCCTGCATGTCGACCCACTGGAGCGACGCCAATGGCGCGGTAGTTCAGTGGTATCAAAATAACTGGCCCGAGGCTGGCTCTAACCGCCTCTATTTTGATTACGGTACCGAGTCCTACGATGCAGCGTATGAACCCTATCAACAACTAATGGATGAAACTATGCGATCTAAAGGTTACACAGAGGGACGTGATTGGGTAACGCGCAAGTTTCATGGAGCCTCTCACCGACCTAGTGCGTGGAGGGATCGATTGCATATTCCTTTGGAGTTTCTACTGGGAACAGACAGGTAGCGCCACTCTTATCTCTATTTAATAGGCCTTCCTGTTTTGTTCTTGTCGCTGATAGCTCGCTGGACTGCGATGAGTACTGATGCAGTTGACCCATTCTTAGTATGACATCTCGGTATCATCCCAACAGTGTGTTTGAAGATACTTAAGGACCTTGGGGAGGCTGCTTTCGCTAGGATTTCTAAGCAACACTTCCAACGCAATTGCTTGTACAAAATTTCGGGCCGCCGGCCGCTCTAGCAGCTCCAATAAAAAATCTTCCATAACCATACTTGGCAAGTCTGATGAGAGTAGGGCTAGTGCTGCATTGAAGTGTATCTGATCACCAACAAGATACGGTAAATCAGTATCTTGACGCCAGGTTTCGCGGTCAGTTCGCAATATTTTTTTAATTGCAGGTAAAGCTGCTTCAGTATTGCTGCCAATACAGGAAATCGATTCAAGAATGGCTCGCACTACTCTGTGGTCAGTACTATCAAGCAACACTGTTAGATCGTCTATCGCCCGCGCCGCTGGACAACCTATTTGACCCAGCGCAAATGCAGCATTAATTACTATCCAGGGATCTTTGGACTCAAGGAGCTGGCGTAGTGGGTCAATCGCGACCTCACCTAAACGCCCAAGAGCATAGGCTTCATCCTGAAAAATATATCCGCCCTCGGTCCAACGTCTTTGCGCTTCCATTGCAGCATTGACGGAATAAGAGCCATCTTCGTTTTGCACATAGGGAGGATCAATCCTACCCTGCCCCTCCACACTGCTAAGGCTATCTAGGAGCGGTGAAAGCGCCGCCTGGCCCATCGCTCCAAGCGTGTATATTGCCTCTAATCTTCGAGGTTGATCAGAAGAGTTCAATCGTGAGACATACAATGGGATGTCCTGAGGTGGCAGAACATCGGTTTGGGTGTGGCCTCGCAGCCAGTCCCACATTGTTGACCAAACCTGAGGATGGGAGTACCGTCCTAGTGTCTCAGTTGGAGCTTTCCATGAATCCGTTCCACCGTTCCAAGACGGCTGCTTGGGATTACCTGTGCGCAGAAAATTGAACTTGATCATATAACGCGTCTGATCAGCGCGATTGCTCATACCTGCATGATCAATATCAAAGGCAGCAAGCAAACAACTTCCAGCTTTGACGCCATCTGGCACGAGAGCATATTCATGATCCTCTGCAGTGATAGCGTCCTGATATTGAGATCCAGGAATAACCCTTGTCGGCCCCATTTCAAAGGAGGTATCCTGAGGAAAATAGAATAAAAATAAGCGGAATGGGGCATGGTAACGCGCCTGTCCAAGTGGTATATAGGTATCTTTATGCCAGTAAGAATAAGAATTTGATCCCTCACCCATGGGCGGCCCATCCTCATTACCTGATAACTTAATGCTACGTTGCTCCGGAGATAGAGGCTCGCTGGGCACTACAATCCGGTGGGGATGTAGGAGGAAATCATTGCCTAAAAGACTCTGTATAGCGCCCTTAATGACTGGTGAATCCAGCACTGCTTGAAGCTCTGGTATCCGAGGAATAATATTACCTTCAATGCTTCTATCATTCTTGTTGACCCATTCAAGTTTTTTGCGAATGGTGCCATGAAGATTACCATCTACACCGCTATCCAGTAGCAAGATACCATCGCAGATAAAACGACTTATCTGTGCATCATCTAACTTGATGGTGTTTGACTCCTGCCCACTCAACATACTTTTCTCCTAAAATTATGTATCGGCCGCATGATTGAAAAACGACCATTTTATTTATTGAAATAGCGTAAATCTTCCCGGACCATGCGAGCCGATAATCTTTAATTGTATAGTTCTTAATGCTCGCGCCCTAAGAATATTGGTCGTTTCAGCTGGCGCTCCCGGTACGTGATCACCAGTAATAATGCGAGGCCAACGACTAAGTTGAGATATTAACACCATTTAACCACGCCCTAATAAAACGAATAATCTCGCTTTCACCCATAACAGGGGAACCTATTCTCTAACCGCAATTTTGGGTGAGAAAGGCTGTATCTCAATTGACCGAAATTGAATGTACGATTAGGCTTCAGTAGGAAGATGTTTCTACAATCAAGTGCTGTAAGATCTCTTTTGATCGGAAAATTGTCTTACTTAAACCTGTTAATCCAGCAGAGGGCGAAAACTTGAAAATAACTGATGTTAAGGTAACAGTTTGGAAGTGGGATAATATCCCTCCAACCCAATACACTAAAGACTTTAAAAGTCTTGAATCACGGAGCACGAATATGGCTCTGGTGCAAATACTTACTGATGAGGACATTACAGGTTATGCGTTCCTGGGTAATTCGATGTCGTCAATAGGCTACAACGCACAAATTATTATCGAAAAGTTCAAACCGGGCTTAGTTGGAAAGGATCCTCTTGACAGGGAGCGTATCTGGCAAAATTTATCAAAATGGTCTCTTGGTGGCACCATGCTTCAGATAGGGGCGATTGATATTGCGCTTTGGGATATTGCAGGTAAAGCCGCCAACATGCCGATCCATAAATTAATGGGCTCTTACAGAACCAAAGTGCCTGCTTATGCAAGCTCTGCAATTCTAGGATCAACGCAGGCATATGTTGACGAAGCTTTGTCTCTCAAAGAAAAAGGTTGGACTGCATACAAAATCCACCCACCTGCTGAGCCAAAATTGGACATTGAAATTTGTAAAAAAGTAAGGCAAGCCGTTGGAGATGATTACAGATTAATGTTTGATGCCTGCTGGGGATATAACTACAACGACGCAATCTATGTTGGGCAAGCCGTTCAAGAGATGGGTTTTTATTGGTATGAAGATCCCCTGCCTTGCGATGATATTTATGGATATGTGCGCTTAAAGAAAACTCTGAGTATTCCCATTGCCGCAACGGAACTCCCAGCAACAGGACCTAAAGCTTATGCCCCTTGGATTATGAATCAAGCAACCGATTATTTAAGAGGCGACGTCGCAATTAAAGGTGGTATCACCTCATGCTTGAAGACTGCTCATACAGCGGAAACGTTTCACATGAACTATGAAGTTCATCATGGTGGTAATTCCCTGAATAATGCAGCAAATCTTCATTTGATTATGGCAATCAAAAATTGTGAATATTTTGAAGTGCTTCTTCCAGATGCGGCGCAAAAATATGGGATAGTTAACGATATTGAGGTTGACTCAAATGGAATGGTTCATGCTCCAAATAATCCTGGTTTAGGAATGCAAATAGACTTTGATTTAATAAATAAAAACAAGGTATTTGAGCTCTAATGAAAACTTTTAATAAAAAAACCGCATTTATCACTGGTGGTGCAAGTGGGATTGGTTTGGGAATGGCGAAAGCATTTTTAAATGCAGGTGCCAATGTAGCGATTGGTGATATTAACGAGGAACAGCTATTAATTGCAGAAAAAGAACTTAAAACTATTAGCGAAAATATAATCTCATTAAAAATTGATACTGCAGATACCTCTACTCTTGAGTCGGCTTCCACAAAAATAGGTGATTCTTTCGGACATCTACATTATCTGTGTAACAACGCAGGAATTCCTGGTGGCTCAAAAATTCTAGAGACCCCAGAAGAAAGATGGCGACTTGTTCATGAGGTTAATTTTATGGGGCCCCTTAATGGTATTAATCTATTTTTGCCTCAAATGCTTGAGCATGGTGAACCCAGTCATATTGTAAATACATCATCCTTCAGCGGCATCCATGGACATGGAAATCAATCTGCATATGGCTCAAGCAAGTTCGCTCTTGTTGGTATGTCAGAATTTCTTAGGAATGATTTGAAGGATACAAATGTTTCAGTTTCTGTCCTTTGTCCACACGTTGTCGATACAAATATTATAAGTAAACTTAAAGCAAGGGTCTCAGCTGATGTCCTAAAAATGATCAATCAAATGGCCGTCGACCCAAGTACTGTAGGAGATCAGGTTTTAAAGGCAATAATTGAAAAAGAATTCTATATTTTTTGTGATGGCGTCCAAACCCGTGAAATGCTAAAGGCCCGATGCGATGCGATGCTAAGTGCAATGGATAGACAATTTCCAGAGGAAGAAAATGACTGATAAACCAAAATACAATGCCGAGTGGAGAAGACTCTCCGATATGCCAGTTCCAAAGTGGGAGCCTGCGAGCATAGTTTTAGACAATAAAATGTATGTTCACGGCGGATATGAGACGGGGATTATCTCAGGGAAAAATCTTCATGTCTTTGATCCAGAAGGAAGCTCAAATGGAACGTGGGAGAAATTACAGGATCTTCCAAGTGATATAAGTCACGTGAATTTAGCCCCGGGATTAACTGGGTTTTGGTTTGCAGGTGGAATGAAAGACATGGACCGACCTCGAGGCATAAAAGATCATATTATCGCAGAATTTTGGCATTTTGATCCGGAACTTGATCGTTACAGCGCCGGACCTTTACTCCCGGGCAGAAGAGCGGGAGGAGGACTAGTTAGACTTGGTGACAACCTCCATTATATCTCAGGCTTAATGGAAGATAGAGATACCGATTCAGGAGATCACTGGGTCTTCAATCTGAAAGATTGGGATAAAGATCAGTCTGCCAAGTGGGAAAAGTTAGCGCCATTACCCAATCCTAGAAACCAACTATCAGTGGCAGTTCTCAATGAGCAAATATACATAATTGGCGGTCAATATAATCATGACTCTCAGCAGTTAGATCAAAATTTAGTGCATATTTACAATGCGAAAAATGACACTTGGAGCGCAGGTCCTTCACTTCCCTACGGTCACTCTCACTCTGAAGGCGCAACATTCACTCATAATAATAGAATTTGGATGGTTGGCGGGCACACAACGCCCGAAGGTGGGACAAAAGGGATGTGTGAAAACGTCGTGACTTTGGTGGAGGGTGGAGAGTGGGAGATCACTTTTAAACTTCCAACAGGAATCTCATCTCCAGCGTCAAAAATAATTAATAACAAACTTTATGTTGCTGGGGGTTGGGATCTTAGATTGCTGACGCAAACCCCAGAAAGAGATTACTGGGCAGACCGACAGGTGACTTCAGGCGATGTCTGGGTGACTGAGCTGCCATTTTAATGGGTTGATCTATTTTTGGTCTAGTAACTCTAGAAATCGATTAGTTCGATCTCGGGCATTCTGACGAATGTCCGCCCAATAATATTGATAATCGTAACCGTGCAAATTGCCCTCGAAAAACCGAAATACTCCCGTTGTTTTTAATTTCTCACTCCTGTCAGCATTAACTAGCAACCAGTTAGATGAATCATTGCCGCAGTAAACAGAAATATCATTCTTGACGAGCTCTGACAACGGATCCGTAATTGATCCATAATCATCCTGTTTAGAGATAGGCAATGCGCCAAGATGATCAGCTTTGTCACTTGGTGAATCATCTGTAACCCAGGAAATAGGATTGACACAAATTCTAGTGCCCTCCTCGTAACCAGAGTAGTCTACACCATTCCATAAAGCTTCCCGCTCACCTGCAGCTTGCATAAACTCTATGGGTTTTCTATCACCTCGATACGAGTCCCAACTGATAAAACATCCTAACTGAAGTCTATCTTCACAGAAATCAATATCAGGTAAGCCCTCCGTTACAACGCTTTTTGGCAAAGAATGACCAATTGCATAGACGGCAATTAATCGATCCATCAGTGGTGTTCCACTCACCTCCTCCATAACAAGTCGCACCATATGAAAAGTGCCTTGGCTATGACTGGCCAAAACAAAAGGTTTATCATCTCCTATTTCGTCTAAAAAATATAAAAATGCATTTCGGACATCGGAGTAACCAATTTCAAAAATCTTCTCTCCCACATCCTCCTCTGGATAGGGTAGACTTGACTGTCGATATCGCGGGGCATAAACAATGCAACAGTCATTAAATGCAGACGCTTGGATTGAGACCGTTCCAAAATCCGTTCCTCTTCTAGCCTCCTCATGGTCCATCGGCTGAACATAATGATCAGTTGAGCCATAAGTTGTGGGATGCAAAAAAAATGCGGCTGCTTCTCGTTTGTCATATGGCACAGGCTCAACCGTTAGAGGCAATCTGTCGGCAGGATTTCCTGGCCCAGGCCAACCGGACCAATTGGAACGCATCGAGTAATCTGGAGCTATGGGCAGAGGCCTCTCTCCAAAGGCATGGTCAGGTTCCAAATTCGCGATTAATACTTGAAACGCAATAAACAAAAGCGCAACTAAAATCGCAGGTGCACCTACAAAAACCCAAATCAATATCTTTGCGGCTTTACTCACAAGACTTCCTCTTTAATCATTTTGCAAATTAACAAATTGTCGATAACGACCCGTCTTCTTGGACATCAATTCATTATGGGAACCAACATCTGATATCTTTCCATCCTCGATAAATATAATCTGATCAGCAGCTTTGACCGTTGATAGTCTGTGAGCAATAATAATAAATAACTTTTCATCCGCCACCTGTTTCAGACCAGCCATTAACTTATTTTCAGTCTTTGGATCTAGGGCAGCGGTGGGTTCATCTAGAATAACGATTGGAGTATCTCTCAAAATACCCCTTGCAATAGATATTCTTTGTTTTTGCCCAACAGATATCGTGTTACCTGCTTTGCCAAGTGCTGTATCAATTCCGTCGGGAAGGTTAGCGATAAACTCGTCTGCGCAAGATATTTTGCAAGCGAAATCAATCTCTTCACTCGTGGCGTTAGGTCGCGCCAAAAGTAAGTTCTCTTTTATCGAGTCCGATAGAAGCATATGCTCCTGAAAAACATATGTTACTTGTTCCCTTATATCTTTTACTGATCTATCGGATAGTTCATATTCATCGAACCAGATATCACCCGCACTTGGCCTTAAATATCCTGGCAATAAATAAGCGAGTGATGTTTTACCTGCGCCCGTCGGCCCAACGACTGCTATTACCTTCCCTAACGGTAAATCGAGATTTATATTTTTAAGCGCAGAGCGTCCATCTGGATAGGAAAAGTCTACATTTCTAATTTTGACACCCTTTTGTATTCTCCGCATTCGTCGAGTATCTTCGTTGTACTCAGAAGTATGATCGATGAAGAAAAAAACTCTCCTGACAGCCGCGATATTTTTTTGAATCTCAATCCAATACAGCCCAAGGCCCCCCGCTGCAGAGCTCAACATAAAAAACATGCTTATTAGTGCCGAGTAATCCCCGACGGTCAGTTCGTTATCAATAACACTATTTGATATCAAAACAAATGCAATCGCCATTGATCCGAAGATACAAATATAATTTACCATTGAGATTAACGCATCGAATAGTGCTGTATGCCGATGCCTTCTGTAGGACTCCTCACTCGCATCACTAAACCGTTCTATTTCTTTTTTAGACGCCCCTAAAGATTGCACGGCCGAGATGTTCTCAATACTCTCCTCCATGGCATTTGTTGTCGAGGCGCCTGCCGCCCTATTAATTTGCTGGAGTCTTCTTGCCAAACCGGTTAGCGGAATTGTGATGAATAAAATAAAGAAGACCAGGAAGACTGCTAGCTTAAGTAAGTCAGGTACAACATCACCATAAGTACTTTGCATTAAATAAATATTTAATGCGGTTCCCAGAATAAGCAGCAAAGGTTCAATGGTAAGCCGGTAACATATTCCAGGAAGCATAGGTGAGTCATACATAACTCGGTAAACGGAGTCCCCTATTCGCTGATCATCAAGGGTTGTCATCTCTAAGCGTGTTAACCTTTCCATTAGCTGGATTCTCAAGTCATTGGCTAACCGCTGAGTCATTCTTATAGTGAGAGATAATTCAATTAACCCCCATATACCATTCGCCTTACTTCCACCGGCCGATAGAGCCTGCTCAGACTGAGTCGCGGCATCATAACCAATAGGTAATCCCCATGCCTCAGCCTGCTCGGCTGGAGCCGCCCTCAACCCAAAGATAGCAAGTGTCACCAACATAAACGAAGTAATTGCAAACATAATTTCGCTAGGCGTAAGACCATCAATCAACCCTAACATGGGAATAAAAATATCAGGGATATTGGTATTTAAGACATCAACTGGCTGTTGCAGTATGACTTGATCCACAATAATTTTTAAAATCCAAGGCACCAACAATGGAGGCAGAACAGAGACCACTGCGAACAATATTTTTATACTGAAAAATACCTTCACTCTTCCAATAAATTGAAGTGATCTTCCTACAATTCGAAGTGTCTCAAACCCCGAGAGGTCAGTATCCAGATCTACTCGATCATCAAATCTCTTATCACTGATCGTTGAATCGCCCATCTAATCTTCACCCGTCTCTGACTTTACAAATTCGGCGTAATCTCCTTTGAGTTCCATCAGGTCCTGATGACTTCCAAATTCTTTAATGACTCCTGAATCCAAAACAGCAATTCGATCAGCTGACTTTATGGTAGATAATCTATGCGTAATAACAAAAATAATCCTATTTTGACCCCATTTTGCAATGTTACTCATCACTCTTTTTTCAGTCTCAGCATCCAGAGAGGCAGTGGGCTCGTCTAAGATTAAAATAGGTGTGTTTTTCAGTAAGGCTCGAGCAATCGATAGTCTTTGTCTCTGACCTGTTGACAACTTTCCACCCCTCTCTCCAAGCTCAGTTTCATAATTTGACGGCATTTCATTGATGAAATCGTGGGCACATGCAATTTTTGAGGCATCAATTATGTCGCTATCAGTCGTCGACTCTAAACCATATGCAATGTTCTCTTTTACCGACTTTGCAAATAAGACATTTTGCTGCAAAGCAATGGAGACTTTTGCTCGTAAATCTGATGTGGAAAAATCTTTAATATCAATGCCATTTATCAACACTGTCCCTTTATCAGGGTCATAGAGTCTTAGTAAAAGCGATAGCAACGTTGATTTACCGCTACCTGTCCCGCCGACAATTGCAGTAATAGTGCCAAAATTAGCCTCTAAGCTAATATCGGACAGAATTGAATGATCTTTTTCATAAGAAAATGCAACGTTCTCAAATGAAACTGTCTGAATTGTTTCGGGGAAGTCCTCAGGATTAGGTTTATCCTTCACTTCTGGTTCAAGATCTAGAATATAAAAAGCTCGTCTGAGCCCCATTATCAAGTCTTGAGCAATCGAAATGATAAATGAAGCCTCCCATACCTGAGATGCCAGCTCCTCACCCTGAGCCGATGCAGCCCTAAACGCTCCAAGATTCCATGCCGCAAAGCCGACAAATGCAACCACTCCTCCAAGATAAGTAGATTTTTCGATGATTGACCACGTAGCCATAAAATATTCAGCCACCAGAAAACCGCCAATACTCAGCAGAAGAGAAATTAAAAGGTAGACCGATATGTACAATCGCATTTCAAACGCTGCATTTAAGGCATGTTTTGAATCACGACTAAATCTTCTCATCATCTCCTCTTCAGCACTATTTGCCTTTACTACACGCGAGGCCGCGAGGTTTTCCTGTATTCTTGATGTTAAGGCACTATTTAACTCTCTGGATAATCTGGCTTTATCTCTAATTATTGGTACAAACTTTTTACTTACTAAAAACATTAAAATGAAAATGACAAAAATAATTAGTCCAAACCATGGCGAGAAAAACAGGAGAACCAAAGATGCGAAAAAAATCCAGCCTACTACTCGGAGTGGAGTCAATACTAAATACTGAAGAATATTAGTAATCGTCGCGCTGTCCTGATAAACCCGATAAATAAGGTCGCCCGTGCGAGAGGAGCTGTGATATCTAAGAGAAAGATGCTCTGCTTTACTCAGCATCTCTACTCGTAATTGCTGATTCACTCTTTGAAAAATCCAAATCATGTAATACGTACCAAAAACAATAGATCCGTAAACAACAATTACCCAGACAGCACCACCAATTATCATTCGATCTCTCAAAGTGTCTCTTTCAAAAAGACTCAGGAGTTCCTCATTTTCTCCGCCATTGGAAACAAAGGATTCATTTAAAAAAAGTATGCTTGCTTGTAAAGATTGTAGTTTTTCTCCTTGAAGCAGTTTGTTGTAGACCAAGTCCTCTAAAAGGATCATTGACCCTAGGACAAGAACTCCGGAGAAAATAGTCAGCGAAATAAAGGCGAGTAAGTGCTTTATTTGGGGTCTATAAAATGGCCAACATCGTTTTAAATAACTCCAAACCTCTCTGAGAGTTACTGGACGAGTGTCATCATTGGAGATCAAAAATATCCCTCCTCATGAAATTGTGTCCATGGTTCACGTTTGCCTATCCCATATCCTGCGAGAAACCCTTCTTTAAGCCACGAAATAAATTTTGGATATTGTCTTAAATCATCTATCTTATCCAATGCGGAGATCCATGGTCGTTGATCATAGATCACTTGCCGTGGAATATATTTGCCATCCTCAAAAACCGCATAGCACGCATGGGTTCTCCCGCATCTTGGTTGGCCAACACTACCTGGATTGATATAAGTCTTGCTGCCCAATTCATGAGTAAATTGAATGTGATTGTGACCAAATAGCACAAGCTCCCCATCATTACCCGGATCTAACGCTTCAAAACTAGATGTATCGGCATAAGGAATAGCCGCGGGTATAGATCTATCAAGCTGCCCGTGATGCAGGAAAAATTTGACGCCACCGATTTCGTACTTATCACTAAAACTATATGTTTTTGTGATCTCAATAATTTCGGATGGTATTTGTTTGAAGGCCCATTGATTGTATGCACGCCAATCCTCTGGCCACTTATCAATCAACGAATGATCGAGTAAAATTTCATCATGATTTCCCATAATATTAATATCAGGCATCACATCAAGCAAAATTTCTGCTGTTTCTTTTGGTTGGGGTCCGCTTAAAACAGAATCTCCAAGAAAAACAAGAAAATCATAGTCCGGCTCTTTCCTAAGAACTGCTTTTAAAGCCTCAGCATTCCCATGTATATCACTTATGACTAGAATTTTTCCCTGCTTAGAAGTCATTAATTACTCCAAATCAATCTTGGTTCGTGTAATGTGAATCGGTAAATATATAGAGTTCAAGAATATGACAAAAAAACTACAGGATTGATATAACCATCAAGGAGATAGACAAAAAGGTAAATGGGGTATATCAAA
>Ga0315331_10002334_pt1 | contig 14412 bp, 7 predicted proteins | sample M160m34915metaG_FD_203456 | JGI IMG/M metagenome (GOLD analysis project Ga0315331, IMG submission 203456) | Ammonia-oxidizing marine archaeal communities from Monterey Bay, California, United States - M1 60m 34915 | ecosystem: Environmental > Aquatic > Marine > Intertidal zone | place: USA...
CAACAGACTTTGATTTCCAAAAGAAAGTTAGATTTATTTCTCAAGAAGTAAGATCTGGTGCTGCTGGAACTGCTATTGTTTCTGGATTAGGAACTATTACTTCTGTTGCTATTTCTACTGGTGGTATTGGATATAGCACTGCAGTAGTAAGTTTTGGATCAACTTCTATTGGTGATAATACTACTGGTGTTGTAACAACATCTACTAGAGCATATGGAACTCCTATAATTAGTGCTGCTGGTACTATTACTGGTATTGCTATTACTGCAGTTGGATCTGGATATACCTCATCTAACCCACCATCAGTTCTTATTAGTCCACCTGTATATGATTTTGCTGAAGAAGAAAATACTGTGGGTAGTTATGGAGGAGATTCTGGTGTTATTGTTGGATTCGGAACCACTACTGTTGGTGTTTCAACTGGATATCAATTAGTATTTGATTTACATATCCCTCTTTCTTCTGACTTAAGAAATTCTAATATTACTGGTACTGCTGTTACTATTAGTGGAATTAGCACTGGTGATTATTTCGTAGTTAATGATTCTAATGTTGGATCTGCGTCTACATCAATTCGTGCTCTGGCTGCAGATGGTGCTACTATCGGAATTGGAACTGACTTTGTAAATAATGTTTATGAAGTAAATACATTTGAGATAGTTCAATCTCCAACTGGAATTGCATCTGATGGAGTGGGAATAGGAACCACTCATATGAATAGAGTATTCGTTAAGATTGGTGATAACTTTACATGGACTGGTCAATGGCCTAGTTTCAGTGGAGTTGGAATCCAGACTGGAAATTACTTTGGATCATATAGTTGGGGTAAGATTATGCTTCCTTCAAGATCTGAAAGTAATGTTTATGATGCTTATACATTAGGTGGTGTGGGAGGAATAACTACTTCTCCTGTGGTAAGAAGATCTAGATCTCTTAAACATAAGCAGTATTATACACCCCCAAGTTAATCCTTAATAAATAAAGAAAAAATCTCTGTCCAATGGCTGCAATTATAACTGATCAGATTAGATTGTTAAATGCAAAGAACTTTGTCGCGGGAGTTACATCTACTACCAACGCCTATTATTCTTTCATTGGGTTACCAAACCCTACTGATATTCAAACTGATTGGAATACTGATCCCCCTTCTCCAAAAGATAATTTTAGTGAAGAGAATGATTATTGGGATAATATGGTTGCATTAAAAAAAGTTAGTGCAGGTGATTGTAGACAGGTTGTTACTAAAAGAGTTTGGTCATCAGGTACTACCTATGACATGTATAGGGGAGATTATAGTAGATCTAATACTGCTCCAGTATCTGGTGCAACTAATTTATATTCTGCAACTTTTTATGTTATAAATGCTGATTATAGAGTTTATATTTGTCTTCAAAATGGAACTGATCCTGATAACCCTAATGGAAGACCTTCACTAGATGAACCATCTTTCACCGATTTAGAACCTAGATCTGCTGGAAGTAGTGGTGATAATTATATTTGGAAATATCTTTATACAATTAAACCTGCTGATATTATAAAATTTGATTCTACTGACTTTATGCCTGTTCCTTTGGATTGGGAAACAAATGTGGATGATGCAGCAGTTAGAGATAATGCTGTAGATGGTTCTATTAAAATAGTGACTATCACAAATCGTGGTGAAACCATAGGACCTTCTGGTGGTACTGAATACACTAGAGTTCCTATTAAAGGAGATGGATCTGGAGCAGAATGTACAATTACTACAACTAACGACCAACAGGTTGATACTATAGTAGTTTCCAAACAAGGTTCTGGATATACTTATGGGAGTATAGCTTTAGATGATGGTGGTGTTCCAACAGGAACAACTATACCTACTTTTGATGTTATTATTCCACCTCAAGGTGGTCATGGCTCAGACATTTATAGAGAATTGGGAGCAATGAATGTTCTCATATATTCTAGAATTGAAAATGACAATGAAAACCCAGATTTTGTTACTGGTAACCAAATTGCAAGAGTTGGGTTAGTAGAAAATCCTCAAAAATTTGATTCTACTGCATTATTAAGTGCAGATAAAGCAAGTGCAACAAATGCTTTAAGATTAGCTGGTTCTGGTTATAGTTCTGCTTCATTTGCAGCTGATAGTTATTTTGACCAAACAATTTCTGCTGGATCTACAGCTCAAGGAAGAGTTATTAATTATGATGAAAAAACAGGAGTATTGAAATATTGGCAAGACAGAACTCTTGCTGGATTTAATACTGTTGGAACTGCACAAACAAATCCAACTTATGGATATAATCTAAATGCATTTACTGGTTCTCCTGGAACTGGGGGTAATTTGGAAATTGTCCCTACAACTGGATCTACATTACAAATTGATAATGGATTTACAGGTATATCTACTGTAATAAATAATATCACGTATTATCTTGGTCAAACTTTTACGGATGGTGTTTCCAATCCAGAAGTTAAGAAACATAGTGGTAACATTATTTTTATTGATAATAGACCAGCTATAACTAGGTCTGTTAACCAAAAAGAAGATATTAAAATAGTATTGCAGTTCTAAAAAATCATGCCACAGCAGACAAATTTAAATGTAGCACCATATTTTGATGATTATGATTCGTCAAATGATTTTTATCGTGTCTTATTTAAACCAGGATTTCCTGTTCAGGCAAGAGAATTAACGACTCTTCAATCTATACTACAAAATCAAATTGAAAAGTTTGGTCAGCACTTTTTTAAAGAAGGTGCTAAAGTAATTCCTGGAAATACTGGATATAGTAGAAATTATTATGGTGTTCAAGTACAAAATAATTACCAGGGTGTTCCTGTATCTGCATATGCTGATCAATTAATTGGCACAAAAATTATAGGACAAAGATCTGGAGTTAGTGCTATTGTTGATAATATTTTATTACCTGAAGAGTCTGAACGTGGTCAACTTACTGTTTATATTAATTATTTAAATTCAAGTACAATTAATAATGCTACTCAAGAATTTTTTGATGGAGAAGAATTAACCTGCAATACTACAATTTCGTCTGGATTATTAGGTAATACAACAATTTCTCCAGGTGCTCCTTTTGGTGTTACATTGAGTAATAGTGCTGCTATAACTGGATCTTCTTTCCAAATTCAAGAAGGTGTATATTTTGTACATGGTCAATTTGCAGGAGTCCAACAGGAAACTCTTATTCTTGATCAGTATGGAACATTACCTAATTATAGAATTGGTTTATTTGTTAATGAAGAAATAATCAATGCTGATATTGATGAAAGTTTAAATGATAATTCTCAAGGATATAATAATTATGCTGCACCAGGTGCTGATAGATTAAAAATTTCATTAAGTTTATTTAAAAAATCTTTAGATGATTTTGATGATACTAGTTTTGTAGAATTAGGAACTGTTACTGATGGTTCATTAAGAACTAGTAAAGGTGCTGGTGGATCTAGAGGTGGTAATGGATCTAGTAATGGATTAATAATTGCTGGTGGTGGGGGATCAGGTTCACTAGATTTGACAGATACTCTTGCAAGAAGAACATTTGATGAAAGTGGTAATTATAATATAAAACCATTTGATATTACTGTTTTTAATTCTTTAAATAATAATGTTGGAAATAGGGGACTTTATCAAGCTGGTCAATTTACACCTAATGGAGGAACTCCTTCTGAAGACTTAGCCGTATATAAAATTTCTCCAGGAAAAGCATATGTACAAGGATATGAAATTGAAATGTTGGATCCAACATTTATTGACTGTCCTAAAACAAGAAATACAAAACTTATAGAAAATCAATCGATAATTTATAATACTGGTCCCACTTTCAAACTTAATAGTGTATATAGAACTCCGACGGTAGGTATTGGTAGTACATATGTTCTAAGTTTAAGAAACGAAAGACAAGCATCTAATCAAGAAAATGCTGCAGGAAATGAAATTGGATATGCTAGGGTTTATGATTTTAGATTAGAATCTCAAAATTATAGTTCAACCAATTCAAATTTAGATGAATGGGAACTTGCTTTATATGATGTACAAACATTTACTGAATTAAAAGTAAATAATCCAATAACAATATCAGTTCCTGCTATTATTGAAGGAAAAAGAAGTGGTGCAAAAGCATTCCTACAGGGATCTGTTACTGCTGGTCTTGGATTAACTGTATATGAAAAGACTGGTAATTTTATTAAAAATGAGCAACTTATAATTAATGGAGTTAATAATGGAAGAGTTGCTGTAGGTATTACTCAGTATTCTGTTTCTGATGTAAAATCTGTTTATGGAACAGATGATAATTTAGTTGGTATTAACACATTTAATGCGAATGTAATTCCTTCAGTCATATTCCCAGTTGGAGTGGCAACGGTAGGTGTTGTTACTTTTGCAAATAACCAATCAGTTATTAAGAGCTCTAATCCCAATTTTCCAGGTATTACTACTGTTGGTAATTTAATTCAATATACAGATCTTAGTGTTTCTGATGATCCTGTAATGGCTCGAGTTGTGAGTGTTGGAGCTTCTCATATTAATGTTACTGGAGTTACAACTGTTAGTGGAATAGTTGATGGTACACTTCCAAAAACATCTGTTAAAGATGTTAATGATTTAAAAGTTATGGCAAGTTTATTGGATTCTTCGTCTGATAATACTTTATTCACATCTCTTCCCAAGACAGATGTTTCAAATGTAGATCTAACTTCTGCTAGTATTGTTATAAGAAAAACATTTTCTGTATCTATTAGTAATGGTCAATTAAACACCCCATTACCAACTTTGGATGTTGATGAAACTTTCCAACCATTTACACCTAAAAGATATTCTTTAATTGGTGCTGATGGAACTACTTATGACTTGACTGCTGATCAATTTGATTTTGGAACTGGCAATACTTGTCAAATACGTGGTTTAACAACTCCATCACAATCCAATAATGGTGCAACTCTTATTGCTACTATTAAAAAGTCAAAACCAAAAGCTAAGCAGAAAATAAACAATAAAGTTAAATCTATTGTTGTTAATTATTCAAAAAATCAAGGATCTGGAATTGGAGCAACAACATTAAATGATGGATTAACTTATGGAAATTATCCATATGGAACAAGAGTTCAAGATGATGTTATATCAGTTAATGTTCCTGATTTGATACGAATTCATGGTGTTTATGAATCTTTAGATACAAGTGATCCTTCTGCACCAAAATTAACTCTTTCTTCTATAGTTACACAATCTACTACTACTAATGAATTGATAATTGGTGAGCATCTAGTGGGTCAGGATAGTCAAGCTGTAGCAATTGTAGCAGAAAAATTAACTAATAATCAAATTAATTTTGTTTATAAAAATACACATTCATTTAAAGAAGGTGAAACTATAACTTTCCAAGAATCTTTGGCACAAGCAGTTGTTTCTTCGGTAGATGAAATTAGTTTTGATATATCATCAAACTATACTTTTTTTGATGGTAATGAAATAACTTTTTATAATTATGGAACAATTCAAAGAAGAGCAGATTCTGATTCACCAGCTAGAAAAATAAAAATTTATTATCAGAGTGGATCTTTTGATTCTAATGATTCGGGAGATATTGTTACAGTTAATTCTTATAATCAATTTCCGTATGGAGAAGATGATATTTTATTCATTGATGGTGAGTGTGCTACAGATATTATTGATATCCGACCAAGAGTTGCAGAAATTGCGTCAATTGCTGAAGGGGATAGATCTCCTTTAGAATTCCTTGGAAGGACATTTACTGGATCGGGAGATTCTGTACCAAATATTTTAGCATCAGATGAATCTATAATTATAGATTTTTCATTCTATCTTCCTAGAATTGATAGGATTTTCTTAAGTAAAGAAGGAACTTTTCAAGTTAAATTTGGTGAATCAGAAGAATCTCCTAAGAATCCAGTTCCTGTTGACAATGCAATAGAAATAGCAACTGTTAATCTTCCAGCATATCTCTATAATACCAGGGATGCTAAGTTAAGATTTTTGGATTATCGTAGATATACGATGGGAGATATTAAAAAATTAGACACTAGAATTAAAAATCTTGAGTTTTACACAACTCTTTCATTATTAGAAACTAATACAGCTAATTTCTATATTCCTGATGCAGATGGATTGAATAGATTTAAATCTGGTTTTTTTGTTGATAATTTTGAAACTTTTCTATCTCAAGAAGGACATTTGAATATTAATAATTCAATAGATAGAAAAAGAAATGAATTACGTCCAAGACATTATACCAATTCAGTTGATTGTATTACTGGTCCTATTGTAGGTCGTGATCCTAGTGATGATCTACAATTCTCAACACTTGAAGGTATTAATGTAAGAAAAAATGCAGATGCAATAACATTAGATTATGCTGATGTTGAATGGTTAAAGCAGAATTTTGCGACTAGATCTGAAAGTGTTACTCCTTTCTTAATGAGTTTTTGGGAAGGAACTATGGAATTAACTCCTGCATCCGACACTTGGGTTGATACTGCAAGATTAGAAGCTAGGATTATTCAGACTGAAGGTGACTATAGCGCTACTTTGGATAATTTGGTAAGGACTGAGGGTGTTGATCCTCAAACTGGTCTTGGACCTATTGTATGGAATGCATGGGAGACGACATGGACAGGAACTTCAACTAATGATTTTGAACTGGGACTCAGGACTACTCATAATCACTCATCTAGAAACGATTTCAGGAGGAGGAGAACGGAATTTTGGACAGAAAGAGCAACTATAAGAGAATGGAGTAGAGAAACTAGCAGAACTGGTACTGGAGAAAGAACTGGATCTCAAACTATTATCAGTGAAACATTTGAAGAGCAGTCAATGGGTGATAGGGTAGTTAGTAGGGATCTTGTTCCGTTTATGAGATCTAGAAATATTGAATTTGTTGCTAAGAAAGTTAAACCATTGACACAATTATATGGTTTCTTTGATGGTCAAGATGTAACTCAGTATTGTGTTCCCAAATTACTTGAAATTACAATGGTTTCTGGAACATTCCAGGTTGGAGAAAGAGTTGTAGGAACTATATCAGATCAAAGTCGTCCTAATCCTATATCGATTAGATTTAGGGTTGCTCAAACAAATCATAAAGAAGGTCCATATAATGTTCCTACCAAAACTTTCCGTGATAATCCATATAATACTCAACCTTTATCATCATCTTATTCAAGCACTTCTACTATATTAAATGTAGATACTTTCTCATTATCTAATGAAGTACAAGGTGAGTATTTTGGAAGAGTTGAGACTGGGGTAAATCTTAGAGGTGAAAGTAGTGGAGCAAGAGCAACTATTACTAATGTAAGATTAATTTCTGATATTTCAGCATTTTGTGGTGGATCTTTCTTTATTCCAAATCCTAATAATATCAACTTCCCAAGATTTGAAACTGGAACAAAAGTATTTACTCTAACAAATGATCCAGAGAATGATCCAGATACAGCAACTACAATATGTGATGAAACCTTCACTGCTTCTGGAACTTTAGAAACGGTTCAGGAAAATATTATTTCTATTAGAAATGCAAGAGTTGAGCAAAGGCAAGAATTCCAACAGAGGAATGTGTCAGAAGTGCTTTCAACAACAGTCATGTCACAAAGGACTAGAACGTTTAGAAGTGCTAGTAGTTTTAGGGGTTGGGGTGATCCTCTTGCACAATCATTCCAAGTAGAAGATGAAGGTGGAATTTTTGTAACCAAGTGTGATATATTCTTTAGAACTAAAGATGATACTGATATACCTTGCATCGTTCAACTAAGATCCATGAAAAATGGATACCCTACACAAAATGTTCTTCCATTTTCGGAAATTGTATTAGATCCAGCAGATGTTACTACTTCTGCTGATGGATCTGTAGCAACCACTATTGTATTCAAATCTCCAGTTTATCTGGAAGGTAATGATATGGACTATGCTATAGCATTATTATCTAACTCAACAAAATATAGTGTTTATATTTCTAGGATTGGTGAAACTGATCTCTTAACCGATACTTATATTTCAAACCAACCATATTTGGGATCTTTATTCAAATCACAAAATGCTTCTACTTGGGAACCAAGTCAATGGGAAGATCTTAAATTCACCCTCTATAGGGCAGAGTTTGAAACTGCAGGAAGTGTAGATTTCTATAGTCCAGAATTAACTGAAGGAAATAATCAAATTCCAACACTTCAACCAAATTCTATTATACTTGGTTCTAGAAAGATAAGAGTTGGATTAGGAACAACAGTTGGTGATAGTTATGTTGAGGGAAATACCTTCAGTCAAGATGGAACAAATGCAACAGGTAATCTTGTAGGTGCTGGTGGTTCTGCTAGAGGAACACTTTCTGTTGCTAATGTTGGTATTGGATATACACCTTTAGATGGTAATTTGACATTTAGTAATGTTAATCTAGTAACTGTTACTGGTAATGGAAAAGGTGCGGTTGGTAATGTTTATATTGAAAATGGAATTGTTGGTGCTTGTACAATTACTTCGGGTGGAAGTGGTTATCAAGTAGGTGATGTTGTTGGTATTACAACCATTGGTCTTTCTACTGGTGGTAGTGGAACTGTTGGTGCTAATGGTAGATTTTCAATTACTGGAATTGGAATGACAAATGAAATTATTTTGGATAATGTTCAAGGTAATTTTGTAACTGGTGCTGGTAAGACAATGAGATATACTAATAGTGCTGGTATTACTACAGAGTTGAACTTCAGTCATGGTGGTAATGTTACCATAAGTTCAATTGATGTAGAATCTGACGGATTGCATTTTGAAGTCAATCATAAAAATCATGGAATGTATTCTACCGAAAATTTGGTAAAAATAAAAGATATTCAATCTGATATTAAACCAACTAAATTAAGTCTTGCATTAGATGTTGGTAATGTAGCTACCATTAGTGTTGATGATGCGAGTTCATTTACCAATTTTGAAAATGTTGGAGTTGGAACAACTAACGCTGGATTGCTTAGAATTGGAAATGAAGTTATTAAATACAATAATGTTACTGGTAATGTACTTACTATTGATAATAGAGGTGATGATGCAATTGATTATGTAGTTGGAACACCTGTTTATAAATATGAACTTGGTGGAGTTTCTTTAGCAAGAATCAATAAAACACATGGATTATCTACTTCTACATCTACAACATCTTCTGGATCAATTGGGTTTGATTTCTATAATATTAAAATAGATCAAACAAGCAAAACTATTAATGGAAATCAGTTTGATGCTACTGATAGAAGCACTGATGTTGGATTCCCTAAACTTTACTTTAATAAGACTAAATCTTGTGGTGGGTTTGAAATAAAAGCAACTCAAAATATGTCCTTTGAAATTATTAGTCCAATTGTTCATAACTTGACAGTTACTGGAACCACACTTGGTGCTGAAATTAGAACTACTTCTGCATCTGGTATAAGTGATAGTCAAATTCCATATATTGATCAAGGATTTGAAGCTATTACCATAGGTGAAACTAATTATCTCACTAGTCCTAGAGCAATTTACTCAAAGGTTAATGAGGATGAACGATTGAATAATGTTGAAGGTAATAAATCTTTACAACTAAGAGTAAATTTAGCAACTACAGATACTAGATTAACTCCTGTATTAGATGCCCAAAGAGTTAGTACAATTGTAACATCTAATAGAATTAATAATGTCGTTACTGATTTTGCAACAGATAGTAGAGTAAAAACTCTTCTTAAAGATCCTACTGCGTGTCAGTATGTAAGTAAAGAAGTAGCATTGGAAAATCCTGCTACTTCTATAAAAATAATGTTGGATGGGCATATTCATCCCGATTCTAATATTAGAGCATTTTATGCTATTGGTGATAAACCAGCATTTGAAGCAATTTTCACACCTTTCCCTGGATTTAACAATTTGAATAGTAGAGGTGAAGTAATTAATCTTCAAGATAGTGATGGACAATCTGACAAATTTGTTACCAAAATTAATGAATATAGTTTTGGAGAAACAACAATGTTTGAACATTATACCTTTACTGCTGATGATCTTCCAGCATTTAGATATTATAGAATTAAACTTCTATTAACTGGTACTAGTCAGGTTTATGTTCCTAGAATTAGAGATCTAAGAGTGATGGCACTAGCATAACATGGAACAATATAAAATTGAAGGGCATGGAGATCTAGCAAGAGATCCTAAAACAGGTGCTATATTGAATATAAATTCTCTAGATTATACTCATTATACCGTAGGTCGTAATGTTAAACGATCAAGAAATGAAAGAGTGAATTCTATGGAAAATGATCTTGCTAGTTTAAAAGGTGAAATTGGTGAAATTAAATCTCTACTAAAGGAGTTAATCAATGGCAAGTAAAAATCTGACATTTGATCCAAATGCAGGAGTTCCATATGCTGCTAATTTAGCACTTTATACTGGAGCAGATTTTAAGACTACTTTTAACGTAGTTGATACTTCTGATGTTGCATATGATTTCCAAGGATTAACCACAACTTCAGTCTGGACAGGATCTGCCCAAATGCAAAAGAGTGCAGGGGTAGGAGCAACAACCACTCCATCAGGAACTTTTAATGTTGGATTTACTAGTGCTGGTGGTGGTATATTTAATATATCGATGGGATCTACTGATACAAGAGATTTATCTGAAGGTAGATATGAATATAATGTTCTAGTAAGTTCGGGAGCAACAATTTATAATATAGTAAATGGCAATATTCTAGTTTACACTGGTATTGCTTCTGCACCAACCTAAATATTGTAGAGGTATTGTATAAATGGCACAACCAGCAAGTAGATCAGAGTTTATAAACTACTGCAAAAGGCAGTTGGGTGCTCCAGTGCTCGAAATTAATGTTGCAGATGAGCAAGTTGAAGACGTAATAGATGATGCTATTCAATATTTTCAAGAAAGACATTTTGACGGTGTAGTTAGAACTTATCTTAAATATCAAATAACTCAAGCTGATATTGATAGAGGAAGAGCATCTGTTTTAACTGGAAAGAAAAGAACAGGAATAACAACAGAAACTGCAACTGCTAATATTGCAGGAACAGATACAGATTTTACTTGGTATGAGAATAGTAATTATATACAAGTTCCACCATCAGTAATTGGAGTAGAAAAAATCTTCCGTTTTGGTGGAAGTAATTCAATATCTAATAATATGTTCAGTATTAAATATCAGTTATTCTTAAATGATATTGCTTTTAATATGGGATATAATGGACTTTTAAGTTATGCAATGACACAGACTTATTTGTCTGATATTGATTTCCTATTAACTACTGAGAAACAAATTAGATTTAATCAAAGACAAGATAGGTTATATCTTGATATTGACTGGGCAGCATGTGAAGTTGATGAATTTATAGTTCTTGAATGTTTTAGACTTATGAACCCTAGTGATTTTGGGAGAGTGTGGAATGATTCATTCTTAAAGAAATATGCAACTGCTCTTCTTAAGAGGCAGTGGGGACAAAATCTATTAAAGTTCCAAGGAGTTAAATTACCTGGTGGAATTGAAATGAATGGAAGACAAATATATGATGATGCAGAAAAAGATCTAGAAACTATCAGAGAGCAAATGTCCAACACTTATGAACTTCCACCGTTGGATATGATAGGATAGATTATGCTCAATCCGTTTTTCCAACAAGGGTCTAAATCAGAACAAAATCTTGTACAAGATTTAATCAACGAACAGTTGAGGATGTATGGTGTTGAGGTGCATTATCTTCCTCGCAAATATATGAATGAGAAGACTATATTGAGGGAAGTGGTTCAATCAGTATTTGATGATTCATATCCACTTGAAGCATATGTAGATAATTTTGATGGATATGCAGACAATCCAACTTTACTTTCAAAGTTTGGTATTGAGCAAACTAATGAAGTAACTCTTGTTATTTCTAGAGAAAGATGGGAAACATATATTCAACCATTACTTAAAAACGAATCTAATGTAAAGTTAACTACCCGACCTAAAGAGGGTGATTTAGTTTATTTTCCACTAGGTGATCGTTTATTTGAAATCAAATATGTTGAGCATGAAAAGCCATTCTATCAGTTAAAAAAGAATTACGTTTATACTCTTAAGTGTGAACTCTTCCGTTACGAGGATGAGGTTATTGATACTGGAGTTTCTGAGATTGATGATACTTTAATTGGTGATAATGCTGATGGAACTTCGGAAGATGGTCTATCCACATTACTGGGATCTTCTCAAACTCTAACTTTAGTTGGAACTGGTGCAACTGCAAGTGCTGTAGTTGGATATACTACAGACGGTGCTATTAGACTTATTAATATAAGCAATAGAGGTGGTGGTTATAGTGCTATTCCAACTATTGGAGTAAGTTCTGCTCCTTCAGGAGGAGTGACAGGTATTCTCACTGCTACTATGATCAGTGGAATTAATGTATGTAATTTAAATATAAGTAATAATTTAAAATCTGTTCAAAAGGTTGTAATTACAAATCCAGGTGCTGGATATACTTTAGCACCAACAATCCAAATAAGTGGGTCTGGAGGGTCTGGAGCAGCAGGAACAGCATTTATAGGTGATAACACCATAGGTATAGTTACCATCACTTCAGGGGGTTCTGGATACACTACAGCACCTACTGTAACGGTTTCTGCACCTAATGTGGGTGTAGGTACTACTGCTACTGTTGAAGCTGTTGTAAGTGCTGCTGGAACTATCAGTAATCTTCATATTGTTAATGCTGGTTCTGGATATACTTCTACTCCAACCATTACTATTGGTGATCCTTCACTTGACAATAGTGGTAACTTCAAGTTTAATGAAATTGTCACGGGTTCTATTACTAGTGTGAAGGGAAGAGTAAGAACATGGAATGCAACTACAAATGTTCTAGAGGTTGCAAATGTATCTGGTATGTTTAGTATTGGTGAGGATATAACTGGTAGCAGCTCTGGTGCTGTTCACTCGTTAAGAGTCGTCAGTGAAGATCCTCCAGAGGATGGATTTGCTGATAATGTTAATATAGAATCTGCTGCAGATGATATTTTAGACTTTAGTGAGCAGAACCCATTCGGAATTCCATAAATATAAGATACTAGGACTATAACAATGTTTGAATATTTTTATAACGAAATTTTGAGGAGAACCATTATTGGTTTTGGTACTCTTTTCAATAGTATTTCCATTAAGCAAAGTGGAGGGGATACTGACGCTAGTATTATACGTGTTCCCCTTGCATATGGACCTACTCAAAAGTTTTTAGCAAGATTAACTCAATCACCAGATTTGAATAAAGCAACATCTTTGTCTTTACCAAGGATGTCTTTTGAGTTTACTGGTTTGACATATGATCCTTCTAGAAAGGTAACTACTACTCAGAAAATTATAATTCAAAATCCAGATTCAGATACTCCAGATGAGAAAAAGGTATATATGCCTGTTCCTTATAATATGCAATTTGAACTTGCTGTTATGACTAAATTAAATGATGATGCATTACAAATAGTAGAACAAATATTACCATATTTCCAACCATCATATAACCTTACAGTAAACTTAGTTGGTTCTATAAAAGAGAAGAGAGATATTCCCATAGTTCTTGAAAATATTACTATGCAGGATGATTATGAGGGAGACTTTGAATCAAGAAGAGTACTTATGTACACTTTAAGATTTACTGCTAAGACATACCTCTTTGGTCCTGTTTCCGATGCTTCCAAGGATATCATTACCAAGTCTACGGTCAATTACCTTACTGGTACAGATACATCCAATGCACAACGCAATCTTACATACTCTGTTGTTCCTAGAGCAATTCAGAACTATGATGGAACTGTTCTCACGAACTTAGCACAAGATATTACTGCTACTCAAACAACATTTGAAGTTGAGGATGGTGCTTCTGTTACAGCATCTTCTGGATCAACAAGTGTTTATATTGATGTTGGTGGAGAGGAATTATATGTTAAGGCAGTTGATGGTAATAAGTTGACTGTTAAGAGAGGTCAAGATAAGACGACTAAAGTTCCGCATGTTAGAGGAACAGATGTTAAATCTATTACTAGTGCCGATAATGCACTAGTAGAGGAAGGAGATGACTTTGGATTTAGTGGAACATTAACTGGAGATTGAAGTGAAAAACAATTTAGATGATGCTTTTAATATAACACCCACTGAGGTTGAGGTTGATGATACCCCCGAAAATGGTTGTGCTCCTAGAAAAGACCAACTTACGGATGTTAGTAATGTTGGTATAAACAGACCAGACAGGTTCACTAAAGATGATATAACTAAAGACTATGAGTATACTCGTGGAAATCTTTATAGCATCATAGAGAAAGGTCAGGAGGCAATTAATGGTATTCTTGAACTAGCACATGATAGTGAAATGCCAAGAGCATATGAAGTAGCAGGACAGTTAATTA
>Ga0315331_10002343_pt1 | contig 14373 bp, 11 predicted proteins | sample M160m34915metaG_FD_203456 | JGI IMG/M metagenome (GOLD analysis project Ga0315331, IMG submission 203456) | Ammonia-oxidizing marine archaeal communities from Monterey Bay, California, United States - M1 60m 34915 | ecosystem: Environmental > Aquatic > Marine > Intertidal zone | place: USA...
TGACAGCGCAACGGATCAAGGCCCTGTTGGACGTGAAAATCCATAGTCGCCTGCGAAACAGCAATCAGACCGTCGTTGCGATTCAGATCAGAAATGACTTTCTTCTTCAGTCGAATGATGTCACGCAGATGACCGGTTCGTTTCAGCTGAGGAAGCGAGGCGGGCGAAAGCTGTCCGGTGAGCCGGGACATAGACAGACTGTTGGCATGCAGTATGTTCGGCCGCAACTCATGCAGCAGCCCTGACAGCCGTTGCGCAATCATGTCGAAGGACAACTTTTCGCCGATGTTATTTCGGACACTGAATTCCCGCAGGGAAATCTGCCGTCGAGACAGTTCGTCGGCCAGCAGGCCGGTACCTGGTGCCAGCGCCGTAAACCGGAACGTACCTGCCGACCGCAGCGCGTCCAGTACGGACAACATCGAATGCTCGCCCCCGTTCAGTGTGGGGAATTCGAACAGCACGGCGACGTGCAGCACGCTGGTCTTTTCTGACATCTTCATCGGAGCCGGAATCGTTTCGATGGCGCCGGTCCGAAACGACCTGACGCTCAGCTGCCCACCCTATGGCACCGCGAGTCCGAAATCAACGGCTCTAGTTCAACAGCCAGTCCACAACTCGCCAGTCCATCCAGCGCTGATCCGGATCTACGCCCTTGCGCCCCACGAACCCCAGGTGGCCGCCATGCTGTGTCAGACACAGTTCCACGTTCAAGGGCAGCTGCAGTTGCTTCAGTGGTTGGGCACAGACCATAGGATCGTCTTCCGCTGCAAGGATCGCCGTGGCCACGGAAATGTTACGGATGAAGTGTCTGGCAGACGCTTCCGCATAATAATGCCCGGCTGAATCAAATCCGGAGGCAGGTGCAGTGTACAGTTCATCAAACTCAAAGATGCTGCGCGGCGGACGTCTGACCCATGCCAGCGGTACGTCCTCGCGCCATTGTGGTTTGTCTGTCAGTTGATCCACCAGTCGACGGGCAAAGTACCAGTCGTAGCGCTGCCCCATTCGTGTCGTTCCAAGCTGCTCAACGCAATGCCTCAGGTCGACGGGAGGGCAGATGGCCACAGCGCGATGCAGACTCGAAGGCAGAGCCGCCGGGTCGTCGCCCAGATATCTAAGCAGCAGGTTACCGCTGAGAGAAAAACCTGCGACAGAAACGGGGGAACTGGGACACAGGCGTTCCAGCATCCGAATCGCAGCTTCCAGATCACGAATCCGACCGGCGTGGTAAGGATTCTCTGCCAGGTATTCGCCGGCACCGCAACCGCGATGATCCATCCGAAACACGCGCACGTTACGGCGCAGAAGTTTCGCGGCGGTTCTGGTCATGTAACCGCTTTGGTGGCAGCCCGCCAGTCCGTGCATCAGAAGGACAACCTGATCGCCGCGAGACCATTCTTCCGGTCTGTCATCATGCAAAACGGACAAGTCGCCGTCCGGAAAGCACAACCTTCGCTGAACCGTACCTGAGATTGCCGGTCGCGCCGGCCGAAAGGCTCCGTAGAAGGTCTGCAGGTGCCCGTTGCTGAGTCCCGCAGCAGGTTCAAATGGCGCAATCGCCGATGGCGGTTCATCAGCCGGCAGGTCAGGGGCTGATCGCGTCTTGGACGGCAACAGGAAGTCGCTGATGATTTTAATTTTGCCTCGCTGTTCAGGCATTCATTGCCACTCGTGCGCCATACAAAGTTAGGGAGGCAAGCTGACGATTTCATGTATTGTCCGATTAAGCGGGCATCTGTCCAGCTGGATTCAACTAATCATCTTCTGAATTCCTGATTCGACTTCAGACGTCGTACGCAGGAGTCATCGTCTGCCCGCAGCATTTCCCGAGTCAAATTAGACAGTCACGTTTGATGTCGAGACTTATGGCAAACCGGGACAAACGGGATAGTTCCCAGACCGCTCACTGTTGTACCAGTCCTCAATAACGCTGTTCCAGGTGTGAACATCTCCCACCTGAATGAATGCGACTTTCACATCGTCAGCGTCAGGATGCCACGCGGCGTATCGCATACCGAACTTACGCATCTGTTTAACCGCTCGCTTTCCAGAGTACGCGATTTCGGCAAAACGAAAGTGTTCCAGTAATACTTCTTTCTGTTCAGCAACGGACGGAGGCGGCGGCAATGGCTGGCCGGCCAGCAGCGCCTTTACCTGCTCAAAGATCCAGGGATTCCCGATGGAACCCCGTGCTGCGGTGACACCCTTCACTCCTGTTTCACGAATCATTCGCACACAGTCTTCAGCGGAGAAAAGATCGCCGCTGCCCAGAATTGTCCTGTCCGGAAAATCGGCACAGAGATCAGTCAGAAAATCCCAGTTACTCGGCCCGTTGTAACGCTGCTGCACAGTCCGTCCATGCACGGTGATTGCAGCAACGCCGGCATCGAATGCTCCTGTGAATATCTGCAGAAACTGATCACGGCTTTGTTCGGTGTCGTCCATTCCACGTCGCATCTTGACGGTGACCGGAACTCGTTCCGGAACAGCGTCCCTGACTTTCCGGACGATATCCAGCGCGACGTCCGGCTGGCCCAGATGAAACCCGCCACGACAACGCCCGAGCGCCTTCCTGACCGGGCACCCGAAGTTAATGTCAATCACATCGAAGCCGGCATCAACCAGACGTGCCGCGGCCGACGGAAACTCTGCCGGATCAGCTCCCATTAACTGAGCACCCGCCGGGTGGTCAGTCTCGGTCACCATCAGAAACCGTTTCGTCCGTGCACGATCCTTCAGAGAATTAACGAACGAATCGATCATGACTTCACAGATCGTATAGGGAGCCCCCATGCGTCGCGCCATCGCGCGCATAGGCCAGTCGCTGTAGCCGCTTAGTGCAGCCTGAACAACAGGAAGATCGAGTTCAAATTGACCAATGCGAAGCATGAGTGACGGTACCAAACAATGACAGTCGGCGAGCGTTTATTCATCCTATCACGACGCGGACAGATTTCACCTGGAATCAGCCGGTGTCGTCCTGGCGGTAACTGCTAAGGCATAGGGTGGACATGAAAGCAACAGTTCCTGATCGAACCTCGGGAATTAAGGGCGTGTCCTGCTGTTATCCTCTTCTGTATGTCGCCAGAATTACTCGTCCCGGAAAAGTGCCACTTCACAGTTTCAAGACATGAGAGACCCGAAATGGACCAACTTGTCTCTGCAGTCAACGATCTGGTTACCGATCACTGGGTCAAATTTGCCACGGCAGCCGGATTCACGACGATTGGCTGGATGATCGCTCGCTGGAGAAATGCCAACGAGTGGAAGCAGCGTGAGTTCTTTCATCGCATTAACTTCTCACTCAATTCCATTCATGAGCAGACGTTGCGAATCCGTACGCTGTGCGAAAAATCCTGCACCGACGTATTTCTTAACGAAACGGCCGTACGGCAAGTGACGGCGGCGGCCCAGCAAACAACACCCGGCAGACCGCTGATCCCCCTTCCCAGAGATGATTACTGGTATTTCCTGAACGCGGTTCTGAATGAACTGTCTGAACAGTTTGCAGCCGGCTTGCTGGCGCGGGAAGCCGGAAAGTCTGTTAACTCCGTTCAATATCTGATTTGTCTGACAAACGAATGTGATGGCGACACCCGCACGCGTAAGATTCGAGCTCTGGTCACACGACGTGATTTATTGACTAAACTGCCTGAACAGAAGCCAGCCTTTGAGAGTCCGCATCACCATATTCGTTGGGAAACGATGCAGCATCTGGCCGAAATGTACGAGAAAGAGCCGTGGCAGTTTCTGAATGTGGAGTTGATCACATGAAGCTCCCGGACGGGCAGAAGGAAGCATTTGCCCTCAACCGGGCAAAACATTGGAGATGCTGGGTTGATTCCGGGGGAAAAAGTCGTCATTCTTCCACGCTTCGTATCGCAATGGGTTGTGGCGTTTCCCTTCCCGAATTGGTCGAAACGCTGAATTGAGTCCCCATATTCGGTCGATGATGTTTCGACCGAGCTGCAGCTCAGCCCGTCAGTTCACTTGTTGACGGTCCTAAACTTCGTTGGTGAAAAAGGTTACGGAAATGAAAATCCGCAAAGGTGATACAGTTGAAGTGATCACTGGAGATGACAAGGGTACCCGCGGAACCGTCCTTTCCGTTGATGTCAAGAACGGCAAAGTTGTCGTCGAGGGCGTTCACAAAGTGTACAAGCACGTTCGTCGCGGCCATCCCAAAAGCCCTCAGGGTGGGCGGCTGCATATGGAACTGGCCATTGACGCCACAAACTGCCAGTTGATCTGCCCGGAAACCAACAAGCCGACTCGCGTGGGTGTCAGGGTCGCGGCAGATGGCAGCAAAGAACTGTTTGCCAGGCGTAGTGAAGCTACTTTGCGACAGCTGGCGCCCGCCAAGAAATAGGCATGGCAACCAGCTAATGCTGGAACCGAAATCAAACAAGGACGCCCGGTGAACGAATCACCGGGCGTCTTTTTTGTTGCCTGCGTTCTGGTTATGATCCAAGCGGGGGGGTACCGACCGCCGGCGGATTTGAGCTGCTTGAGCTGTCAGACTGAGCTGAATGATGTCATGGAGCAAACGGCTTCGGTTTCCTTCCGTCTCCTTTGCCGCCAAACATATCGAGGCCCACACCATGCTGCGGAAGTCCTGCCTTGTTCTGCTGACATTTGTTTCCGTCAAAATCCCGGCAGCAGACTCATTCCGCCTGTTGCCTGCGGAATTGAATCTGGACGGTCGTGAAGCCACACACCGAATCATGGTCGAACGATTCGATGGCGACAGGGCAATTGGCGTAGCCAGTGGTTCGATCGTATTGAAGAGCGACAATCCACAGATCGTCAGCGTCAATCAAGGAGCTGTCGTTCCAGTCGCCGACGGAGCAACAACGATTCGAGCTTTGCGGGGACAGGAGGAAATTGCTGCTGCTGCAGTGGCCGTAACGAATTCCGGTAGCCGCTTTCGCTGGACATTCCGCAACCACGTGCAGTCTGTACTGGCCAAACAGGGGTGCAACAGTGGAGCCTGTCACGGTGCACTGGCCGGCAAAGGCGGCTTCCGCCTTTCGCTTCGTGGTTATGATACCGACAAGGATTACTTCAATGCCGCGACGCAGCAGTTGGGTCGCCGCGTTGACCTGACCGAGCCAGGCTTGAGCCTGTTGTTGACGAAGCCAACAACAGCCGTGCCTCATCGAGGCGGTCTGCGATTGACACCGGACACGCTGAATTATCGCGTTGTTTCCGAATGGATTGCCGACGGAGCCCCCGAACCTGCTGACGAGGATGCCAGACTGGTTCGTCTGGAAGTACTGCCGGAGGCCGCCACGTTGAAAAAAAATCAGCAGCAGCCGTTCATTATTCGGGCATATTACACGGACGGACGTGTGGAAGATGTAACGCAATGGGCAAAATTCACGTCGGCAAATGAAGCTGTGGCAACCGTGGGGCCGGACGGAATCGCCACCGTGATCGGGCCCGGCGAAGGAGCCGTCAGTGTGTGGTTTGGCAGCCGGATTGTGATTGCGCGGCTGACCTCACCGTTCGAACAGACCGTGACGCCGAATTCGTACGTTCTGGCCGGGCGCCGCAATTTCATTGACGATCTTGGACTGAAACAATTGCGTCGACTGAATCTGAAGCCGTCGCCAAAATGTCCGGACGAAGTGTTTGTCCGACGAGCCTTTATTGACACGATCGGAACATTACCGACCGCTCTTGAGGTACGGAAATTCCTGGCAGATGGCTCCCCCGGAAAACGAGATGCGCTGATTGAATCGTTACTGACGCGCTCCGAGTTTGTCGATTTCTGGTCCTACCAGTGGTCAGATCTGCTGATGATCAACGGCAATCTGCTGCGTCCCGATGCGGTGAAGGCGTACTACGGCTGGATCCACGATCACGTTGCAGCCAACACACCGTGGGACGATTTTGTCCGTGAAGTTATCACAGCGCGTGGGTCGAGCATAGAAAATGGCGCCACCAATTTCTATGCGCTGCATCAGGCTCCTGAGGACATGGCAGAAAACGCGAGCCAGGCGTTTCTCGGCCTGTCGATTGGCTGTGCGAAGTGTCACAATCATCCACTGGAAAAGTGGACAAACGACCAGTACTACAGCTTTGCAAATCTGTTTTCCCGAGTGCGTGCCAAAGGCTGGGGCGGCGACCCTCGCAGCGGAGACGGAAAACGCACCCTTGTGACTGTCGATTCCGGCGAATTGATTCAGCCCAGGACCGGAAAACCTCAGCCTCCCGCTCCGCTGGATGCACAGCCCCTGCCCTATGATGCGCCGGTCGATCGACGCGAGTATCTGGCAGACTGGCTGGTCTCGGGTGACAACCCCTTGTTCGCTCGGTCAATTACTAACCGAGTGTGGCGTAATTTCATGGGCGTGGGACTGGTTGAACAGGTCGACGACATGCGCAGTTCCAATCCGGCCAGTAACGAAGAGTTGCTGCAGTCCGCCGCCGATTACCTGGTGGACAACGATTTCAATCTGAAAACGCTGATGCGACAGATCCTGCAGTCGGAAACTTATCAGCGCAGCAGCAAGCCCCTGAACCAGAACAATGGCGACGCTCGGAACTATTCACGGTACTACCCCAAACGCCTGATGGCCGAAGTGCTGCTGGACGCGGTTTCTCAGGTGACGGCAGTCCCCAGCGAGTTCAACAAGATCGTGTTTTCGGGAGCTGACGTCCGTGACACAGATTTTTATCCCGCCGGAACTCGCGCCATTGAGCTGTACGATGCCGCCGTGCAATCCTACTTTCTGCAGACATTCGGCAGGCATCAAAGACGTATCACCTGCGAGTGCGAACGCAGCGACGAACCGAGCATGGTGCAGGTGCTGCATATTTCCAACGGCACGACCATCAACGGCAAGTTGCAGACGAAGGACAATCAACTTGACAGGTGGCTGGCAAAGTTCATGGACAACAGGTCCGCTCTGCTGGATGAACTGTTTCTATCCTCATTGTCGCGCTATCCGGCCGACCGGGAACGCTCAGAAATGCTGCAGCTGTTTACTGATACAAAACCGGAAGAACACCGCGAGTTACTGGAAGATATCGCCTGGGGCATCTTCAGCAGTCGCGAGTTTCTGTTCAATCACTGATTGAACGGCACTGGTCTGTCAGCAAAATCGCGATGTCAACAGGTCCTGTTGGTCGTATTGGCCGCCTGCCGGGTGGTTACACCTTTTTCGTCGCAGGCGGGCTGCCTTGACTACGGCGAGATCACAGGCTCGGTCATTGGCAGACATGTTCGGGCCCCAACACCGTTGTATCACTCAGACGCAAGTCTGTTTGGTGTTTCCCACTTGATCCTGGCCACCCAGATGGTGTTGTCGCTGCCGTGTTTTTCGACACCAACGGGTTGCATCCATTCTGTCACGGTGACCCAGACTTCATCAGCAGACACATCGGTGATGCCGAAATTGCCCAGCCGGGCGCCTCGTTCAGCCACAAGAATTCGTTCTGTGCTGCGAATCACATGTAGTTTTCCCGGATCCACCTGAGCGATAAACAGCGGCGCCCGGTGACGAAAGACGTGGTCGTTGTCTGCTCCTTTGCGTGTGTAGACAAGGAATAACCCGTCGCTGTGAGTCACCCAGTGCTGCTGAGTGTTGTAGTTTCCAAGATCAGTACCGTCGTCGAACGTCCAGCGTTTGACTTCCGAATACTGCAAACCGTCGCGACTGGCGGTGACATACCCGTGATCATCGTTACGCAATGTCAGAAAGAAACGATCACCGAACTTCGTGACCGACGGTTCGTACAAACCTCGCTTTACGGAAATAGTCAATTCGCTGCCGTGTTCAATATACTTCAGAGTGTCCCCGTCAAAACTGCACCGACAGACAGTGCTGGCATATTGTCCGGCCAGCGGTTCTTTGTGATAGACAGGAACCAGCACGTCACCATTCGGCAAATCAACTCGCTGCTGACTACCGGAACCGGCGCATTGAAACTTCAGATCCTTCGGCAGATCCACACACTTCCACTTCGCCCAGTTGCCGGCCTGGGAATCAAAAACAGCATAGGCAATACCTCGGGGACGAACGTGCATCACTTTGTTGTTGCGGTACCAGACCGTCTGCCCGATGCCGAGCAGCTGCCCGGATTGAGCGTGCCATTTCGGAACGAAGTCGCAAACTGTGGTCTGGTCACCCGGCTGCAACAGATGTGGAGCGATATCAGCACCGGTTGGCAACGGCACGTCGGCCCCAAAGAACGTCTCACGCGCAAATGATTCGATTCTCTCCGGCGCTGTCCATGTCAGTCCACCATCGTTCGAGCGGAGTTCGTTCAGAGCATAGAAAATATCTGATCCGCTAAGCAGTAGTTTCTGCGTCGTCATGACAGCCGTTGCCTGTCCGTCGGCTGACTTCGATGAGTCTCGCAGCATGCCGGCTCGTGCGTGCACCCAGCAGGAACTGCCATCGAACCCGGATGACGCTTTCGACAGGTCGATGCTGTAACCCACGGGATCGGTGGCCAGCGAAGTTGTGGCGACCAGAATCAACAACGCAACAATACGAAAGGGCATGATTGTCTTTTCCAAAAGGCTGGATTACTTTGAACGGCTAATGTAGATCAACGTTCTTCCGTCTCTGCTGACGTCCGGACTGCTGTTGGAATGATTCTGAAGTTGTCCGACGACAGGCTGGGCAACGGCTTGAATTGAAGAAGGTTCAGCATTCGTGAGGACTGTTACCAGCCGATTCACTTCGTCTTTCCCCGAAGTCCGGGTAAATGCCACGGTGTTGTTATCGACCCAGGCGAGGTCTGCCCGGATGGTATCAGTGCCACGAACGTGCACCTGTATATCCGGCCCATTACGGACCGCAACGGACGCCACATGAATTTCGTGGTCTGGTCCATTCCCTTTAAAGCAGAGGCGTTTGCTGTCCGGCGACCATGAGAAATTCCAGTAAAACGAGCTGTAACCGCTGCGCCCATTGCCAAACACGGTAAAGAACTCATCTTCCACAAGATTAAAAATCACAAAATCAGCAGCCTCGTTAAGGCGCCGGGTGTACGCAATCATGTTGCCATTAGGAGACCATTGAGCACACCAGCCGGCTTCGTCGATCAGTTGCGGGTGGCTGCCGTCCGCCTGCATCAACCAGACACCGTGTTCCGGCGGACGTTTGCAGAAGGCGATCCTTTTTCCTCGTGGCGACCATGTGGGCATGGCACCGGGGCCGAGATCCCGCATGTCTGACCCGTCTCTGTTACACACCCAGACGTGCGAATCGGGCGCTGATTGTGTTTCATGCACCGTGCCCTCAAATGCGATGCGCCGGCCGTCTGCAGACAGACTGAGGGAGCCGACCGATTCCAAATGGGTCAGTTCAAACAGTTTTGTTGATTTGGAAGTCGAAAGATTCAAACTGCAGACCCATATCTGTGACGACGGGATCGGTCGTGTTTCCTCAGCGTATCCAGAAACTGACAGGAACAGGATCGTCAGGACGCGAGTCCATGAACAACGCCAGACGCTGTTGCCGATGTTCGTGATTCCGTCTACGTTGCTCATTTTCTCACCGGCCGGCTGATGTATATCAGTGTCTGACTATCCGGCAGCCACGACGCGCCGGTATTCCGCCGATCCGGTTCCTGCCCCTGTATATATACAGGGGCAGTTCGCTGTTCCGCGTCCAGAAAATACAGTCGCTCAGTTCCATACGAAGGCAGAACCGGTGAACACACAAGCCTCCGGCCGGACGGCGTCCACTCAACGGCAGCGTTAAAGGAGCCTTGTTGCTGATACGCGATGATCGGTCGAGCCGCTCCAAAGACATGGGCTGTAGCAACCTGAAATTCGGCGTTATTCGTTCCGGCAGGTGCCATCGTCGCCATGAACGCCAGCTGTGTGCTGTCGGGAGACCAGCTGAAGCTGCCGGAAATCTGCCGAAAGGGATTTCTTTCGCCCTCAAACACTCGAAAGAATTCGTCTTCCACGATGTCGTAAACAATCAGGCTGGACCGCCCGTCCTGCCGCCTGGTGTACGCGATCAGGCGGCCGTCAGGCGACCATTGTGCGGACCAGCCGGATTCATCCAGTAACTGAGCGTCTCCGCCTTCGGCCCGCATGATCCAGATACCTTTGGCGGGTGAGTATCGGCTGCAAACAAGGCGTCTTCCTTCGGGAGACCATGATGGCATCGTTCCTCGTCCCATGCTGCGGATCGCAGTACCATCCAGTGACACAATGAAAATCTGTGTATCAGAGGTCATTGCTTCACCGGGGAACGTCGCATCAAAGGCGATGTGCAAACCATCGGGAGACACGGCCAGCGATGCGACGCTCTGAAAATCGGGGAGAGTAAACAGCAGCTTTGATTGGCGGGTTTCGATGTCCAGAGCGCAGAACCAGATTTCGTTGGCGACCGACTGCCTGTTTTTAATGTTTGCTGCGGACCGAAGGGTTGCCGGCATCGCCAATGGAGGTGCGATCCCTCCTGATGTCACTGGGCTGGGACTGTGAGAAATCAGCCCCTGAGCACGGTAACGGCGTTCAAAGGAGTCTGCACTGACCTGGCCTAGTACTTCTCTGGCGTCCGCCACCATCCCGCGGCGATACAGCTCGCGGCCGACCGTTTCCAGTTTTTGACTGTCCAGCCCGGGTGACGACGCCGAGTATCTTCCCTCAACTTTGACAGCCAGATACTGCCTTAGAAGCTCAACGGCTTCTATTCGCTGACCAAGTGCAAATCGACTGCGGGCGGCAGCCAGCAGCACGGCTCGGGCGGGAGAATCTTCCTCGGGTTCCAGCAGATCCAGACCAGCAATTGTCAGCCCTGCCTGATGCAGCAGTTCAGCAGCAACCTCTGGAAACTGTCCATCCCTTTGGAAGTTCATGCCGACGAACGCCACCATTTCAGCAGTTCGCCGGTTTGTGCCGCCATCAAGCAGCTGCAGCAGTCGAGCACTTTGTTCTTCAATAGCGGACTGATCCCGAATCTCCAGCGCGATCAACAACACCAGCAGAATACCTTCCGGAGAATCTTTCAGACTGCGATCCTCCAGATGCCGGTGCAGATCATTGACCAGATCAGCCTTCCGTGCCCAGAAGACGAGGGCCTGAGCGACACTTTCGGTCCGCGGCATGCGGTTAGGCTGCAGCCGACTGACCTTCACGGGCAGGCTGTACAGAAATGCTTCCGTGCGGCGGCCCGGTGGCAGGACAACGTCGCGTAACGCGAGATACACGTCCTTTGCCTGCGCAGACTGCTTCCAGAACTCCGACAGCCCGAAAATGGTGTCGGGGATGCGGTCACGAATTGCTTCCAGCGGCGGTTTGGGCACAGGAACCGAGGTATTCACTCGTGCGCCCTGATAGACGATCTTTGTGTCCGGCGGAATGGTCGACACCGTCGGAGGCCCGTCACCCAGCGATTTTTGCAGGGCCTCCAGTGAAAGTCGAGGCAGTCCGTTCTTTGCAGCCATAACTGCCACGTCCAGCGCAGAGTTCACCTGTTCGACAGTGGGTGGTGCCGCTATGGCCGGCCCGGAAGTACAGAAACATGGGGCGATCAGGATCAAAGAAAGCGAACGCATGTGTTGAAATGTACCGAGCGGACGACGCAGTTTGAAGTAAGGACCATCAATGTCCCTGGCCCCGTTGAAGGGGATGCCCCACGGCCACCAGGTTCAGATTTCCTGCAGAAACGGCAAGTACGGATACCCATCGGCGGTCCGCAAAATGGCGCTCGGCCACTTTTTGCCGACAGCAGGACATGGGAACGGTTGAAACTGCCGAACTCATAACATTCTGAAAGAAAGCGCGATTTTGTAGCTTCCATCCCTCTTGCTCGCTGTTTTTTCCTTCACTATCACCCACCCCGCACGAGGCCAGTCGCGGTCGCAACGACATTCTTTGCAGAACGTCAACAGCATCAAGTCTGACCAAATGTGCTTCGAACCCGGCAATCAGAATGGTTGTCCATGACGGGCTTGAAGCAGTCGGCTGAAGGCAAGGATGCTTTCAGTTTCGCGTGGTGAACAACGGTTGCGGGAATTTCCTGACCAAATTGGTCCTGGTGATTCCGGTTGTTCGTCGCCACTGAAGAAAAATGACCGTTGAGGGAGCAATCGAGCAGTCAATCTATGGGATCCGATGCAAACCACCATTCGATAACCTGAATTCAGTCTTCTTTGCGGGAAGAAGCGTCTCTCGGGATTTCTTGTGTATTGGGGTGTTTGCGGAGATTTTTCTGGATCCGACGGGGTCCTGAAACCGATGGCATGCGATACAGCACGCCGCCGGTATCAGACGCACGCTGCTCGTCATGGAGGAATAAATGGTTACCAAGATCAGCGAAGATATTCTGGGCGTTTGGATCGAGTTCAAAGAGGACCAGTCCAATCAAGCGCTGCGAAATCGTCTGATGGAACGTTATCTGCCGTTGGTACGATACAACGCGGAACGCGTTTGGGCCAAACTGCCTGAGGGTGTGGACCTGAACGATCTGATGTCAGCCGGTGTGTTCGGCCTGATGGACGCCATCGAGGCATTCGATCTGGAACGCGGCGTAAAGTTCGAAACGTACTGCGTACCGCGAATCCGCGGTGCCATGCTGGACGAACTGCGAACGATGGACTGGGTGCCTCGTTTGGTTCGCAGCAAGGCCAGCAAGCTCGAAGCCGCGCGAAAGGCAGTCGTCGCGAAGACCGGCCAGACCCCCAAAGACAGTGAACTGGCCAGCGAAATGGGTCTGTCAGTGCCCGAGTTTGAAAAACACAAGTCTGAGGCATCTGCCATCGGACTGGTCAGCCTGAATAAGAAGTGGTACGAAACTGACAGTTACAAAGACGTTCGCGAAGTCGACGTCCTGCAGGACGCCAAAGGTGAAGATCCAACCGGCGGAATCCAGAAACTCGATCTGATGAAGATCGTCACGAAGGGGCTGAATCGTAACGAGCGACTGATCATCATCCTCTACTACTACGAGGAACTGACGATGAAGGAAATCGGTACGACACTGGGACTGTCGGAATCCCGAGTCAGTCAGATGCATTCCAGTATCGTCGGTCGTCTGAAAGAACAGCTGAATGGGCGTCGACCGGAATTCAGTGAATAGGCGAACCATCGGTTAGTAAAGTTGGTGTCAGAAAAGGACGCAGTACCAAAGTACTGCGTCCTTTTCTGTTGCCTGCTGATCGCGTGGCTGGCAGAAACGTTGTCAGCAGAGACTGCTGGAAACTGCAGTGAGCGGACGGACTGCGGCGTGAACGGTACCCGCCAGCGTTGAGGACCGCGCCGCAAGTGGTTTTCCCGGTCAAACGCGTGCTTTTTGGGGAACGCCGCGATACTATCAGCGTGGTCTTGGTGTTGTTTTCACCAGAAGCAGGAATCAACACACAGCGATCCCTACCATCACCACGTTAGAAGGTCCTCGACATGACAACGCACGCCAACTCAAACAAATCATTCAGTCGCCGCGCCTTTGTTCAGGCCGTTGGCGGAACAGCAGCACTCACCGCAATGACAGGCAGCAGCCTGAACGCTGCTCTGTTCGCCGGACCAACGCCATCCAGTGCAGCGGAAACAGCCGTCACAGAATTCTACAAGACGTTATCAGACAAACAGCGGGGACAGATCGTGTTCCCGTTTAATCACGAGCTGCGAACTCGCATTAACGCGAACTGGCACATCACGAAGCCGGAAATCGGTCAGGACTTTTACAATGACAAACAGCGAAGCCTGATTGATCAGGTTGTGCGCGGCATGACCAGTAAGGACGGGTACGAACGAATCATTCATCAGATGAACGATGATGCGGGGGGAATCGAGCAGTTCAGTGTGGCTGTTTTCGGCACACCGGGTGAAGGAGATTTTGAATTTGAGCTCACCGGCCGACACCTCACGCTGCGAGCTGACGGGAACAGCGTTGATAAGGCCGCCTTTGGCGGGCCCATCATCTACGGCCACGGCGTCGATGAGGCTGCCGAAAACATGTATTATGGTCAGACGAAGCAAGCCAATGAGGTCTTCAAGTCGCTGGACGCTGATCAGGCCAAGAAAGCTCTGGTCACCAAAGCACCGCCGAAAGAAAACGCCGTTCAGGTTCAGGGAGACAAAGGCAGGTTCGCCGGAATCGGAGTCGGCGAATTGAAAGACGATCAGAAACAGCTGGTGGAAAAGACGCTCAGCGTGCTGCTGGCTCCGTACCGTCAGGAAGACCGCGACGAAGTCATGGAAATTGTCAAAGAAAGCGGTGGAGTCGAAAAACTGAACATGGCCTTCTATCAAAAAGGTGACCTGGGGGCCGACAAGGTCTGGGACATCTGGCGAGTTGAAGGACCGTCATTCGTGTGGCATTTCCGAGGTGCACCGCACGTACATGCGTACATCAATATCGGACATCGAAAGACAACATAACGTTCAACAACTGT
>Ga0315331_10002344_pt1 | contig 14369 bp, 11 predicted proteins | sample M160m34915metaG_FD_203456 | JGI IMG/M metagenome (GOLD analysis project Ga0315331, IMG submission 203456) | Ammonia-oxidizing marine archaeal communities from Monterey Bay, California, United States - M1 60m 34915 | ecosystem: Environmental > Aquatic > Marine > Intertidal zone | place: USA...
CTCCGCTCGTGGATCGCGGCACCACCCAACTCCTCCTTCGAGAGGGTCTCCCCGTGGGCCCGCTCGACCAACGCCGGCCCCCCCGTCAGGACCTGCGCCGTGTGGCGCGTCATCACCGAAAAGTGAGCCGCCGCCAGCCGGCCCGCGGGGAAGCCCGCCACGGGTCCGAGCGCAGCACAGGCGACCGGGATCGTCGCCATCGCGTCCGCCGCGAGCGGGTTCATAAACTCGGGCATCACGAGGTCATACCCCGAACGCCCCTTGGTCCCCGTGGCGCCGGCGACCGAGGCGCCCCCCGCTTCGAGCAACCGAATCAGCGGGACCCGGCTCTGGATCGCGAGCATCTCCGCGTACTGCCCTTTGCGCAGGCTGGCCGGTGTATACGCCGCGCCCCTCAAGGTGAAGTCGTCGCCGCAGACGACCGCAGGGCGGCCCTCGACGCGCGCCATGCCCAAAACCACGTTGGCCGGCGAGAACCCGTCAAGCTTGCCGGTCTCGTCATGCGAGGGGACCCCCGAGAGCCCTCCTCGCTCCCGAAAACTCCCTTTGTCGCAGATCGACTCGATACGCTCTCGTACACTCAGCTTACCCGCCGCGTGCTGTCGCGCGACCTGGTCCGGACCGCCCATTTGGCTGGCTAGTGCGCGTCGCTGCTCAATTTCAGCGACCTCGGGCGTCCAGTCCTTTGCTTCGTCGTCCGCCATGATGGGAGATTCTCCTTCACCGCTCGTCATCGGTTCCGTGCGAGGCCGCACTGTACACGTCCTCGCCCGGCGAACTACAATACGTTTCGTCTCGAAATTCTCAAAGCCCTCGTCTCGAGGACTCGACGCCAGGAGCCTATATGCGCCTCCGACCCCTGTCTGCCCTGCTTCGAAGGGCCGCCGCCGGCTTCCGGGGATCACCGTGATCAAGGACCAGACCGCTATCGTCGGGATCGCCGAGACCCCGTTCTCCAAGTCGCTCGAGCCGTCTGAGAAGACGCTCGCCTGCCAGGTGATTCTGGCGGCGCTCGAGGACGCCGGCATCGACCCCTCCGAGGTCGACGGCATGAGCTCCTACACGATGGAGACTACAGACGCCGTCGAGGTCGCGAAGACCATCGGGGCCGGCGACATCACCTTCTTCGGACAGGTCGGGTATGGCGGCGGCGCCGGACCTGGCTGCGTTGGACACGTCGCCATGGCCGTCGCGACCGGGCAGTGCAAGGTCGGCGTCGCCTGGCGATCCCGCAAGCGTGGGTCCGGGGTCCGCCCCTGGGCCAGCGGGATGTATGCGCAGCCGAGCGCCCCAGCGGCCTTTACCCGGCCCTACGGACTCGGGCGCCCGTCCGACGAGATCGCCATGCTAACGCGACGCTACATGCACGAATACGGCGCAACCCGCGAACACCTGTGCAACGTCGCCACCTCCATCCGCAAGATGGCGAATAACAATCCAAAAGCGATCATGTACGAGCGTACCATGACCCGCGAGCAGTACATGCAAGCCCGGTGGATCAGCGAGCCGCTGTGCCTCTTCGATAACTGCCTGGAGACCGACGGTGCGCTGGCTTGCGTGATCGTCTCGGCAGAGCGCGCCCAGGACTGCAAGCAGGCCCCAGCGCTCATCCATTCGTTTGGCCAAGGGTTGCCGAGCCAATCCCATACGATGACCAACTATTGGTGTGATGACCCGCTGCGAGGGCCCGCGTACACATGCGCCGACCAGCTCTATCGAAACGCCGACATTGGACCGGGCGACATCCAGTGCGCGCAGCTCTATGACGCGTTCAGTCCGCTGATCATCCTGTCGCTCGAAGGCTACGGGTTTTGTGAGCGCGGCGAGGGCGCCGCATTCACAGAGGATGGCGGGCTCGACCTTGGAGGTCGACTTCCGACCAACACATCGGGCGGCGGTTTATCCGAGGCCTATGTCCACGGCTTCAACCTCATCAACGAGGGGGTGCGCCAGATTCGAGGCCAATCGTGCAACCAGGTCCCTGATTGTGAAGCCACGCTCGTCACGGCGGGCGAAGGCGTTCCCACCAGCGCCGTCATCCTGAGGAAAGCGACATGACCGCCTCGAGCCCGCCCACAGGTCCGATCGTCCCGGTCTGCGACGAGGACGCGCAGCCGTTCTACGACGCCACGCGAGACGGTGAACTGCGCATTCAACGATGTGTCGATACCGGCCGCTGGATCTTCCCTCCCCGACCGCTGAGCCCATTCGGGCGGCACGAGCCCCCCGAGTGGACCGCGGTGTCCGGGCGCGGGACGATCTGGTCCTTCGTCGTACCCCACCCGCCCCTTCTGCCCTACTTCGCAGAGTCGGCACCGTTCAACGTGATCATCGTGGCGCTCGAGGAGGACCCAAACATCCGCCTGACCGGGAACCTGCTCGCGCGTGAGGGCGGATCGCTCGGCGAGGTCGACCCCGCGACGATCGAGATCGGACAAACCGTCCGCGTCGTGTTCGACCGCCTAGACGAGGAGTGGACGCTCCCGCGATGGGTGCGCGTCTGATGCCGATCGACCTGAACCAACTCCTCGACCCCAAACACACCGCTCTCGTCATGAACGAGTGCCAGCGAGGCGTCATTGGCGAGCGGTCGAGCCTCCCCGAGCTCGCGAAGGCCGCACGCCTCGGGATGGTTCCGCGGCTCGCCGTGCTGACCGCCGCGGCGCGCCGCGCCGGCGCGACCGTGGTCCACGGGATCGCGATGCGGCGGCCCGACGGAAAGGGAGCCAACAACAACGCCCGGCTCTTCGGCTATGCCGCGCGGGCGCCGGTGCAGCTGACCCCCGGGACCGAGGCGGTCGAGGTCATGCCCGAGATCGGCGTAGACCCGGGGGACCTCGTCACCACCCGGCTCCATGGGCTGTCCCCCTTCCAGGGGACGGAGCTCGACTCGCTTCTTCGCAACCTCGGTATCCGAACCGTGATTAGCGCGGGCGTCTCGATCAATGTCGCCGTAACGAACCTGTGTTTCGACGCCGCGAACGCGGGCTACCAGGTCGTGGTCCCAAAAGACTGCGTCGCTTCTACGCCCCCGGAGTACGCCGAAGCCGTCTTCGAGCACACACTCGGCATGATCGCGACACTCGTTGAGGGCCAGGACATCGTCGACGTGTGGGAGGGCCGCTAATTCTCAGACGGGCGCCCCACTGGGGGCCTCCCCCATGAGGCCCCAGAGCGCCATTTCGACCATCGGTTCCACCATCTCCGGGCTGATCTTCGAGCCGAAGAAAAGCCGGGTGGTAATGGGCCCGACGAGCAGATCGGCGGCAAGCTCGAGATCAATCGCCGCAGGCAGCTCGCCGCGATCCACACTACGCCGAAGTACGGCAATGAGCGGCTGACGCCGGGCCCGAACGATGGGGTCGAACAACTCCGACAGCTCCGGGTTGTGCGCCCGCTCGCCAGCGATGCTCGGGATCACCCCACGCAGCGGCGTCGAGGTGAGCAGTTCGAGGTAGTCGCGCAGCATCTGCGCGAGGTCGCTGACGACGTTACCGGTGTCGACCTCCTCGAGTTGCGGGAGCAAGCCGTACGCCTCGATGACCAAGGGCAGCTTCGACGGCCACCGGCGATAGATCGTCGCCTTGCCAACCCCTGCACGCTGGGCCACACCCTCGACTGTCAACGAAGAGAAGCCGACCTCGACCAGCAGCTCAAGCGTGGCTTGTAGGATGGCACGGTGGGCGGCCTCACTCCGAGGCCTACCTGCCGTGGGCGCTTGGTTCGCCGGAGAGCTCTGGTTCGAGTTGGAGGTCACGTCACGCCCCGCCTGAGGCGACTCGCGAGACGGCGGAGCCGCAAGCCGAAGCGTACCAAATTCGGCTCGATCCGTCTCGAATCGAAATTGCGCGGGCGCCCCCGGTTCCCGACGCTCGCCCGAAGGTGCCCCGCTCGACAGCCCCGTCCCACCCTGTCTAGCCTCCGTCTTCGGGAGGAACAAAATGCTTGGCCCCACGGATCTGGTGCTGTGCTCGGGCACCCTGCAACAAACCCCGCTGCGCGAGAAGATCACTGCCGCACGCGACAGTGGTTTCCAGGCGATCTCGCTCTGGGTCGAAGACGTCGAACAGGCAGGCGCTGAAGGCATCACGCCGCGGGACATCCGCCAGCGGCTCGCGGACGCTGGGCTCGAGGTCGCTGAGCTCGACCCACTCCTCTGCTGGCTCGGATCCGGCACGCTGGGCGCCGGTGCCGCCTCGGGCGCCGATTCCATGCTAGGCCGGGACGAAGACGAGTTCTTCGCCATCGCCGACACCATCGGCGGTCGATTGATCAATTGCGCCCACCCCTTTACAGGCCCAGTGGACCTTGACGCCGCAGCGGAGGCGTTCGCCGGCGTCTGCGACCGAGCCGCGAGGCACGGCCTCGATGCCGGGATCGAGTTCCTCCCCTGGACGGGGATCCCCGACGCCGTCACCGCGGCAGAGATCGTCCAACGAGCAGGACGCCCCAACGGCGGCGTCGTGTTCGACACGTGGCACCACTTCCGCGGAACCAACGACGACGACGCACTCCGAAAGCTCCCTGGCGCGCTGATCAAAGCGGTCCAGCTCAACAGCGCGCCCCACACGCCGACGGCGGAGCCGATGATCGAGTCCATGCACTCACGACGACTCCCCGACGAAGGTGACATCGAGGTCGCCAACCTCGTGCGGATCCTGGACCAGATCGGGTCCCTCGCTCCAATTGGCGTGGAGGTCTTCTCGGACGAGCTACGCAAGATCCCTCCTTCCGAGGCCGCGGAGCGCTGCGCGAGGAGCGCGCGAAGTGTCATCGGGGCCGCGAGGTCCCCTGGAACCAAGCGCCGGGAGTGATCTATCCTTGCCCCAATGACGAACTCTTTGGCGACCACCGTTCTGCTCGGCGCGCTCTGCGTCTTCTCTCTCGCCTGCACGGAATCGGATGAGCCCACGCCGCGCCCCCGCGCGCCCATCCCGCTCGATGAGGCGCCCGAGATCCTCCCGGTGCCCGAAGACGTCGAGCCTTCCCCGTTGATCGGAGCATTCGAGAGTCTGATCAGCCTGGAGGAAGCCCTCGCGCGAACCGATGGCCTCCCCTATGAGACCACGGCCAATTACGTCACGAAAAAACGTGGCGAGTGCCCGGGACAACACATGATCGAAATCGAGGTGAGGCGGTACCGAGACCTCGACAGCCGAGGAACGCTCGTTTTGACCTTCTACGACGACATGCTCACTCGGGCCTGGTTCAAGACCGGCGATCATGAGGGCTACCGGCAGCGCTACTTCGCGCTTCACAACACAAATCGCCCCAACCGCTGGGCACCGGCTTACATCAAGCCAGCGACACGAATCATGGCCTCCCTTCTCGGGAACCAAGGCGTCATCGTGCGCGACACCCGCATGTGGGCTCACGTCGACACGGTCGAGCGCGCCTGTCGCTACCAATTCCAGATCGAACGCGGCATCACGGGGAGCGGCACCGAGTGATCGCGGGCCCCCTGCCCCGGCGCGCACGACGCGCCTCTGGAGCCAGGAACGATCGACTCGCGTCGCGCGGCGGCGAAAGGGCGAAAACGCACGCATGAAGCGCCGCACACTCGGTCTCGACGGCCCGGAGGTCTCCGCGCTCGGATTCGGCCTGATGAGCCTCTCCGGGAGCTACGGGAAGGCCGACCCCGAAGAGTCCATCGATGCCGTCCGGGCGGCCCTCGACCTCGGGGTCACCTTCTTCGACACAGCCGAGGCCTACGGGGCGGGCCACAACGAAGAGCTCGCGGGTCGCGCACTGAGAGGCCACCGACAGCAGGTCACGATCGCGACCAAGTTCGGTCTCCAGTTCGCGGACGGCCGGATCCAGGCAGATGGCACCCCCGCCAACGTCCACCGCGCGGTCGAGGGGAGCCTCCGGCGCCTGGGGGTCGACCAGATCGACCTCTACTACCTCCATCGCCGCGATCCCAAGGTCCCGATCGAAGAGACGGTCGGCGCGATGGGGCGGCTCGTCGAGCGAGGGCTGGTTCGCTGGCTCGGGCTTTCACAGATCTCGGCGACGACCTTGCGCCGCGCACACGCGACCCACCCGATCACCGCCGTTCAGTCGGAGTACTCGCTGTGGACGCGGGAGCCGGAAGATGAGGTGCTCCCCGCGTGTGAGGAGCTGGGCGTGGGCTTCGTTCCGTACAGCCCGCTCGGACGCGGTTTCCTGACGAGCGCGACGCCAGATCGCGCCAGCTTCGACAAGCACGACATCCGCAGGACGACGCCCTATTTCGCGGACGAGCACTTCGCGCACAACCGACAGCTCGCAGCCACCCTCGTCGCGCTGGCAGAGGAACACGACACCACCGCAGCACGGCTCGCGCTCGCGTGGCTGCTGGGACGTAGCCCGCACTTGGTCCCCATCTTCGGGACCCGCCGCCGCGCCAATGTCGAAGAGAACGCGGGCGCCGCCTCCCTCGAGCTGTCAGAGGCCACCCTTCGACAGATCAGTCAACGGCTGCCGCGCGGAGCCGCCTCTGGCGACAGCGCCCCGGCGGTCACTGCCCACCTCTCGGACCCGGAAGGCCGCTGAGAGACGAAGGGGACTCACCCGCCCCCTCGCCAAGACGTGCCAAATACCGCTCAATCCGATCATCTGCCCACGAGGAGTTCAAGCGTGCGATCGCGCGGAAGCGATCGAACCGGAAGAGCGGTCCGCTCACCACCTGATCGATCGTGTCGTACAACTCACGCAGATCGGGGTCGCGCAGTCGGTTCTCACCCGTCGCCCGCGACAGCACGTAGCCTGAGGGGATCCGGCGGAGATAATGCCCCGCTCGCCAATCGAGGTGCGCGAGTCGTGGGATCAGCCGCGCGAGCACCGGGTCACGCGGTACGGCCGGGAGCCGCGCCAACAACGGATCGCCGAGCCCGTGGTAATCGATCAGGATCGCCTCGGGGCCCAATCGAAAACCGAACACGCCCACCCCGCCCTTGACCAGGACCGGTCGCCAGCCAGAGCTCGGCGTCTCAGCGGCCAGCGGCCAGGCGCCGCGCTCGTCGAGCACCCCGACGGAGGTCAACGCGTCCAACCAGGGGTCGTCGCGATAGTGCTCCAAGGCTCGCTTCGCCTGCTCGAGCTCTCTCGCACTCCGCCAGCCCGTCCCCGCTCGAACGGCGCGGAGCGCCGTGGAATCCTGGTGAAACCGCCTCTCGTCTGCGACCCCCCGATCGTCGATCGCAGCGTGCCACTCGCCGCCATACTCCCGGGGCGCAAACGGCGACAAGTACGGCACCGCGACCACCCCGATCACAACGGCGAGCGCCAAACCCCAGCCACGCCGCGGCGAGACCGGCAACCTCGCCACGAGCAAGGCGGACAACAACATCGGGACGGTCAAGAAGCGGCCCACCATGAAGTCCCCGCCGACCCACACGACCCAGGCCATGGCGCCAACGACCGCCGCGACCGTTGGAACGCGGAACGGGTCGCGGGCACGCCACCCCAGCAGGGGCCCAAGCACCAGCAGCGCCGCTCCGAGCGGATCCCAGCGCACCGTCGCCCACAGGTAGTAGCCGCCTTGCGCGACACGGTCGTGAAGAGGGGTCCCCGCGGAGAGCTTCGAGAGCGCGCTGTTCGCGATCCAGGCCCCGTAGTAGAACCAGGAGAACAGCTCCCACGCGACCAGCGGCAAGGCAGCAAGCGCCAAGGTCCGAGGACGCGGGAGGCCATCCCGCCACCAGGCTCCCAGCATGAGCGGCGCGGCCGCAAAGAGCAGGTCCAGACGCGTGAGCAGCAACAGGCACCCCATGCTGGCGCGCCAGAGTTGATCACGCTCGCCCTGCGCGGGCCGCACGCAGAGCACGAACAACGCGGCGACGAGCGCGTGGGACATGGGGTTCTCGAGACCGGAGCTCGCGTAGTCCACGAACGCTCGCGCCGCGAACAACGCCGCGAGCGCGAGGGCAGCACTCGCCCGTGATCGCGCCACGAAGAACACGAGGAGGGTCCCCGTCGCCACCGTCCCCAGCGCCCCGAGTAACAAGCTCGCCAAGTAGGGGTCACCCAACACCCCACCGAGGATCAGCAGCGCCACCATCCAGAGCGGGTGGGTGTAGGCCTGTACACGTTCGTCGACGTTCCACGTGAGGCCGTATCCGTTGAGCGCATTATCGACGGTCCGCAACGTGATGAACGCGTCATCACAGACCCATGCCGTTGCCCACCAAGCCCCCGCGAAGACTCCCGCGAGGACCACCAGGCCGAATCCGGCACCGCTGTTCGCCCCCGGCGCAGGATCGGAGATACGGGACTCGGCGTGGGGGCTGGGTTCGTTCGCTGCCTTGGGTGCGCTCAAGCGTCGCTCCGCCACCCCAGCCCGACCCGGTCGTGGCTGTCCAGACAGTCAATACGGCCACGGCTCTCGGGCCACCCGAGGCCGACGCGGCGGGAGGGACCGTTCCGTCGGGAGGGAGGACACCAAGAGTAACACGCGGCCCACACCTGCGGTACGTTGGGCCGCCATGCGTCAACGCCCGTCCGCCGCCCTGCTGTTCGCGGTCGCGGCGCTGTTGGCGTTCCTCGGCTACCGCGAGTTCTCGTTCCTGACGGACGACGCGTATATCTCGTTTCGGTACGCGGCCAATGCGATGGCCGGCCGAGGTCTCAGCTGGAACCCACCTCCATTCCTGCCCGTCGAGGGCTACACGAACTTCGCGTGGGTCGCGCTGCTAGGCGGCGTCTGGGCCGCCTTCGGGGTTGAGCCCCCAGTCGCCGCTAATCCTCTCTCCTTCGCGTGTGGCCTCGCGACCCTCGCCATCGTCACCCGCCTCGCGCTCCGGGTCCCCCTGCCAGAAGCGGACGAGAGTCGGCGCCCCGTGCTCATCGCGCTCGTCCTGCTTGGCGTCGTCACGAACCGAACTTTTTTGACCTGGCTAAGCTCCGGCCTCGAGACGAGCCTCTTCAACCTGACCTGGATCGCGTGGATCGCCGCCGCCCTCACTCCGCCTGGGGTGCGCAACCTGCGCACGACGGTCGCGATGTCGAGTACCGCGGCGCTCGCGGCGCTCACGCGCCCGGACGGTGTCCTACTGGTCCTCGCCTCCGTGCCCCTCGCAATGCTCGGCGCGAAGACACGCGGCGTCGCGCTGCGTCGCGAAGCGCTCGCATGGTCCCCGCTCCTCCTCCCGGTGGGCCACTTCCTGTGGCGACGCGCCTACTACGGGACGTGGCTCCCCAACACCTGGTACGCGAAGCACCTCGAAGCTTGGCCGGAGAGCGGCGTCCGGTACGCTGCGAGCTTCGCGCTTGAGTACGCGGTCTGGTTCTGGCTCGCCCTCGCTCTGATCTGGCTAACACGGCGGCCGCGCCTGCCTCTGCACGCCGCGATCGTCGTGGGTGTGGTCATCGCACACGCCGGCTACTACACCCTCTCCATTGGAGGCGACCACTTCGAGTACCGGGTCTACAGCCAACTGGTTCCGCTCCTCTTCCTCTCCGCGCTCTGGCTGCTCTCCGCGATGGGCGCCCGTTTCCGTACCACCGCGGTGGTACTCGGCAGCTTCATCCTGCTCTCCTGGCCGATCCCCTGGGCCCACCACCTCGCGACGCGCGGCCTCACGACCCGAGCCGAGACCCACGAGTTGCTGGTCCCCGTGGCTCCTCAGTTGTGGCCCCCCTTTAGCTGGTTGGCCCAGCCGTTCGACGCGCTCCAGGCGTGGCTCATCCCGCGTCATGTCGGCATGCGACACCGCGAGCACGCCGTCTTCCACGACTCGCTCGAGCGTGGCCTGCCGTCGCGCAAGGAAGGCGCCACTGTGCGCTGGGAGGAGCGACCCGTCCTCGCGGCGGGAAACGTGGGGCTCGTTGGCTGGGTCTTCCCCAACGTCGCGATCATCGACGTGCTGGGCCTGAACGACTACGTCGTCGCGCGGACACCGCCGCCCGGAGGTGGCGAGCGGACCATGGCGCATGATCGACTCACCCCCCCCGACTACCTCGCGTGCTACCGGCCAAACCTCTACGTCGACCTTCAACAGGGGGTTCGGCTCGCGCGACGCGAGTCACCCCTAACGGACGCGGACATCGCCGCGTGCGAGCTGACCTGGCGCGCACGCGCAGGCCAGCCGATCGTGATCCCGGACGGGATGGAGGTCCAGCGCCAATGAACCCGCGCGTCCTCCTCATCACAGCGATTTGCGCGGCTGCGCTCACGCTCCACGCCTACTTCTTCGATCACATGGCCGACGACGCGTACATCACCCTCCGTTACCTCGACCACTGGCTCCGCGGGGAGGGACTGGTGTTCAACCCCGGCGAGTGGGTGATGGGCTACTCCAATCCACTTTGGCTCCTCACCCTCGCCCCGCTGGGGCTAGCGGGGCTAGACCTCCCGAGCGCGGCGCGAGGGCTCGGGCTCCTCTTCTCGATCGTCTGTGTCGCGGTGGTCTGTCTCGAGAGCACGCGACGACAGCAACACTGGGCGGCCACCCTCGCGGCAGGCGGCTGGCTCGCGGCCAGCGGTCCGTTCGCGCTGTGGTCGCAAGCGGGCCTCGAGGGGCCGCTGTTCTCACTGTGCCTCCTCTGCGCGGCGGTCGGAGCCGGGCGACTCGCCGAAGCGCCTTCCCGCAGCGCGCTCACCGGGGTCTGCCTCGCGATCGCTGGCGCCACCTGGACCCGGCCGGAGGGCGCCGCCTACGGCCTCGCGGTCGCGGCGTGGCTCGCCTGGCGCAGCGGCCTGCGCGCGGCCGCCCCGGCCGCTGCGACCGCGATCGCCGCCTGGCTCCTCTTCATCGCTGCCGCGCTCGGGCTGTACGGAGACCCCCTCCCTAACACCTATTACGCAAAGTCCCATCCACTCTCGCTGGCCCTGCTCGACCGCGGATGGCAGTTCACCTGGGCGTACCTCAAGGGGCAGAGCGGCGCGACGCCGCTGGCGTTGTTCCTCTTCGCGGTGACCGCCGGACGTCGCGCCACAGCACCCGGCTGGCTCGGGATCGTGCTCATCTTCGCGTTCGTAGTCTTCTACCACTCCGTCGGCGGCGACGCGCTCGTCTACCATCGAATGTGGGCCTATGTGCAGCCGCTCATCGCCCTCGCCCTGGGAGACGCGGCCGGGTCTCTCGCCCGAAGCACAGACCCGCGCGCGCGCAGGGCGACGGCCCTGGTCTGCGCGCTCCCGCTCCTCGCTCTCCCCAACTCGGTCCGCGGCTTCGAGCTCGCCTACCTGCGCGCAGACGACGAGCGGATCCGCAGCCTCGCGACGCTTGGCGCTGAACTCGCGCGCCGGGCACCGGCAGACACCCTGATCGCGACCAACGTCATCGGAGCCCTCGGCTACACCAGCCGCCTCCCGCTCATCGACATGCTAGGCCTCACGGACCGCCACATCGCGCGCAACAGCGAGCGCCGCCTCGGCGTCCCCGGGCACGAGAGCCACGACGGCAGCTATGTGCTCGACCGAGAGCCGGACATCATCCTCGTCGGAATCCCGCGCGCGAGTCCGACACCGCTCAGCGTCAACGACGCCTTCCGGCCCGCCTTCCCCTCGGATCAGGACCTCGTCGCGGACCCGCGCCTCCGCGAGCACTACGCCTTCGGCCACCTCCCGCTCGAAGACGGACGGACCGTCGCCCTGTTTCAGCGGCGGGGATTCACGGGACTCGGCCTCGGGCAGCCGCCCCCCGCTCAAGGTTTGAGGTAGAGCGTCTCGGGTCGAATTCGCCCACCCGACGGGCTGAAGAAGACGTCGTCCTCCTCGAAGAGCGGTCTGCCACGCCCGTAGAACGCCTCTGCGAACTCGGCGTAGCGACCATCACTGTCGATAATGACGGCGCCAAAGCGCCGCTCCCGAAAGTGCCGAAGGAAGTCGAGCTCCAGCTCGCGCCGCGCGTCGCTCTCGAGGTCATCGAGGAGCAGATTGTCGATCCCGAGCGTATGCGCGAACTCCCGCTTCCCGGCACGGCGCGCCAGATAGCCGTGGTTCGGGATGAACACCTCGCCGTCGAGCCCCGCGATCGTCTCAACGAGCGCGTCGCCCGCAGCCCGGTCCGCGGCGGTCGGTACCAGCGGCCGTGGGTCGTAGCCGAGCCACAGGAGCTGCGCGAGCGCCCCAAGGAGCGCGAACCGGCGCACCCTGCCTCCCTCCCGAAGCGCGGCAGCGAAAGCCGCCCCGCCGACCAGCCCCAGCACCCCAACCAACGGCAGCAGGTTGTTCAGGTGAGCTCCCACCGCGGACCGGACCGACGCTGTCGCGACCAGCGCCCCCACGAGCAACGCGGCGAACAAGCCGACATCACGCGCGTGACCGCCCCGCCACGCCACGGCGCAATACGTCACAGCGCCGAACAGGGCGACCGGAAACCCACCGAGCAGGTCGTGGGTCCAGAACTCCGCAGCCAGCCCGCTCTGTGTCGGGTGCCCGCTCGGAACCTGCACGGTGTAGTAAACGAACCAGCCCCCGTGCAGCCAATCGAGCAGGAAGACCCCAAGTGCGATCGGCACCCCGGCGCCTACGAGCGCAGCGAAGGCGCGGCGCCGGTCCATCCAAAGCAGTAGGACCCACACCGGCGCCGCGATGACCAGCACCGACTGTTTGACGAAGAACGCGACCGCCAGCGCGAACCCCGCCTGTCGCGCGCTCACGGGCGTCTCGTCCGCTGTCAGCCGCTCGGTCGCGAGCAGTAGCCAGAACAAATAGAACGCGTCGAGCCTCGCAAGGTCGAGCCAAGCGCCCGTGAACGCGTAACTCGCCGCCAGCAGCCCTGCGGCGAGCGCACCGGCGAGGACGTCCCCCGTCTCGCGAAAGGTCACCCGGTAGAGCAAGCCAAAGCACCCGATTGTGGCGGCGATGCCCAGCCCCCGGAGCGGCCCAAACCCTTCCCCGAACAGCAGCGAGACCGCGGCTCCTGCGTAGTAGTAGAGCGGGGGATACATGTAGGCGACGAAGTCCAGGGAGGGCCGCGCATAGACAGGCTCCCCGGACAGCACCCGGCGCACGTGGGCCAGCGTTCCGCCCTCCATCCACTCGAGCTCGTAGGGGAAGCCGAAACGAGCGCCGACGACACCGACCCAGAGCAGGGCCGCGCCCACCACCACGCCCCAGAGCGCAGCGGTAAGCACGCGGTCGAACGCGTCGAGCGGAGGCGCCTTCCGCCGCGTGCCGGACGGGGATCGCTGGCTGCCCTCATCGTGCTGTCTCACACCGGGAGGCTAGCAGCGCCCGCGACCGGGCCACCCCGGACGCCGAACAACGCTCGCGCAGAGGCCTGGGAACCCGCATCATCAGGGTCCCCAGGCGCCATCCACGAGCGACCGTGCCGGGACGAGGGAGGCGACATATGAACTGGGACACGATCATCGTCGGCGCTGGTTCCGCGGGCTGCGTCCTCGCAGCACGCCTCAGCGAGGATCCGCAGCACCGCGTCCTGCTGATCGAGGCCGGCCCAGACTTCGACGCAGACGACCCGCCTCGCCAGGTGGCCTTCCTGGGCCAGGGGCACGGCTGGCCCATCGAGTGGGGGGAAACCGTCGCATCGAGCGACGGGCGTGTCTTGCCCTACCTCCGCGGTCGTGGAACCGGAGGGTCCTCAGCGATCAACGGCGGCGTCGCCATGCGCGCGGAGCCGCCCGACTTCACCATGTGGCCGCGTGGCTGGCAGTGGGACGAGATGCTCCCGTGGCTCTGCAAAATCGAGGCGGACGCGGAGTTCGGCCACGAACCCTGGCATGGCGACGGCGGCCCCGTCTCGATCGTCCGCTGGCCGACCGAGCGGTGGACGCCCACACAGCGCGCCTTCCACGAGGCCTGCCAGGCGCGCGGCATCCCCGACTGTCCGGACCACAATGCCCCCAATACGACCGGGGTCGGACCGATCCCCATGAACCGCGACGGCAAGCGTCGACTCTCCGCGCTCATCACGCACCTCGGCCCTGCGCGGAGCCGCCCCAACCTCCAGGTCCGGGGCGAGACCGCCGTGTCTCGCGTCTGGCTCGAGAGCGGTCAGGCGCGCGGGGTCGAGCTCACAGGCGGCGAGCGCATCGAAGGCGGCCGCGTCATCGCGGCTGCTGGCGTGCTCCAGACGCCGCTGTTGCTGTGGCGTTCGGGGGTGGGTCCCGCAGAGGACCTCTCCGAGCGGGGGATCCCCGTCGAAGTTCCGCTCGAGGGCGTCGGCGCGGGATGGACGGATCACATGGTCATCCAGCTCTCAACCCCGATCGACCCCTCTTGGGTCCCGCCTGGCCCTCCCGGCCTCCAGACGCTGGCGCGGGTCACCGCCCCAGAGAGCCCTTGGACCAACGACCTGCAGCTCACGCCCTGGCTCGAGCGGACAGCATCCGATGCCTACCAAATGAACTTGAGCATCTCCTTGCAACAACCGTTCGGCGAGGCGCGGATCACCGCGCCCAGCGCTGACCCTTCGGAACGC
>Ga0315331_10002346_pt1 | contig 14363 bp, 14 predicted proteins | sample M160m34915metaG_FD_203456 | JGI IMG/M metagenome (GOLD analysis project Ga0315331, IMG submission 203456) | Ammonia-oxidizing marine archaeal communities from Monterey Bay, California, United States - M1 60m 34915 | ecosystem: Environmental > Aquatic > Marine > Intertidal zone | place: USA...
TGTTGATCTTGCTGCTGTTGATCTTGCTGCTGTTGATCTTGCTGCTGTTGATCCTGCTGCTGTTGATCTTGCTGCTGTTGATCTTGCTGCTGTTGGTCTTGCTGCTGTTGGTCTTGCTGCTGTTGGTCTTGCTGCTGTTGGTCTTGCTGCTGCTGGTCTTGCTGCTGCTCAATCTCGTCTATGAGAGATTGGGCCAATTCAATGTTTGCGCGAGCATCAGTGTCATTCGAATCGATGCGGAGAGCACTGCGGTATTGCGTGATCGCGGAACGGAGCAACTTCAAGCCAGCCTCTACTTCCTTCGCCGTATTCAGGGCCTGCACGGTATTCGGGGTAGTGCGTGGAGCGACGGCGGGCTGTTGTCCGCCCGCAGAGGGCGTTGTGTCTGTGGCGGGTGGAGTGAGCTTGGGGAGTGCCTGAGAGTAATAAGCGTTGCCCAGGTTAAATCGTGCTCGTGCTGCAACGGAATCGTTTGGGGATCCGATCACCATTCGGAACTGGTCCGCTGCCTGTTGAAGATCATCGTTGCGGTAGTGCGCAACGCCGAGGTTGTAGATGGTTTCATCATTGGGTTGGGTGATGGCGGTGTATTTCTCTATTGCCAAATTGTTGTCATTCGACTGCAACGCCACGTCACCAGCAGCTGCAAGATTCTCTCTGTTGGGCGGGGTATCAGCCAGAACTGGGGGAGTGCACAGCAGGACCAACAGGCAAGTCAGACCTCGCCGTCGCACGGACGGACGCGGTGAATCTCGGTCGCTCCATCGGAACGGGGGCAAAGAATTAAAAGACTCCGCTGTCTTGCACCCTGTCGAGGATGAGGAACCCGTCAGGCGTGCAAGGCATTGGAGCGATATTTGATGAATACTCATGGGCGTCAAGCTGGAGGAGAGTGTTCAGCAGCAGTGGAGTGTTCGAAGGGCATCGGTGTAGCCCAGGCATCGTGATGAATGTTGAATACGGAGCAACTGCTTGAAGAGGTCGAGTAGATTTTCAAGGTTCTGTGGCGAAATTTTCCAAAGATCTCAGGTTTTTATGCTGCGGGATTGCGTACTGCTATCAATTGGGGAGAGCGGCGTCTGTCCCAAAAGGGCCTGGTAAAGCAGGCGTTTTAGGGCTTGGAGAGGCACCTTCCATGCTAATGTTGCTGAGGGTTCTTGGTCGGGGGAGGTAGCTCGACATTTTAGGTCGTCTCTTACAGTTCCGTCTCTTAGGTTCCGCGGCGATTGCCGTACCAGCGTATCTGCATCCGATCGCAGTAATGGAAACCAGCCTCTTCAACCCATGTTTTCAACCACGGGGCCGCCGCGTCCATCGCTTCATTGGTGCTTCCCTGCGGCATGATCCAGACACTCTCGGCAGGAACGCCAAGTTGTTCGACGATCTCTAGTAGTTCGTCGTAGTCAGCGGGCGAATCGACGACAAATTTGATTTGATAGTCAATTGCTGCATTGATCAAACGCTGCATGATTGCGATTGGCATACGTCGTTGTTCGTGCAGTTTGCTCCATTTCGGATGCTCGTTGCTATCCGGCGTACTTGACTTGAATTTTGGACTGATCGAGAGCAGATCACATGGGGTTTCCCGGTCGATCGTCCCCGCTGTTTCAACGGTGAGGTGAAAGCCCTCCGCTCGTAGCAGATTGCACAGGGAAGTGGACTCGCTCGACAGCATCGGCTCGCCACCCGTCAGCACCACGTGTTGCAACCCGGACGCCTGCACCTGAGCGAGAATTTGATCAAAGCGGGTTTGATCACCCTTGGGGTTCCATGATGCATACGGTGTATCGCAGAACCAGCAACGCAAGTTGCAACCGCTGGTGCGGATGAAAAAACTCTCGGTGCCAGTTAGCTTTCCCTCGCCTTGACGACTTTGAAACGTTTCAGCAATACGCAACGTCCCCCTAGTCGCCGCGAGCGACCCATGCGAGAATCCGGTATTACCAAGTGGAGTGATCAAATTGAGCGACTCAGATAATTTCCGTGACACGTTGGAAGTCTTTGAAAATCCCAGCCCGTCGCGTAACTTTACCATTGAACATCATTGCCCCGAGTTCACTTCTGTTTGCCCCAAGACGGGGCAGCCTGACTACGGGACAATTGTGTTTTCGTATGTTCCTGATCAAATTTGTGTCGAACTGAAAAGTTTGAAAATGTACCTTCAGCGTTTTCGCAACGAAGGGATTTTCTACGAAGCAGTCACCAATCGGATCATGGACGATTTCATTGCTGTCGTCCAACCACGGAAAGTCACGGTGGAAAGCCGCTGGACGCCACGAGGTGGACTGAACAGCAATATCATCGTGAATTACCCCGATTTAGGCTAGGGCGTCTGCTTTTTGCCAACCGGATGCGTTCCCCCTTCGTTTCATGCCCGAAAGATGCCTGAAACGTTGGGAAATAACCCACTGTGGTTATGGACTGGCTTGCTTTCGATTCGTTAGCGGTTGGGGGTTGAGCGGGCGTGGCTCAAAGTCAAGCGACAGCTTTAGATTCATCTGAAGATTGACCCTGAAGCGGAGCAGGAGAGCATGGTTGCTCGTTTTGTGAAGAAATTGGCTTGCCAAGCCACCGGAAAGAGCGTTCCAGGACGAGGCTTCTTTTTTTCCGACCCCGCGGCAGCTACCAAGGGCTGGTGCTGCGTTTTCCAACGGCTGGTGCGCGCCCTCCAGAGGTTGTGCTGCGCCTTCCAGAGGTTGGTGCTGCACCAACCAGCGGTCGGTGCTGCGCCTTCCAGCGGCCTGTGGTGAGGCTTAATCTGAGAGCTGCTCGGGGCGGTTGAGGGGTTGAGAAGGTCGCGGAAGTCGTTACAACCGGTAACTGACCGCCGCGTGGCTTATACTCTCGGCCTTCATCAACAGCACCTCAGGGATTTCAACATGACGGCTCCGGTTCTTCTCAGTGGATTCGCAGACGAAGCAGCAAACGAAAAGCAAGCTGTGCAGCAGTACTCTGCCTTTGCTGCCCTCGGATTGAAGTATTACTCCATCCGATTTGTTGATGCAGGTGAGGGGATCAAGAATGTGATGCAGCTCTCTGATCCTGAGATACAGCATTTGGTCAAAATGCAAGGTGATTACGGGCTCAAGGTCAGCAGCATTGGATCGCCGATTGGCAAGGTCAAGCTTTTGGATGTGGATGATGGAACATCGAACAAGTTCATTCCCTTTGATCAATACTTGAAAGAGGACGTCGCCATTGCTTGCGATCGCGCCGAAGCTTTTGGCGCTAAATTGATCCGTGGATTCGCTTTTTATCATCCGAAAGGCACGGATCCTCTTGCTCACCTCAATCAGGTCAGCGATCAGCTTGGGCAGATCGCGGATGCCTGTGATCAACGAGGGCTGACCTTCGGCCTCGAAGTCGAAGCAAACTTAGTTGGACAGACCGGTGACCTTCTCAAGGCAATTGCTGAACAGGTGAATCATCCCGCCATGTTGACGATTTTCGATGCGGCAAACATTGTCACGCAGGGATTCACTGCGGATGAAACTTATGCTCAGTACCTCGCCATGAAGCCTAGTTTGGGTTGGTTGCACATCAAGGATTACCACGATCCTTCACCGACTGGAAGAATCGAGCACGTTGATGAAGCTAGTCTGAGTAACTTTGTGCCAGCTGACGTCGGCGATAGTGGTCATGAGGCGATCCTACGGGATCTCAAAGACTTCTTGCCTGATCTGGAAGCTCGGATGGCCGCTCGCGGAGCTGACGGGGTCTTCCTTGATCTGGAGCCACACGTCAAAGGCGGAGGCCAGTTTGGTGGCTTCAGCGGACCTGATGGCTTCGGCGTCGCCTTGCGCGGCTTATGCCGAGTGTTGGACTACGTTGATATTCCCTACGACCTGCGTTCGTTTACGGACATCAAAAGCTGATGATAAAAGATCCCGAAGAACGTATTACCGAGTTGGAAATTCAGCTGGCCCACGTGCAACGTCTGTATGAACAACTGAATGAAGTCGTTACTGAACAGTCAGGCAGAATTGACCTGATCGAGCGGCGATGTCATCAGCTTCAGACACAGTACAAAGAAATCAAGGAACGCCAGGAACCCGAGTTCGATCCGCTGGATGAGAAGCCGCCGCATTACTAAACGCCGCATTGCTAAACGACGCGAAGAAAAAACGGTAAAGAGTGAGCCGCCGAAAACAGAAGCAAGGCAGGCTGCACGTCCTGTGGATGAGAACATGGGGACCGGTGTATTGCTTGCACCGCTAGTGGACCTTGCTCAGGAACGTGCTCAGGAATAATGCTGAGATCTTTGCCCTCGTTCAGCAGTGCTGTGTTCTCCGTTTTGCGGGGGGCTAATAACCAATGCCGACGCGAAACATAAAGCTATCTTTGGGGTCAAAGTTGTCGCTTGGGTTAGAGCGGTATTTGACTTTGCGGTTGAATACCCACCCGATCTCCGCGAAGGCTGCACGTCGGCCGAGTCGAAGTGCTTCGGATTTTCCCCATTCAAATCCCGTCACGGCCCGTAAATCGTCGATAGCGATGCTCTCGACTTGGCCGTTGGTTGCGCCGGTTGTTCGCTCAATGGTCCAGGAACCACCGCCGTAGTCTCCGCTCAGGTACCACCAGACATCTCGTGTTCCCACGGTGCGGCAGTACCGCGAAAAGCGGGGTTGTGGGAAATACAAATCGAGTCTTGTTTGTGGATTGGGTTGGCATTGGAATCCGAAGGCCGGGACCAGTTTGATGTCCACACGATTCACGTAGTAGACGCCTGCCTTCATCACGGTGGTCGGGGTCAGTCGGAAATCTGCCAGCGCTTTTCCCATCACCCGGAAGCTGCGACTATTCCAGACGCCAAACTCAGAAAATCCACCGAAGCGTATCCCGAATTCAGTGCCAAACATTTGGGTGGGGTCTGATTCCCAGCCCATGTCGAGAAAAGCACTGTAAGCCTTGGAGGGTAGGTCAGCATTGTTGGCTGGAGTCGTCTGAGGTCCACTCCAAAGATGTAGGGAAAATGACGGGACAACGTACAAAGGCTGGGTCAAAAATAGAAAATTTGGAAAGGCAAAAACGACTGAGGTGTCAAAGTCATTCATGCCCAGCATGTTAGGCTTGCTTCCCTCGCCTACAAACGTATAGCGAAATCGTGGCCCCTGAAGCAGGCTGTAGGCGCTGTAACCATCCGCGGGATTCTGCATCAGCGCGTCGTATTGAAAATCGCCAAAGCCCTGAGGGAACAGCGAACTCGGTGTGGAGGCTGGATAGGCAGAGGTGGGATATCCCGCCGGGCCATAAATTCCATTCGTTCCGGCGGCAGGGGAGCCATAAATCGAGGGGGATGAAGTGGGGCCGTAACCCGCCATGGGTTGGGATGCAGGCTGTGAGAAAAATTGACCAAACAAACTGCTGGGAGGAGCGATCGAACCGCCGCCCATCGCGGGGGCACTCGGCGGACCTATCGTTGTGACTCCCGGTCCCAAGCCACTCGTGACCCCAGGGATGGGAGTTGTTGCGGCACCCGGATTGGTCGTTGCATAAGGATCAAAACTGCCATAGCCCGCAGGTGGCTGGTAAGCTGTCGGCGGTGCGGCAATCGGAGTTAAGTTCGTCTGGGGAGCGTCGACCGGTGAGCCAGGTTGATTCGAAAACCCGTTTCCACCGCTGGGGGCGGAGAACTGCAGAGCCAATGACGGATTTGAGAGCAAGATTGTCGCAAACACGATGGCAAATACCAGTCGCATAAGCATGTGTTTTGGAGAGTGTGTTGCAGCCGATGCCATTTTGTGATCCTGAGAGACAATCCATGACGAGGTATCGGATTCTGAAAACTCGTCTATGCTGTGGTTACTCTTCCGATGCCGCTCTGGTCAAGATGAATAGAGTTTGTGTCGCTGCGGTTGGAAGTTTTTCACGAGGACTGCAGGCGAATTGCCATGAATCCTTAGCTATCAAAGCCGGTCTCTCTGGAGCCGATTTGATTTTCCATTCCCTTAGCAACTAGTCTCCTGATGGAAGATCTCGACGTTCCCAAATTGGCCGAATACCTGCATTTGACTCCCGAGCAAGTCAAAAAAATGGCGGTTCGTGGGCGGTTGCCAGGCCGACGAGTTGGAGGCCAGTGGCGTTTTTCCGAAGCAGAAATTCACCATTGGCTCGAGGAGCAAATAGGCGTCAGTGATGCGGATGAGTTGGTCAAGGTTCAGAAAGTATTGAACCGAGTGCCCGGTCAGCAAAATGAGCGTCCCATCCGCGAGCTGTGTTCGATCGAAACCACCGCCATTCCATTGAATGCTAGGACACGTGGTTCTGTGATCCGGTCGATGTGCGATTTGGCGGCTCAGTCAGGTTTGATGTGGGATGCCCCTGCCATGGCAGAAGCAGTCAAAGCCCGCGAGAAAATGCATCCAACGGCACTTGATTGTGGAGTTGCTTTGCTGCATCCCCGTCGGCCACAGACTTCCATTCTTGCCGATTCAGTGGTCGCGTTAGCGGTCTGCCCTTCCGCCATGCCTTTTTCTGATACGGGGCATCTGACGGATATCTTTTTCCTGATTTGCTCTTACGACGATGCCTCCCACCTTCGTATTCTCGCAAAGTTGAGCCGAATGGTGGCGGATGGTCAGTTGTTAACTAATTTACGTGCAAGCGAATCAGAATCTGAGGCCCATCAATTTATCTGTCAGGCCGAAGAGGCGATTGATGATGCCTGCAGCGGTCTCGCATAGCAGCGAAATCGAACAAGGATGGCCGAAGCTTCTGCAGGTTGGTAAGAAACACAAGCAAGGATGTGCACGATGGATCAAGTTGGTGTTTTCAATTCCGAGATGATGGACGAGCGGCTATCCACGCCGGGAACGCTGATGTGGGTGGGCAACGATGCAGGCATTGAGTTCTTGGAGGCTCAGCAATATTGCATTGCCCATGCTCCCCAGGTTGCCATGCGGGCCTCCGTTGCCGAGGGCCTTGACCGTCCGGCAGCAGAGGTGCGTGCCATTGTGGTCACTCAAAGTCAGCGGACAGTGGTTTCGCGATCTCAGATTCGGGACCTTCGGGAAGCGTACCCCCAAGCCAATCTTTTGTGTCTGATGGGGGCGTGTTGCGAGGGTATGTACGCCAAGATTCTTGATCCTGTCTTTGGTAAGACTGAACGAGTTTACTGCCATCAATGGGCTCAGGTTTTGCCCGACTGGTTGCGGTGCTGCGGAGCGAGGGTGGCCACCGAGATCATGAGTTTCAACTCGGTGGCTGTGGTAAGTGCAACGCCAGCAATTGGCTCTGCTCTGATGGATCTTGCTGAATCTGCAGGGGCAGTGACGTTTTGGTGTCGAGATGTCTGTCGTTGGCAAATGCGGCAAGTCGATGCAGTGTGGTGGGACGATTCGGTCGCACGGGCTGCAACACCGGCGCAGTGGAAGGAACGTCTCGAGAAGTGCTCAACCGCGGATCGAAGTCCCGTCCACGCCTGGATCGCTAATGCTCCACGTTGCAGTCAAGTGAAGGCGGCTGCGGAAGGTGGCATTTCACTCACGTTGAGTAAGCCGCACCGCATTGAGCCGTTGCTCTCTTTGTTGGGAACTTGTCGACCAGGCCAGGCGAAATCAACAGCAGGTCTGCGGGTCGCCTGAAGCTGCGGCCATCTGATGGATGGGATCGCAGTCGGGATTGCAGGGGTTGGTGTTTCTATTTCGAGCGTATGCCGAGCTGGTATCGCGACTAGAAAATCCCGACGCCAAAGTCGTCGTTGCTGTCTGTTTCCGGCGTTGCAGTCATTTTGCGCTGTGATGGCGCTGATGTTCGTGGTTGCATTGGTGCAGGGACGGCATCAAGTGATTGGTTGTCGATGCGTTTGGTCGATTGGGTCTCATGGTCAGAAGCTCGAGCTCTAGAGTTTTCGCCTAGTGCTGGACCCGCTTGGCCGCTTTGGGAGTTCACAGGTTGGCTGCTTGCGGCCTCTGTTGTGTTGCCTGTTCGATGGTCTCGGTTCTTTGATTCTGCTTCTGCAAGGTCGAAATCATCGTCGTACCTTGACCGATAGCCCGGCTGTTCGCAGCGGGCTAGCTCGGTTTCAAGCTCCGCCAGAACAGCTTGTTGGATTTCTTCTCGGCATTCACTATTGATGGGGTGCGCCACATCCGCATAGAGTTTTTGCGGGGTCGCGTGTTCCGTTTCGTCCTGCTGCAGTTTGGTGCCACAGTGATTGCAATAGTTGGATCGCAAATGGTTTTTGTGACGACAGCGTTGGCAGTTGCTGCTCAGCTTACGGCTGGGCATGGCGACGAACGGTCCGTTTGTGCCATCGATGATTTTCAAGTCTCGGATGACAAAGGCATTCTCGATCGTGATCGAGCAGAAGCCTCTCAAACGGTCTTCTGATCTCTCCATCAGCTTGATCCGAATCTCAGTGATCTCCACGTCCGACCCTCCTTAACCGGCCGGCATCACCGATTCATCGTCGGGATGCCTGCGAGCATGCTGGTGTTTACGACACATCGATCTTTGCGGGAACTTGCGTGCTTTGAGTAGCCATGACAAATCCGCCCGGCTCTAAGCGTGCTCGCAATTTCGATGCCGCCTGTTTCGCTTGACCCGATGAGGTCGAAATAGCAAAACAAGCAGACCCACTACCTGTCAATTGACACGTTCTCAGCTCGTCATGCCACAGTGATTCAAGGATTTCCGCGATTTGCGGAGCAAGTTTTTTTGCCGGATCGGTGAGGCGGTTGACCATTGCTGGCCCCAAGTCGGTGGTTTTTGGGTCTTGCAGTAGATCCACCAGGGCGGCTGCATCTCTTGGGTTGGAAGGGACTTGCGAATTTGCGTAAACCGCTGCAGTGGATAGGCAAACCGCAGGGAAAATTACAACGCAGTCAAGTTTTTTGCCCAGCTCAATGGCTTTGATTTGTTCACCACGACCAGTCGCACGCGCACCATCAATTGGCTCTGTTCCCCCCATACCGAGGAAAAACGGCACGTCACTTCCTATCTGTGCCGCAAGTTCACTTAATTGGGGTGTATCGGTGGGGATGTCGCAAAGTCGTGCCGCGCAAAGGAGTGCTGATGCTGCGTCACTGCTAGCTCCGCCGAGGCCCGCGCCCGCCGGTATTTGTTTGCCCAGTTGGCAGGAGAAACCGTCCTTGATTTCAAATGCGTTACGGAAGGCTGTAAGTGCACGGTGTACCAAGTTGGATTCGTCTGCCGGGATTTCGAGCAAGTTGCGGCCCGTTGAGCTTTCAACCTCTACACCCAAACGCTGCGCGACGACTTGCAGGGATGGTAGCCATTGAACCTGCAGGTCAACTCGGTTGTCGGGAATTCGTTGCAGGTCTAGCTCGTCACGCCAGTCGATCGGAATCATCACCGTATCAATCTCGTGAAAACCGTCAGGCCGGCGAGCAAGCAATTCCAGAAACAAGTTTAGCTTGGCAGGCGGACGGGTATGTGCGGTCTTTGTGTATTGATCAGTGACTTGACGCATGTTCTTGGCGGGATCCAAATCAGGCAGCGCGTTCCGGGAGATGGTCGCGTGTTGAGTGGCGGCTGAGTTCAGCCGTGGCGATAAGGGGTGTTTGTTGTGTGGTCGCGGTGTTCATGGAATCGTTCATGTCACCGCTCGTGTTACCGCTCATGTTGCCGTTCATGGCGATAATCGAGATGCCCAGTTCCGCCGCAAGTTTTAGTGTGGTCTCACGTTCAACCAGAATGGTTTTACCTGCTTCAATCACGATCGCTTTACCGTTTGCTTTGGCGACTTTTTGAACGGTTTGTGGTCCGATGGTGGGAACGTCAAATCGCATGTCCTGCTGCGGTTTACTGACTTTGACCAAAGTCCATCCACCCCGACGGCACAGGTCACCGGTTCGTTCAATGCATGCGTCAGTTCCTTCGATCGCTTCGACGGCGATCACTGTTCCGTCTTTGATGGTGATCGTCTGCCCGATATCCATACCGCCCATCTGCTTGGCGACTTGCCATCCTGCATCGGCGTCAGACGATTGTTGTTGTTTGGGCTTGGGCCCTGCCAGTCTTCCTGCTTCCACGAGTAGCTCCGGTGCAAAGTCTGTTGCTGCGAGTACTTCCATGCCTGCACGTCCGTAAGCATCGGTGACAGCAACGAGTAAGCTGTCGTCTCTGGCGTCGCGTTGGCGGCCTAGTAGTGCAGGCCCTAGGGTGCGAATGCAGGTCAGGTCAGGAAAGTGCCTAAGCCAGACCGAACCTTGGTAAAGAATGTCAGCCTTGAAAAGCTTTCCGGCCATCGTGACCTGTTGGACACCATTGCGACGAAAGTAGCGGATGTGACCACCTAATTTTCCGACGCCTGACCAAGTCACATGATCGCAGATTGACTCGAGGTCAGTGCTGGCATGCCCGCGAATGGCAATGCAGCAGACGCGTCGGCCCTCTCGGATCAGCGATTGGGCGACTTGCACCGGGAAGCTGCCCCATCCGGCAACGAGTCCGATGGGGGGCAGTTGTTCGCCTGATTGGTGCTGTGCCATGATCGCGTGACCGCGTCTTGGCCAGTAACCGTTGCGGTCGATCATGCCGCTCGTTTGTCCTCGGAAGTGGCTTTGGACTCATTGGGACCCGCGTCGGGTGCGTTCTGCTGTTGTTCCAGCCGTGTCAGTTCGCGTCGCAGTTTTTTAATCTCACGCCGCATTTCCGGCAGTTTCCGCTGCACTGCCATGATTTGCATTTGGTCGCGTTGGGGTGTCGCGGGAGAACCCAGATAAACCTCGTTCCCGGGACAATTGTCCATGACGCCTGCCTGGGCACCGACAATCGTTCCGTCGCCCAGTTCAATGTGGTCCTTCAGGCCGACTTGTCCCGCCAAAATCACGTAGTCACCAGTGGTGCAGCTGCCAGCAATGCCAACTTGGCTGCAAAGAAGATTGTGTTTTCCGATCTGGCAGTTGTGGCCAATCATGACCTGATTGTCGATCTTAGTGCCCTCGCCAATTCGAGTCGCGCCGTAAGTGCCGCGGTCGATCGTCACGCTTGCACCCAGTTCAACGTCTGACTCGATGGCGACATAACCCAGTTGCGCGGTTGGTAGATGCCGACCGCCCTCTTGGCGATAGCCAAAGCCAGTGCAGCCAATCACTGTGCCGGCGTGAATGATCACGCGGTCTGCGAGGGTTGTGTATTCGTACAGCGTAACGTTAGCGTGCAGTACGCAGTCCTCTCCCACTTGCGTGAATGGACCAACCGATACTCCAGGCATGATTCGGGTCCGTGCTCCAATCGAGACGCCCATTCCAATCGTTGCTGTGGGGTGGACTTCTGCAGAGTCGTGGATCACTGCGGTCGAGTCGATTCCTTGCGACGGGACCTTGCATTCAACCGGAGGCCGAAAGACGGAAACGATTTTTGCGAATGCCTGGTGCGGGTTATCCACAATGATTTGTGCTGCGTTGTGCAAACCAACCGATTCTAAATCGAGCTCAGAACGGGTCACCACTGCAGTCGCCAGAGTATCCTTCAGAGAATCCAGCCTCGATGGATCGTCCAACATGGTAATTTCGGTCGCTGTTGCCTCTCGTGGAGGATTCGCACCCGTACAAGGTACCTCTGCGTTTCCGTTCAAACGACCTTCGACGAGACTTGTGAGGTCTCTAAGTTGCATTGCCATTTCCAATCATCCTTTACTGGAACTGCCGCCATTCGGCTTGGCCTTGAAGGTATACAACCTTGGTGCGTTCGCGGGCAAGAGGAAGTTTTGTTAGACGCACCCCTTGCACTAATTGCTAGCATATTGCAGTAGAGGTTGTGCAGCGATGAATCAGGGTTTCTGGCCAATTTCGCGCGGTTTTGTAATCAAGGCGATAAACCGTCGGGTTTTGCAGCGGATCGTCAAATGAGCGGAATTCATTACACTTTCGATTGATTTTTCTGGTTCATTGATCCTTTTGGTTTACGCCAGTCACGAATGAGGTTCCCATGCGAGCGTTCACAAGGTTTTTGAGTACTGGGAGTATTCCGAGTACACCGAGTTGCTCTTTAGGCATCGTCAGAGCACCTTGGGTGATTGTCTTACCTATGGTTTTTCTAACGCTGCAAAGTTTTGGTTCGGGCTGCAGTCGAAAGAACCCCGTCGAGTCGGTCTCGATCGGTGACAGTGGGATCGAGATTCGTAGCTCCGAGTGGGCGTTGGCCCCAAGTGATTGGAGTGCTTGGCGAGGCCGGACTCAGGATGGAACTGCTACAGACGGTGATGTGCCCACAACGTGGGGTGATGCAAGCAATGTGCTTTGGCGGTCAAAAATACCGGGGCGTGGGCACAGTTCGCCCATCGTCGTTGGGGATTCTGTTTTCTTAGCAACAGCAAACGACGAGCAGCAGATTCAGTCAGTGCTTTGTTTTGATCGAAAGGATGGTTCTCAGCGTTGGCAGACCGTGCTTCATGAGGGCGGTTTCCCGGCCACGGGGTCAGTGCATCGTAAGGCGACCAACGCAAATGGTACGATCGCCAGTGATGGAAAGTGCCTGTACATCGCGATGCTGAACAACGGTGGTATCACTGCAACGGCGCTCGACTTGACTGGGAAAATCTTGTGGCAGCGTGAAGTTGGAAAGTTTGTTTCCAAGTTTGGATATGCTCCCTCGCCCATTTTGTACAAGTCACTTGTGCTGGTGGCTGCGGACAATCGTGGAGGTGGTTATCTGGCTGCTATTGATAGCGAGACAGGCAGCATTGTTTGGCGGGTTGGTCGTGATAATGGCGATAGTTATTCCAGCCCCACCGTGGTTCAGGTTGGCGGACGGGATCAGTTGCTGATCAGCGGCAACGATGCTGTAACCAGTTATGATCCTGCAACAGGTGAGCTGTCATGGCAAACAGCTTGCATTGCTGAAGCGACATGCGGCACCATTGTTTCAGACGGCGAACGCATCTTTGCAAGTGGTGGGTATCCTGAGTCAGAAACGATTTGTCTGTCGGCGGATGGCCAGCGCCTGTGGTCAAACAATTCGAAGACATATGAGCCATCGCTATTGGTCGTGGAGGATAGGTTGCTCACCGTAAACGACAAAGGAGTAGCCATTTGTTGGGATGGTGCATCTGGTGAGGAGCTTTGGAAGAAACGACTGGGGGGGAACTTCAGTGCGTCGCCCGTTCTTGTCAATGAAACGGTGATGGTGCCGAATTTGAGCGGTGATACTTTCGTCTTTCAGGCGGGAACACAATACGTGCCAATCGCACAGAATCGCTTGGGCGATGATTGTTACGCTAGTCCAGCAATTTCAGGCAGCCAGGTGTTTATGAGAATTGGAGTGGGCAAAGGTAGCGCGCGAGCCGAGCAACTGGTTTGTCTCGCGGTTGAGACCAAGGACGATGACGAAACTGACTCAGCGACGCAACAAGAAACCGCTGTGCCCGCGTTGTCACCCGGGAAGCAGTAAAGCCACTGGTGATGAATGCAAACTGGAACTTTACCGACATCATGCATGTGGTGTTTGTAGGACCTTCGACCATGTCTGTGGTCAGTTCGCGGGGGTCAGTTCGCGTCGTTGGAGTGGCGGCGTTGCAGCTTTAGGCAGGGCCGATGGGTTCGTGACGGCACCTTTTGCCCATCTCGGCTGCTTTGGCGATTTCAGCTCAAGCATGTCTCTCCTCACGATAGATTGTGCTTGAGATGCTTCATCATCCACGTTTCTGTATGAACTTGGGCATTCTGCCGTTCAGATGCATTATTCGGGATGTCAGGATGATCGAAACACTCTGTTCTGATGCAGTTGTAGGTACTTGATCTTGCAAAGTGCCGGTTGTTTTTTCGGAATGTCATGGAGTGTTTGGTTGTTTAGCCGATGCACCCTGTAGGAATGGGGGGTATGGAAGTGCAAATACCTCTCTTGCCGAAATGGAATTGCTGTTCAGGGTATGGATCGCCCGCCTCCCAAATATTGCACGTCGTTTTACTACACAAGCGGTCGGCTGGATTTCTCAAGCTGGGATCTTCCTGGCTTCATGATGACCTCTTAGTGGCAACGGAATGCGGCGAAGCACAAGCGAAAAAGGATTCAGTGATTATGAAAGTATGTTTGCACCTGCTGCTCGCGACCTGTCTGGGTCTCGTCTGTTTTACGACTGCCAAGGCTCAGTCAGCTTACACGTATGATGCACCGGCCAAGTGGGATAACTTTCATCCCGAACGCGGTGCCCAACGATTCATCTTAGCGCAGGTTCCCGACGACCTGCCGCCTCCTGCGTTGACCGACATCGCGCCGGGCGAACCACCGATGGAGACCGTTCGCGAACTACCTGAGGGCGCTCAAATGCCCCTCGCGATTGACGATGCGTCTGCTGCCGCGATGGCCGCCGACTGTCAACCAACACAACTGCATCGTGCCGTTCGCGGGCGTTTGCCGCTCAAGCCTTGGTTCGGTAGTACCAACCTGCTTCTCTATAC
>Ga0315331_10002348_pt1 | contig 14359 bp, 16 predicted proteins | sample M160m34915metaG_FD_203456 | JGI IMG/M metagenome (GOLD analysis project Ga0315331, IMG submission 203456) | Ammonia-oxidizing marine archaeal communities from Monterey Bay, California, United States - M1 60m 34915 | ecosystem: Environmental > Aquatic > Marine > Intertidal zone | place: USA...
TCAAGAGTGCCAGCACGATCAGAATCCGCGTAAAGCAGGTCGCCATCAAGAGGATCGAGGGCGCGATCGAAATCGCAGTGAGAACGAGGACGATCTTCAGGGTGTCGGAAAGTTTTTCGGGTGACGTTGCTCCATCGATGGAGATCGAGACTGTGGGCCCCGGGTCGGCCTGCTGGGCACTGACCTCGGGCGCCACCAAAATAAATAGGAGCGACAAGAGCAGAGGCGTCGTGACGCCAATGCCGCCATGCAGCACGTTCAACAGTCGAGGCTTGCGTTGCGTCGCCGAGGCAACCTCCGGCGCACTCGAGTCGTCGACAGTGACGTCCCCTGCCTTGTCCTCTCCCTTGTCGGGAAGACGGGCGAGACGGGCGATCCCCGCGTCACTCGCACCGATGAGCAAGCTACGGCCGTCGATTTCCACGATGTGCAGCCGTTGCTTCGCGGCCAGATGGAAAGTCTCGAGTACGCGAATACGCGCGCCCGATCGAGCACCCAGGGGTCCAAACCCCATTCGGATCAGTCCCCAGCGCAATAATACGATGCTCCCGAGTACTGCCGAGAGGGCCGCAACGGTCTCGAACATGCTTCCCCCCTCGACAGGCGGAGAATCCGCCTGTCCCTCCTCTCAGGCCAGGCCTGAGGTCCGCGCGGACATGATTTCAGTGATTCGAATGGCGACTCGATCATCCTCCGTGAGGAGTTCGCCACGAGCGATCAAACGCTCGTTGACATAGATGTCTGCGGGGTCGGCGCCCGTCCTATCCAATTCGACGACCGAGCCCCGCGCCAACTCGAGAACTTCGCGCACAGGAAGATGGGCGCTCCCCAATTCGACGCTGAGCCTCAGGGGAACATCCATGATCAGCCCTAGATCGGGCGCGTCCGCATCGTCGGAGGGCACCTCCGACTCCAGTTTCTTGGCTTCGCCGGGCGCGACGACCGAGTCATCGATTTCGGGTAGTTCTTCGTTTTCATCACTCATCAGGCCCTACTCCACTCCCTCGATGCGCTCGCCCAATTGCACGGCTCTCTTCGAGCCTTGCATTCCGGCAATTCCAATAAATTTGCCCTTGTCGCCAATCTGAATGGTCAACGCCCCGTCGCCTCTCGCGTCGAGGGTCAAAACGGTCCCGACCTCGAGCCGGCCTAAATCCGCCAGGGATAGGTCCGCCGTTCCCACCTGCGCTCTCAAGTGGATCGGAACATCCATCACGGAGACACTGGAGCCCGCTCCTAATCCAGACGAGGCTTTCGAAGCCCCGCCCTCTCGGACCGCGAAGGCTCCACCAGGAATCGCGATCCGGACTCGGCACGACTCTGCGAAGCCCTTCACGTCGAAGGTCGCCAGTACGCCGTATCCTCCGAGTGACTCGGCGACGCTCGAGCGGCTCAAGAGCCCTTCCTGTCTGAGGTTCATTTCCGAGACCCCGCTCCAGGCCGATTCGATCTGGTCGAGCATCTCACTCGCCGCGCGGGAGTAGAATCTACGCTCGATCCGCGAGTAATCTCGAATAGGAGGACGCGAGGTTTTGATCGTCGGACCCGATCCGAAACTCATACTCAAGAGCTGAAAGAAAAAGGGGCGCGAAAGCAGCAGGTAGCCCTGAAGATCCTTCGGCCTGATACCGAACGCTGCGACGAGATCCGTTGGCAGCATCAGCTCGGCAAGCTCCGACATCTCGATTTCCCGATGTCCGATCAAAGAGAAGCCGATCACCCTCTGATAACGATTCGAGAGCGCGAGACCTTGCTCGAATGCGAAGTCCTCGTTCGCGCGCTGAAGATCGAGGTCTGCAATTCGGGGGCTACCCGAGTCGAATTCGCTCTCACGATTCGACAAGACCTTCGGCATCTCCTCCAGGAGTGCCTCGAGCTCCTCCTTCGAGAGGACCGCTTCTTCGTTGCCCGGCGATTTCACTGGACGACGAAATCCGTGAAGAGGACCGACCGAACATTTCCAGTCGCGAGCAGATCATTGACCCGCTCCAACATGTCTTCTTTGAGCAGAGCCTTGCCTTCAAAGTCTGTAACGTCCGACAACTGCCGGCTCGACAGCAGAACGATCAATGCATCTCGAACCTGAGGCAACCGAGCGTCGAGTTCTTCTTTCAAGGCCATATCACTGGTCTCGAGTTCGACGCGGATCTTCAGGAATCGGTTATACCCGTCACCCGACACGTTCACGACGAAGGGCTCGAGCCCGTAGAGACGCTCCTTGAAGTCGGTTGTCACCGCCTTTTGCTTTGCCGCTGCTTTTTCGGCCGCGATTTCGGCTTCAGCGCTCTGCTGTGGCGTCTGGGGCGCCGGCATCTGAGTGCTCGCGAAGAAGAATGCCCCCCCCGCGCCCAATCCGAGGGAAACGAGGGCTGCCGCGATGATCGTCACGAGCCCCCCCTTGCCACCCTTTGCGGCCGGCTGTTCGGCTTTCTCGTTTTCGTTGTCATTGGCCATCGTGTCACTCCATGCCAGGGGTCCGCATACGAACCCTCTCATTCAGTCGTCTCAGGCGATCCCCACGACCCGTAGGAAAAATTACTCTGAGGGCTATCTCTGGGAAGGGGTCGCAACGGCGGGCCGGCGTGAACCGTCCGTTTCGATGCCGAATTCCTTCAGGCGACGCCATAGCGTCGTGGTTGAAATCTGCAGCAGGGCGGCCGCGCGCTTGCGGTTCCAATTGACCTGCTCGAGGGTGTTGAGGATGTGGGAACGCTCCATGACCTGGAGGCTGTGAATGGTCTCTCCCTCTCTCACCATCGACTCTTCTTTGAGTCGCACGGGGAGATCCTCCACCCGGATCTCGCGACCCTGTGAGAGCGCCACGCCTCTCTCGATCGAATTCTCCAGCTGACGGACATTTCCAGGCCAGGCATATCCGGCGAGAAGCTCCATCGCGTCACTCGAGATTCCTTCGAGGGGTTTCCCGGCCCGAGCGGCAAAGCGCTTCAGAAAATGTTCTGAGAGTGCGCGCACGTCCTCGGGTCGTTCTCGCAGCGGCGGTACGTGGATCGGGATGACTGCCAGGCGGTAATAGAGATCCTCGCGGAATGTGCCTTCTGCGACTTCCCGCTCCAGGTTCTTATTCGTCGCCGCGACCAGACGAACATCGACGTATCGAGTGCTCTCATCGCCAACGGGGCGGACCTCCCCCGTCTGCAAAAACCGCAAGAGTTTCACCTGCATAGAGAGTGGCATCTCAGCGGCCTCGTCGAGAAAGACCGTCCCTTCATGTGCGAACTCGAATAGACCCTTCTTATTGGCAGTTGCTCCGGTGAACGCGCCGCGACGATGACCGAAGAGTTCGCTCTCCAGCAGCGTCTCAGGGAAGGCGGCGGAGTTGACCGCGCAAAAAACGCGATCGGATCGACGGGAGAGATTGTGGATCGCCCGGCCAATGAGCTCCTTCCCAACGCCCGTTTCGCCCGTGATCAACACGGAGCTATCGGTGTCGGCGACCTTCTCGACGAGCTCGAGAAGATCGTTCATCGCGCGGGAACTCCCGACAATCCCAGTGAGCGCACTGAGGTCCTCGGCTTCGGAAGGCGGCTCGACTACAGGCAATCGGGCAGAGGAATGGCTGGGCGCCACCCGTGCGAGTGACTCCTCAACGACCGCGATCAAATCATCCGTCTGGATCGGCTTGCGAAGATAGTTCGACGCGCCACGCTGGATCGTCTCGACCGCGCTCTCGATGCTACCGAGGCTCGTAGTGATGACGACCGACCCATCGGCGCCGGTTTGCTGAACTCGGTCGAGAAGGTCGAGTCCTCCGCCACCGTCGATGCGGAGGTCGGCGAGGATGAGATGGGGCGACGTAGCCTCGATTACCCTCATCGATTCATCGAGACTGCGACAGCTCGACACCTCGTGACCCTGCAAGTGCAGCGTAGCTGCCGCCTGCCGAACAAATGCCTCTTCCCCATCCGCGATCAAAATCCTGGCCACGCTTAGTGTGCCTCCCGTCAAGCTCACCCCTCCTACGGAAGGGGGAGATGCCTTCCCTCTATCAACTCGTCGCCACGTCCGACCGCACCTGGTCCGCCAGCATCTCACCTTCGAAATGCTCTACGACCCTGACGACACGCTCAGACTCTGAGGAGACGCGGTCCATCCATTCGATCGAAATCCCCGCCCGCTCCGCTTCCCCCCGCAATCGGTCGATCGCATGGCTGAGCGCGCCAACGGGCGTGCGCAATTCCTCGGATACACGGCGAGCCAGATCACGAGCGGCAGCGGCTCGCTGATGCGCCTCTCGAATCCGCTCGAATGCCATTTGTAAGCCACGCTGAAGCTCACGGAGCAGTGATACGAGCTCCGGAGCGCTGCCGCGATCGGCCCAAACGAGAGCGGTCATCGCACGACGCCCGCTAATACGAATCGGGAGGGATACGGTGCACACGGTCTCACTCTCCCCCCGGCCGGCCGCAACGATCTCTTCCAGCCGGGTCACCCTATGGGATCTTTGCGCGGAGGAGAGAAGCGATTGCTCGGCTTCGCCCAAAGCCTCCACTCGGATTCCGCCTTCTACAGGCCAATCTCCCTCGATGGATCGAACGCGATTGGCCTCCTCATCGAGCCAAAGCCATCGAACAAGACGAAAGTCCTCGACGAGCTCACAATGCAGGAGTTCGAGTACTTCGTTCTGGCTCTCACAGGAATTCAGCCCAGCGAGGAGACCACGAAGAAGCACTTCGTGATGTCGGTTCGGCTCCAGGACGACCTCGGGGCGCGTATCGCTCGGCGCGGGCCCCGGGCTGGGATGCCCCGGACGCTGCCATCCCGTAAAACCGACTCCGAGACCGAAGAGGTCTCGCAGGTTGTTACGTAGATCTTCCGGAACCCAGGGCTTGGTCAAAATGAATGAAAGACCCGCGCTCTCGATCGCTCGGCGCTTGGATTCCACAACGTCTCTGGTGGTGACGAGCGCTCGGCGAACCTCCGGATGCGAGCGCCGCAGACCAGACAACATGTCGAGACCCGAGGTCTCTTGGAGGTCATGATCGACGATCACGAGCGCATATCTGATTCGCTCGAGGTGCAGTAGAGCATCATCGAGGCTGGCTGCGGCATCAACGATGAAGCCCGGCTGGGAGGCTGCTTGGACCAGAGAGAATCGCGAGCCGATGACGGAGTCGACCACGAGAATATGCACCTCGTTTCGAGCTGCATCCCCGCGCTCCGAAAATCGGACCTCGCTGCCGCCATCTGGGAAACTTGTGCCGGCCTCGTCTTTCAACACGACGACCTCCCTTCCGCAATGCAATTCGTCTTTGAACGAACATTTCAAGGATCGGCGTTGCGGGGGTCTCCTTGAGCGTTATTGATGCAAAATTGCAGCAACGCCTCAGAAAGTTTCAGCCTGAGACGCGCTCAGGCCTCCCTGAAGGAGAAAAAGCAGAAGAATTGCATGTGCAGAAGGCGGGGGATCTCGGTTTGGAATGCCGAGGGCGGCCGGGACGTTTCAGTCCGCCGCGGCGGCGCGTGCGGCCGCACGACGCTGGCTGCGCTGAGAGCGCGTCGCGCGATCCGAAATCGGATCGCGCTTATAGACGAATTCGACCCTCCGATTGATCGCACGATTTTCGGTCGAGTCGTTGGGAACAAGCGGTCGCGTCGATCCGTACCCGGAAGCGGCGAGCCGGCTGGGATCGATCCTCTGGTCTTCGGTCATGTATCTCAATACGGCGATCGAGCGTGACGAAGCCAGGTGCCAGTTCGTCGGGAATCTGAGCGACGAGATCGGAGCGTCGTCCGTATGTCCTTCGATCGAAAGCTCATAGGGGAACTCATCTGTGATCCGAACGATCTCGTCCAAAAAAACAAAGGAAACGGGTAGGAGCTTGTCTGAACCCGGCTCAAAGAGGACGCCACCTCTGACGCGCACGATGATCCCACGCTCCGAGTTTTCCGCTTCGACGACCCGAGAGAGATTATTCTCGGCGATGGCCTGCTGGATATTCTCCATGACCTTCTGATTCATGGCGGGAGACTCTTTGGTCTGATCCATCCCCATCACATCGATGAAAGGCGTCGTCTTCTTCTCCGACCACTCCACGATGCTCGTGCTTTGCAGCTTTAGCTGTCCTGGATTCTTCTCGATCACGCCGAGCGCGTCCTGGATCGAGCCCATCGCTTCCAGAAAAAGCTGTTTATCCATATGAGCAAAGGAGAGCATGAGCACGAAGAAGGTCAGGAGGAGACTCATCAGGTCTCCCAGCGTTGCCATCCAACCAGGCGTGCCCTCGTCGCAGACGTGGTCTTCAGCCTCGCTCGGCTCGATTCCCATATGCCTCTCCCCTCGCCTCTCAGTCCGAAGCGAGGACCGCTCGCTCATCCGGTGAGAGGAAGGACTCGAGCTTCGACTGGATCACCATCGAGTTGTCCCCCTTGAGAATCGACTCCACACCGGCGATCGCGAGCTTTTTAACCGCCACCTCTTCCGCCGTGCGATTCGCGAGCTTCGCCGCAATCGGGCCGAACACGAGGAACGCGAGCAAGGCTCCATAGAGCGTGGTCAATAGAGCGACCGCCATCGCGGGACCAATCTTGTCAGGATCGTCGAGGCTCTTGAGCATCTGCACCAGCCCGATGATCGTCCCGACCAGGCCCATCGAGGGCGCGGTCGAGCTCATGAACTTGAAGATCTGCTGACCGCGCTCGTGGCGCTGTTTGATCGACGCGAGTTCACTCTGGAGGGTCTCGCTGATCAACTCGGGGCTGAGCCCGTCAACGCCGAGACGCACGCCCCGAGCCATGAAGGGGTCGTCTATTTGCTCTCCTTCGAGAGCCACGAGCCCTTCTTTACGGGCTTTCGCCGCCAGTTCCACGATGAGTGGGACCAGGTCTGCCTTCGGACTCGAACGGTCGATGAACGCCTGGACCGCGGTCTTCAGGCCGCTGACGACGTAGGGGAGACGTTGATTGATCATGGTCGCAGCGAGCGTTCCGCCGATCACGATCAATGCGCTCTGGGCATCGACGAAGGGCATGACGCCGCCGCCGAGGATCATCGCGAGAGCGACCAGCCCGAAGCCGATCACCAGTCCGAAAATTGTGCCGAGATCCATCCGTCCGGAGCCTCCGGGCGCGTCTACTGATTATTGCAGGCGCGTCGCGTATCGGACTTATCGGACGGGCGGCTGGGCGGCTTCACCCGGCATTGCCCGGGATACGACATCGGGGAAAGACCGGAGGAACCGGCCCGGTCTCAAGGCCTCAGCGCGAGCGAGCGGGCCCGATCCCGGACCGTGTACTCGAGGTCCTCGGAAAACACCTTGAGGGGAACCCATGCGCTCAACTGCGACATTCGGGGCATCCCGAGCGTCATCGCGCCCGTCGGATCGATCACCCAGGGATCCCCGGGCTCTTCGAACCAGAGAGTCACCATATGGTGCTGCCCGTCCGAGGGACGCACTACGATTGCACGGTAGACCTCGGTCGATGCGAAGCCCAGATCTCGCAACGCGTGGAACGCCAGCAATTCGAGGCCGTCGCAATCGTCGCCGCCCCGTGCAAGCGTCTCCTCGAGGGTCGCCCAGTGGTCGACCGCGCCGTCCTCGCGATAATGCAGCTTCGCCTCGGTCTGGATCCATTCGGCGACCTCACGCGCCATCGCGCGCTTCCTGTCGGCACGGAAAGCAAAATATTTTGCTCGGAGGCCCTGGTCGGCCGTTTGGCTGGCAGGCAACTGCTCGTTGGCCTCGCTATAGCCGGCTGACTCGACGGCAGGACCGCTCTCGAGCGGGGCAAGGAGCGCTGCATCAAACCGCTCGCGGCGCTGCCATCCGACGATCTTGGGTGTCCAGACGTCATCTGACCCCGGACGCTGGAAATAGTCCAAGCCCTGCTGTGCGGACTCCAAATGGGGAAGGCCGACACACCCCAGGCCGAGCATGAGAACGAGCCCGGCGACGTAGACCGGCCCTCGTCGATTCCATTGTGCACGCATGGACATGCACCGGATATCGGCCTGGAGAGCACTTAAGTTGAGTCAGGTGAGCCTGGGCATGAGGCGAGGCGAGGCGGGGAAGGCCCCGGTCTCTATCCGTTGATGGCGAGGCGCCGAAAGCCCCGGTCTCTATCCGTAGATCATGATGTTTTGGCCGTCACACGCACCCACGAGACCAAACAGCACGACAAAGAAGAGAATCATCGACGGAATCCCGCCCAGAACGTACAGCCAAGAAGAGAGGTCCCCGTTGACTCCGGGTCCATCCTCGTTCAACTCGTCGCGATCCTGATCTTCGGTCGACATTCCCGTTCGCTCCTGTCTTACGCGGGCTCGGCGCGCTCTCGCTCTACTCTATCGAGGTTCCACAGCCTTGCGGAACACGACTCCGCTGAACTCCCGAACGACCGGTGAGAACAGCGTCACCCCCCAGGGACCCTGGAGCGCCGGCAAGATAGCGGGTGCCGCACGCCTCGCCATGCAACAATCGAACGCGCCGAAGCGGATCAGTCGAAGTCGGGGGAAATCTGGATTCGCGGCGGGATCGGCACATTGCCGTCGCCCCGCCATGCAACGGGTACCCCCGCGAGATCCGCCTCGATTCGCAACTCTCGAAGCCCACGCTCGGCCTCGTCGAGATCTTCCCGGTGCCGCTCGAGTTCCTGCCGAAGCTTGAAGGAAAGCGGCGAACTCGAAGGCCCCCCCGAGTTGGAGCCTCCGGGAGGAGCGACGGACCACTGGCTGCTGCCCCCGCTCCCCGCAATGGCGTCCAACTCCCGCTTCGTCGAAGCCAGCCCCTCGCGCGCCTTTTGGAGTTGTTTCGAAGCGCGATCAAACCTTCTGCGCCACTCCGACTCCCCTGCCCCCCCGACGGCTCGGTCATCCTCTTGCAGATAGCCGCTGGGCAGGTGAAGAAGCGCATCGAGACCCGGATCCGCGGCGCTCGCGGACGAACGAGATCCCGCTCGACTGGGCAAGGACAAATCCCCGCTCTCCTCCAGGCGAGTGGAGCCACCCTGCGCCGCAGCCGGGGCTCCCGCGAGAACCAGTACCAAGACGAAGATGAGCCCTGGCCCAAAACGAGCCGATCCCCAGGGGGAAGATGTCGAGCTCGGCCGACGCAAACACCGCGTGACCGATTCGCCTCTCCCCTTGAGTCTCACCACACTTCTCCCTGCCCGCAGACCGGTGACCGATGAACCGGTGGCAAACCGAACGATAGCGGACGCTTAGCTCCCATCGAGCACGCCTCTCGCCCTCGATTCGAGGGTCAAGGGTCCCCGTCGCGAGCCGATAAACCACCCAGTGGCTCGGTGGAAAGGGCCTTGGGTCCGCGGGCCCCATGAGGATTCGCCTTCGGGACGAAGGAGCGTCGATGGAACGGGAAAAGCTGTACCGACTCCTCCGGTTGGGTCTGGAGAAAGGCGCGAGCGATATCCACTTCCAAGTGGGTTATTTGCCGCTCTATCGGTTTCACGGAGAACTTGTCGAACTCCGCTACAAGGTCCTCACGCCGCAGGACACCGAGGAGATCGTGCGCACGCTGATCGAGGACGACCCCCTCGGCCAGGCCATGGATTTCAACGAACGCGACCTCGCCTTCGAGCTCCCCGGCGAGGGACGCTTCCGCGTCAACATCTCACGCCAACGACGCTACTTCAACGTCGTCCTTCGCGTGATCCCCCTCCAGATCAAGACTTTCGCCGATCTCAACCTCCCCACCGTCTTAGGCGACATTGCGCAGGTTCGCCGGGGTTACGTGCTCGTCACGGGACCGACCGGAATGGGAAAGTCCACGACCTTGGCGACCATGCTCAACGAAGTAAACCGTCAGCGAAAGAGCAAGATCGTCACCGTCGAAGACCCCATCGAGTTCGTCTTCACCCACGATCGAAGCATCATCACGCAGCGTGAGATCGGCACGGACACGGATTCCTTTCCCGACGCGCTGCGAGCCACTCTACGCCAGGATCCGGACGTCATCATGGTTGGTGAGATGCGTGATCTTGAGACCGTAGACACTTCACTCAAGGCTGCCGAGACGGGACATCTGGTCTTCTCCACGATTCACACGGCGGATGTGGCATCGACTATCAGCCGACTGGTTTCCTTCTTTCCAAGCGAAGAACATCTCCAGGTCCGAGCCCGGCTCGCGGACAACCTGAAAGCCATCGTGTCTTTACGACTGCTCGTCAACAAGAAGCAGAACGGTCGCGTACCCGCCGTCGAGGTCATGCGATCGACCCGCTCGATCCAGGAGTGCATCAAGGATCCGACACGCACTCACGAGATCACCGAGTACATCGCTCGAGGTCGAGCCGAGAAAATGCAGACCTTCGATCAGCACCTGCTCGACCTGCTCAAGGCCAACAAGATCACCGTCGAGAGCGCCCTCAACGCGGCTTCGAACGCCACGGATTTCCAGACCAAGCTCGAGATGGAGGGTGTCATCGATGAGGACGAAAACGCCGACTCCAAGCCCGACGAGCCCTTCGACATCGACTCCGACGAGCGGTTCTGATCAAGTGCCCACCACGAACCAGAGCGCCCAATCCGAACTCGACGACCGACTCAATCAGGCCCTCCGCCTGACGGCCGGCCAGGTCTCCATCGCGACGGGCGGCGGAGCAGTCCTCGTCTATTCCCAATCGGACCCGGAAGGGTCACGGACGCGCCTACGCGCTGCGGCTGGCTTTCGGACACCCGATGAGGCTCGTGAGACCGCAGCCGCAATCGATACCCTCGTTGCTGCCGCGACAGAAACGACGGAAGCGCAGCAGCAGCGGGTCCCCACTCCGCTCGCCGAGAGGCTCGCCGGTGCGACCGTTCATGCCCTGCCCTTATTTGCGCGCGAGCGCTTCGTGGGGGTCTTGGTCGTGATCCCCAAGGCTGAGCTCCATCCGGAGACCGACGCGACCTTCTCGACGCTGCGATGGACGACAGGGAGTCTGATCGACTACCGACGCCTAGAGAGTCAGCAGCAGACCCTCGTCGCCGAGACGGAGAAGCAACTCGAAGCCGCGGACGAACAAAGCGACGAACTCCTCAAATTATCCGAGGAGCTCTTCGCACAGGACATCGAGCTACGCCGAAACAATGAAAAGCTCGGCAAGATTGAAAAGCTCAAAAACGACTTCATCGAGAAAATGTCGCGGGAGCTTCGAACTCCGCTGAACAGCATCATCGAGGCAACCATCACCGTCCTTGCCAGCGAAGCAGGGACGATGTCCGAGAGCTCTCAGCAGAGCCTGCGCGGAGCGCTGGATGAAGGAACCGCTTTCCAGCGGACGCTTCAGAACATCCTCGACCTGTGGCGCATCAAGCAGGACGAATTCCCCCTCGAGATCCACGAGTTCTCCGTCTCGGATCTGATCGACGAGACGATCTTCAGCGTGCACGAAGCGTTGGACGGGAAGCCGGTACTGATCGACAAGGACATCGCGAGCCCGCTGCCCAAGCTTCGCGGGGATCTCGCCAAGATCAATCAGATCCTCTTTCTTCTGCTCGACAACGCGGCCAAGTTCACGGAGCAAGGCGAGATCAAGATCGGCGCTCGCTACCACTCCGAAACCTTGACCTGCTGGGTCGATGACACGGGGATCGGCATTTGCCCCGACGATCAGGCCAATATCTGGAGCGAGTTCTACCAGGTAGACGATCGAGCGAGCGACAAATACCGCGGCGCGGGCCTGGGGCTGACCCTCGTCCATGACCTGCTCACTCTACTCGAAGGAGAGTCGACGTTGACGAGCGAAGCGGGCGTCGGCACCCGCATCGAGTTCAGTATCCCCATCGCGCGCACCTGAGGCGCGAACGAGCGCTCGAAAACGAAAACGGCCGCTCCCGAGACCGGGGCGGCCGTCCTGCGTTCTGAATGGGTGGAACTCAATCGTTCTCAGTCGTCTCCGGGGCGGCCGGTGCGGCTTCGACAACCTCGGTCGACTCCGGTTCGGCGGCCACCAGGGTCTCCTCGAAGCCCGCCTCCGTCGACGCCTCAGCATCCCCCGGCTTGACGAGACCGGCGGCGATCTCGCGTAGGCTCGTCACGACCTCCTTATTGTCCTCGGCAACCAGCAGAGGCCGGGCGCCCTTCTTGAGCTGCTTGGCGCGAATTGACGCCATCCGAACCAGGTGGAATCGGTTCGGCACCTGCTCCATGCAGTCTTCGATTGTGATACGGGCCATGAGGCCTCCTCTATCTCGGGATCTCGGGGCGAATCCACACGAGCGAGCATTCTGGCTTCGGCGCAGCGGCTCGATCCCCGTGGGATTAAACTTGAGGCTCGGAGCCTATCCCAGCCGCCAAACGAAGGAAACCCCGGCCAGTTCCCCCAGAAAGGGGGCCCTAGGCCGAGGTCCCTCGAAAGACCTTCCAAAAATAGGAAGGCCGCTTTACCTCAAGCGCTTAGCGCTTGCGGCGAGCAGCCTTCTTCTTCTTGGCAGCCTTCTTCTTCGTGGCCTTCTTCTTAGTGGCCTTTTTCTTGGCGCCCTTCTTCTTGGTCGCCTTCTTCTTCGTGGCCTTCTTCTTGGCGGCCTTCTTCTTGGTCGCCTTCTTTCGGGCCTTCTTCTTGGCGGCCTTCTTCTTGGTCGCCTTCTTCTTCGTGGCCTTGCGCTTCGTGGCCTTCTTCTTAGTGGCCTTGCGCTTCGTGGCCTTCTTTCGAGCTGCCATTCCTGGGTTTCCCCCTTTGTCAATCGCTCGTCGATACGGTCTGCGACCTGTCTCGGTCCAACCGGAGCACGCCCCGATCCACCTCGACCTTTCGATGCCCTGCCCTCGTCCCACCGCTCAATCGAGCTTTGTTCGGAAAAACAGAGAGTTCACAGACCTAGCTGCGAGTGTCTATCGGCCCTGAAGACCAACAACTTGAAGGCACAAACACACCTTCATGTATCAAACCGCACCGGTAGAGCGTTTGTTGCGACCGAGGAAACAACACGATCTAAATCGCGTCAATAGAATTCGTTAAAAAAAACAGCGGGATGTAAGCGCGAATTGCGATTGATGAGCCCGTTTCGAGCGAAAAAAGTTGATCGCAAGCAGGTATTGGGCAGCTTTCCCGGCAGTCGACAGTCACTCAGAAGACACGACTAACCGCGGCCCAAATACAAAAAAGCCGTTCAGCTTCGGGCGCTTCGGCGCACGAAGATGACGGCTCGATTCAAAGAGACGGGGAAAGAAGGCGAACGCGATCGGCTCACGGCCCAAACCACGGGCTCGAGCCAAACGCGACAGATTACTTCTTATGTCGCTGTCGCTTGAGGAGCTTCCGCTGCTTGTGTTTGCGCATCTTCTTGCGGCGCTTCTTAATCACACTACCCACGGCTCTATCTCCTGGCTCCGGCGGATTGCGGAGCGCGCCTCTGTTTAGAGATTCGCCTGAGATGTGTCAACTGTGGAAACAGCCTCAGAAGACGAGAGCACACCCTTCCCCCTGGAGCGGGTTGGCCAAAGCCGATTGCGAACCTTCCCCAGCACTCGGTTGACGCCGTGACCACGCGACAAAAAAGGCAAAACCGGGCGCCGGCGCCGGCCGAGGGCCCCGAGCACCTCTGCGATGGCCGGATGGTTGGGATCGATCATCTGGCCTCGCCGTAGATATCTCAGCGCAGCCGAACGCAATCCGTGGTGGAGGTGGACCTTCGCCAGGTTGAGACCGAAATCGGGGTTGTAGAACTCCCGCCGGACAGCCCGTTCGCAGAGCGCGCGAGCCTCGCTCAAGCCGCCCCCTCCCGATTCCGCGATCGCCAAGCCAAGCCAGGATTGAATCTTCATGTCTTCGGGCGCGAGAGCGTGCGCGTCACGAAGGGCCTGCAGTGCATCGTCAGGCCGCCCGTGCTCGAGCGCCGCCAACCCCGCCGCAAGCCCCGCCTCTGCACGGAGTTCAAGCGCGGCCGAAGCCGATGCCACTCCACCCGCCTGGCCGACACGCTGCCTCTGCCTCACGGACGTCCTCCTCAGACCGGCGACCAGGCTAAAAGCCTCGACCCCTGGCGTGGTATCGGACATCCACTCGCGATTCCGGAGCGAATTGCTCTGCGGCCTCCGCAAACGACAGCGGCCGCGGATCCCTCAAGCAGGGCTGGAACCGCTCAGTATTCGATGATTTCGAGGATGTAGCGCTTCTTTTCCTTGCCGCTCGCGGCGGCCATCAGGGTGCGGATTGCCGAGGCGTGCGCCCCGCCCTTGCCGATCACTTTCCCCAGGTCCTGTTTGGAGACCCTCAGCTCGAGCACATGCGCGTGATCGCCGATGACCTCCTTGATCTGGACCTCTTCCGGCTCGTCGACCAGCGCCTTCACGATGTCTTCTATCAACTGCTTCATCACGTCGTCACCTCATCCATCACGCGTGCCCCACCTACACATACACGCACCCAACATCCGCTCTCGAAGCACATCTGCTTCGAGTTC
>Ga0315331_10002350_pt1 | contig 14351 bp, 12 predicted proteins | sample M160m34915metaG_FD_203456 | JGI IMG/M metagenome (GOLD analysis project Ga0315331, IMG submission 203456) | Ammonia-oxidizing marine archaeal communities from Monterey Bay, California, United States - M1 60m 34915 | ecosystem: Environmental > Aquatic > Marine > Intertidal zone | place: USA...
TGTCTTACGTAACTACCGAAAGGTCTACTATAAGCTGAATTTCCAACTCTTTGCCACATAATTTCAAAGTCAGCCCATTCATCATTTGGAGATAAAATTGGGTGAGTTTCTGAAGTACCTTTAACTTGTGTCATTTCTACAAGAGGTTCATTTCGCATTCTAAATTCAGCATATTGAGTACTAATAGGAAGCCCTTCCCAGTTTTCCATTTCAAACATTTGTCCGTTTGATCCATTAGAGTTATGAGGTATAGCTATTGTATCGACACCGTTATCTCTTAAATCATCCATCCAAGACCAAAGATTTTCAGGGTTTACGGATTTCAATCTTGTAAAAGGCTCTACAGTAAATTTATTTCCTTTATAAATGACATTTCTATGTAGATTAGCATTTTCAAGAGGAGGCGAACCCTCAAAATTGCAGCCATTTCCAGTTAAAAGGCAACCTAATGCAGATGCGCCTTGGGTATTAGCTGATCTAGTAGTTGAAGCAGTAAATTCATATGCTACAAAAGTAGTAAAATTACCTGGGTCGTTATGTCGTTGAGCACTTTGAATAACGTCCTTCCATGCAGTTCTATGAATATCCACATCATATATCGTTGAACCTCTGGCTGTATCTCCAGTTAAGTAGGCTACTGCTCTAGTCCAAATATTACTATATTGAGCTATATTTCTAACGTAGTTTTGAAAAAGTTGCGACCTTGCAACTATAGATTCCTGATTGAGATTTTCCGGGGCATTTAGATTATGAAAAGGTTCAGTGCCTGCCCTACCATTATTTGGATCAGCCCACCCCTCAACGCTTCCCAAAAGAAATCCATGATCTGTGACAGCATAAAAATCTAAAGGCTCTCTAAGTTGCATGTCATAACCAAGGGGATGTTGAATAGCATTACCTTTAGCATACTCGTATGCATCATCAGGTGTAGCTGTTGTACCGAAGATGTAAGCATCAAAGGAATGCTTTGTATGAACATGAAGATCTCCAAAATAAACATTTTTATCTTCACTAAAACCTGCAGTACTTCCTGGTTCTGGATCAGTAACAGCTAAGTCTTCGGTATAGTCGACAATATCATTAGGTGAAGTGCAGCTCCATAGCCCAAAGAGCAAAAAAACACTTATTAGTATTCTGTGAAAATTGATCATATTTCTCCCCAATTAAGAGAGAACAATTTAACAATTTTATATGCCCTTGGAAAGGTTATGTTTTGTCAATAATATGACAAGTCATAAACTCTTAATATTTATAAAAATTTACACGTCATCAGGAAGAATGTTACTAACGGTAATTCCTTCGTTACTGGGCACGTACCATATAGGTGAACTCCATGCTCGTTCTTGTATTGTAGAAGGTAAATCTTCTCTGGGTTTTTCGCCTGATTTTAATGCATCCCATGTAGACCATCGACATGTAGGGTTTTCTAAAACTCTTACATAATAAAAAGCTTTTAAGTCTGGATTAAAATTAGGGTCTTCCCAAACTGCTTTAAGTTCGTTGGCTCCTGAGTTTCTAGATATCTGACAATTATCTAAATTAACAGAGGCTTTACTTTCTTTACATAGATTGTTTTTTGGTGAAGGTTTTCTTCCATCTGAACAAGCGACATCATATATTTCTTCATGCGGCTTTCCGCTCATCTCAGTCCATCCTTTAATAATCTGCACCCTATCAAGAGGAGCTCTTTTAACATCTCTTAAAGCCCAAACTAAAAACTGAGGAGTTTGATTTTCTGATTGAAGGATATCACCGCCCATAGTCACTGCGTTTGCATAAGCAAAATTTACAGGATCTTCCTTATCAAAAGCTTCTTCTATTTGATAGCCACCAAAAAATCTTACCTTTATTCGACTTCCAGTTGTTGCAAAAGTCTCCTTTCGTCTGAAGGCATCATAAATTGACTCTCTGGTATTATTTTCTGCCCAAACAGCAGCTAAACCTGATGCTCCCCACTCTGTATACCCAGTATCAATATATTCTTGGTCTCCTACTTCAGTGTAACCACGAATAATTACATTTGAACCGGACCCCTCTAGCTGTTTTTTAAAGGCTTTTGTTAAAGGTGCAGCTCCTCTTAATTCTGGAGTGCCATCTAGAATACCAATTTTTGAATGGTAATCTGACTCTTTATCAGATACCGCACCAGTGTGAGTATCACTGGCGCCTACTAATCCAAATTTGTAAGGATTGATCTTGAATTCTGAATCTAAAGACAATCCTCTAAGGTAGGCATTCCTAACATAACTTCCTGTCGGACTTGAATAAAAGGGAGATGCGACTCTATTATTCATAATCCCAAAATCAGCCCATTGATCGTTTGGTGAAAGGAGTGGATGAGTATCTGAAGTACCTTTCACTTGAGTGATTTCTACTAAAGGTTCATTTCTCATTCTTTTAGATGCGTAATCATCATCCATAGGATTTCCTGCCCAATCCACTAATTTAAACATTTGACCATTAGAGCCATTAGAATTGTGAGGTATCGCAAGACTTTCAACACCTAAATCTCTTAAATTATCCATCCAATCCCAAAGGTCTTCAGGATTTCTAGAATCCACAATAGAAAATGGCTGTATTGGTGCTTTACTATCTTTAAAAATGACATTCCTATGAAGATTACTTTGTCCCGGCCCACTTGAAGTAAACTCATAGGCTATAAATGTTGTGAATTCCCCAGGATTATTATGTCTTTCTGCGGCTTCTGCAACATCTCTCCAAGCAGATTGATGTGTTTCTCTGTGATAAGCTCCGGTTCCATATATTGTATCTTCTTGAAGATAAGCCCCTAATATCTTTAAAGGATTTCTTGAAGGTTCGACTAATTCACCAGTCAATAGGTTTGCAAACAGGCCAGCACGCCTAACAAATGTATTCGTATTTAAGTTTTCTGGATCATTTAAACCGTGGAGGTCAGAAGCAAAATCAAGTTGACCAGGTTTACTATCTGGGTCTGCATAAGCTCTAATCATACCAAGCCAAGCAGCATGGTCAGTTATAGCGTAAAAATCTAGCGGGTCATCAAGTTGCATATTAAAACCCAAAGGATGTTTGATAGAACCTCCCTTGGCATATCTGTATGCATCATCAGGAGAAGCAGTTGTTCCGAATATAAAAGCATCAAATGAATACATGGTATGAACGTGAAGGTCGCCAAAAAAAGCATCTCTGTTTGGATTTATGTCTATCGTCACAGAACTATCAAATGAATCTAATGAAAAATCTGTTGTATCGTCTTTTATAGAAAAAACATTATTAGCACCCATAATAAAAATTATGACTGCAAAAAAAAGAGCTACTACAAATGTTCTAATTACTATGCCCACAGGAACCTCCCCATTATTGATTTCAAGCAATTTAACAATTAAAAGAGCCCTTGAAAAGCATATGTTTAGTCAAATTTATGACAAAGATTGCAAAAAAGATAAAATACTGTATATTTATACAGTATGAAAGATATATATAGAAAAAATAAACATTCGGGTCAGCCAATGGCCATAAAGAGTATCGATACAATTGAATTAAGTGAGGTGTTGGATTATCTCTGGTTAGATAGATTAATAACTTCGTTATATATAGTTTTATCCGTCTCACTATCAGTTATTTCACTTGCGTTGATGCTAGGAATTTCAATTTAATTTGAATACCTAAAGTCTGTATCCTGTTAAGCTTAGTAAATGAGCTTTGAGGATACTTACTTCAACTTTCTTTTCTTATGGGCCTTTGTGGCACTGATAGTATTTATCGTTTTATTTTATAAAGACGCCCCTTATGGTCGTCATTTAAAGCCGGATTCCTCGTTTACCCTCCCTTCACGTACTGGATGGATCATTATGGAATCTCCTGCGGTCTTCGGCATTTTAATTTTTTTATATGTGTTCTATCAAACGATAGGAATAACTGAAATCTTATTATGTTGTATTTGGTTACTTCACTATATTCACAGAACTTTTGTTTGGCCTTTGAGAGCTAAATTAAGAGGCAAAAAAATGGGTGTAGGTGTTATGTTGATGGCATTACTTTTCAATATCGTCAATATAACATTGCAATGCATATGGATTTTTATTCTCGGAGAGTACACAGATCAGTGGCTTCTATCACCAATCTTCATTTTTGGAACTATCATCTTTCTACTTGGAATGTTAATAAACATAACATCAGATGACATTTTGATGAATTTAAGGAAGTCAGAAGGCAACGGTTATCATATCCCCAAAGGATTCTTTTTTAAGTATGTAAGTAGTCCTAATTATTTTGGAGAGATTATTGAATGGTTTGGATGGTCATTATTATCAATGAGTCCAGCTGGATTTGTATTCTTTATATGGACTACAGCCAATCTAGTTCCAAGAGCAAGATCTAATAATGAATGGTCTAAATCAAATATTCCCGATTATCCTAAAAATAGAAAATCAATAATCCCTTTTATTTATTAAACCAAAGGCATCATGTACTTGTTTATAAACAAGACAAACTTTATCCTATACTTATTAAACGACTTAAGAGGAGAGATTCATGGATCTTGAATACGGACCCCAATACGATGATTTCAGAGCTGAAGTAATCAGTTTTATAAAAGAAAATGAAAACACAAAAATAAGTGGGCCACCCAGAAGCGAAAGCAGAATTGCATGGCAACAAAAATTAATAGACAACGGTTACTTTGCTAGATCTATCCCTAAAGAATATGGTGGATATGGCGGAGATATGGACATTATTAAACTAAGGATTATTGCAGAAGAATTTGCCAAGTCCCCTATTCCAAAACCAGCCGCTGGCCAGGGCATTCAAATGCTTGTACCTACTTTATTGTCTCTAGGAACTGAAGAACAGAAGCAGGCATACATAAAACCAACATTAAGAGGTGAAATACTTTGGTGCCAAGGTTACTCTGAACCTAATTCTGGGAGTGACTTAGCAAGCTTACAAACCAAGGCTGAACTTGATGGAGACGAATGGGTAATAAATGGTCAAAAGATCTGGACTAGTACAGCCCACCTTTCTCAGATGTGTTTTATTCTGGTAAGAACTGAGCCTGATGCACCCAAACATCAAGGGATTAGTTATCTTCTTATGCCAATGGATGCCGAGGGAATAGATAGACGCCCTATTAAGCAGATGACAGGTGATTCAGACTTTAATGAATTATTCCTTACGGATGTAAGGATACCAGCAGAAAATATTGTTGGCGCTAGAGGAGAAGGTTGGAAAGTTGCCAATGCAACACTTGGCCACGAGAGAGGCTCATTGGCTGATCCAAATGTTACTCAGAATAGATTAAATTCTCTTATTGATCTCATGAAGAACGAAACAATAGATGGTCAAAGAATTATAGATAAACCTATTTTTAGAGATAGGCTTTTATCAATTCAAGGTAGATTAATGGCCCAACAGTCAAATGCCTTACGCATACTTTCCTCACAAATCAATAAAGAACAAGATGCAAATCTAGCTAAGTCCATTGTAAAGCTCCAAGGTACCGAACTGAGACATGAGCTTGAAGGATTAGCAATTGATGCCATGGGTGAAATTGGAACACTTTATGAGGACAGCCCCCATCTAAGAGATAACGGTGTCTGGCAAATGACTTATATGTATTACTTAGGTTTGATTATCGGTGGTGGTACAAATCAAATTCAAAAGAATATTATTAGTGAGCGAGCTTTGGGCATGCCTAAAGAACCGAAAATTCAAGGAGCATAATTATGTATTTTGGTTTATCAGAAGAACAGAAAAGTTTAGAAGAAAATATAAATAGATTTCTAGCTGATAATGCCCCATTAGATACAATAAAAGCTGTTGCAAATGGTGAAGAAAGCAAAGCGGATGCAGTGCATCAGGGTATCTTGGACTTGGGTTTAAGCGGATTAGTGATACCTGAAGAATATGGCGGTTTAGAGCTCAATATGCTTTTTGCAACAGTAGTTGCGGCTGCTTTAGGTTCTGGAACAGCTCCAGTACCCTACACAGGATCATATGTCATGGCCCCACTAGCTATCAATTTAGCTGGAAGTGATGACCAAAAGAATCAATGGTTACCCAAAATAGCTGGGGGTGAATGTGTGATAGGAGTTGGCTTATCAGAATACGTTGGCGCAAGAGAAGATGCAGGTATTGAATTTTCAAATGGAAAATTATCTGGAAGAAGTCTTTTTTTAATTGATGGCAAGAATGCGGATGCTTATTTGTTAGCCAACAAATCAGGAGAGTTGTTTTTAATTGAAGCCTCTTCTCCTGGTATTGAAGTCATAGAACTCACAACAGTAGATAAAACTAGAACGTCAATTGAATTAATTTTAAAAGATGTGAATGCTGATTTACTCTCTGGTTCAAGTGATAAATCTATAATTGAGAAAGTCTTAGACGCTGGAAGGATTATGCTAGCTGCCGATACTGTAGGAGCAGCACAGGTCATGCTTGATAAGTCTGTTGCTTACTCGTTAGAAAGAAAACAATTTGGAAGATTAATAGGCTCATTTCAGGCAGTAAAACATATGTGTGCTGAAATGGCAGCAGAACTAGAACCTTGTCATTCAATGATATGGCACGCGGCACATTGCTTTGATAATGTTCCAGAGGAAGCACGCTTGATGGCATGTCAAACAAAGGCACATATTTCTGAGGTAGGTCAGCAAGTTTCTAAAACTGCTACTGAAGTTCACGGGGGAATGGGATTTACCGATGAGCTCGGATTGCATTATTGGTTCAAAAGAATTGGATTAAATAAACAACTTCTTGGCTCTCCTGAATTGATAAGAGAGGAAGCTGGCAAGTTACAAGGATTCGATCAATAAAATGCGCAATCCCTTTGATACAGATGACCGAAGATCATTCAGAGAAATGGTTACTAAGTTTCTAGAAACTGAAATTTGGCCACATGTAGATGAATGGGACGAGGCAGGTGGATATCCTCAAGAAATAAATGAAAAAGTCTGTGAATTGGGTGTTTTTGGATTTGGGATAGATGAAAAGTATGGCGGTCTGGGTTTTGATGATCAGTTTATGAGAAAAGACGTTTCAGTAGAAATGGGTAGGTCAAGTGCTGGTGGACTTTTTGCTAGTGTTGGATCAAGAAATATCATGCTAGGTCCACTTACAGAATTGGCAAACGAAGAAATAAAATTGAAAGCTCTTCCAGATCTTATGTCAGGAAAAAAGGGAGGTTCATTAGGAATAACAGAACCTGGTGGTGGATCTGATGTTGCTCAGATGAAAACGATAGCTCACAGAGATGGAAATGAGTGGGTATTGAATGGGTCTAAAACTTTTATAACTGGAGGCATGCAAGCATCCTATTTTGTTATTGGTGCTCGCACAGGAAAAGAAGGCCTTGGAGGTATATCACTATTTTTTGTTGAAGCAGATACTCCTGGGTTTACTAGATCAGCTATAGATAAAAAAATGGGTTGGTGGACTTCTGATACAGCAACGCTCTACTTTGATGATTGCAGGATTCCAGCTGATAATCTCATGGGTGAAGAAAATAAAGGCTTCTATGCCATCATGAAAAACTTCAACTATGAAAGATATATGATGGGAGCACAAATGCTTGGTATGGCTAAGAGATGTTTCGAAGAATGTGTTCAGTACAGCCAAGATAGAAAGACATTTGGCAAAAGCCTGATCGAACATCAAGTCATCAGACATAAATTAGCAGATATGTCCGCTAAAATTGATGCAATGGATGCCTATCTTAATCAGGTAGCTCAGTTAATGAATGACGGAGAAATGCCGGTTGCAGAAATAAGTAAAATTAAATTCTTTTGTTCAGAGTGTTTGGAGTCTATAGCAAGCGAGGCTATGCAAATCTTTGGAGGAGCGGGATACTTGAGAGGTAATGCAGTAGAAAGGATTTATAGAGAAGTAAAAGTAATGGCAATTGGAGGCGGCTCTAAGGAAATCATGAAAGACCTCACAGTAAAACAATTAGGCTTATAATTTATAAACCTTTTCAGCTGTCCCGAAAAATAAATTAAATCTATCCTTCTCACTATAGTCTTTGACCATCTTTTTGTAAGCATTCCAGATAATATGATAAGCAACGGATTGCTTATCAACAGGAAAATTACTCTCAAACATACATCTTTCGGGACCAAAACATTCTAGTGTATAAAGATAATATTTACCCTGTTCCGAGACTATCTCATCAGAGGAAGCAGGTTTGTCTCTTTTATGCCAATCCCATCCGTTTACTGGCATTGCTAAGCCACCTAACTTTGCGTACACATTCTTGCATCGACTAAGCTCATAAATATCCTCTTTCCATTGTTCGAATATCTCTTCTCGCTTTCCTATATAAGGGCCAATTCCTAAAGGGCCTCCAAAATGATCATGGATAATTACAAGTTCAGGAATATTATTAGCAAGCTTTGTTAAATCTTTAATTTGATTATGATAATGCCATGTATCAAAAACCATACCTAAAGATGATAATTCTCGGAGTCCATCTTGAAATTTATCTTCTAAATAAATATAAGGTGTAGGATGAGAGTGAGCATTTTTAACTCTTTCATCTTTATCCCAACCCCCAGCATGACGAATTCCTCTAAAAAGACCTTCTCCTTTATCTAAATGTAATTCTAGAACTTCCTTAACAGATGATCCGAGCATCATATTTGCGTGCCCGATGATTCCAGATATTTGAGCTTGAGATAAATCTTCTTGAGCTTGCTTGGCAATTTCAACAACAAATTCTGTTTCACCAACTGGTTTAAACTGCTCAGGACCCTCTTGATAATATTCCTGCCCACAATCAATGAATACGGTTTTTTTTATATTGTGCCCACTAGAAGTGTCTTTCCATAAATCTTCAAGAAGATAACGATAGCTTCCTTTTACTCCGGGATGATCCTCTGGTCCATGCCAAAGATGATGATGAGGGTCGATAATCTCTATATTTGGGTCAAGAATTTCCTCTTGAACAAGATCTATCCACCCTTCCACTTCATATATCTTAGCCATCTTAATCCTCTTTAATATTATTTAATGCAAAACCAAATATATCCGCTATCTCGTCAATTTGCTTATCTTTGGATGTTCCCGCTCCGTGTCCAGCTCTAGACTCAACTCTTAACAATACTGGGTTAGAACAGGCCTGTCGTTCTTGAAGCCTAGCTGCAAATTTATAAGAATGAGCCGGAACCACCCTATCATCTCTTGCAGAAGTAGTAATCAATGTAGTGGGATAACAAACATTCTTCTCAATGTTATGGTAAGGCGAATAACTCAATAGATTAAGGAAGTCTTCTTTCTTTTCAGGTTCACCGTAATCACTCTCCCAAGCCCATCCAATTGTAAATTTATGAAACCTGAGCATATCTAAAACGCCAACTTGGGGAATAGCTACTTTAAATAAGTCAGGATACTGAAGCATTGTTGCGGCAACTAACAAACCCCCATTGGACCTACCAAGAGAAGCTGTTGTTTTAGGAGAACCTATTTTTTGAGTATGTAAATACTTTGCGCCATAAGCAAAATCATCAAAGACATTTTGTTTATTTAACAACATTCCTCCCTTATGCCAAGCATCGCCGTACTCAGCACCACCTCTTAAATTAGCAACTGCCAAAACGCCTCCAGACTTTATCCACATATAAAATGTTTTGCTAAAATAAGGTAAAATTGAAATATTGAACCCACCATACCCGTAAAGGAGAACTGGGGTATCTTCAGTTATATCTATTCCCTTTTGATAGGCTAAATGTAAGGGTATTTCTGTTCCGTCCTTTGATTTATAAAATCTCAAATTACTTTCATAATTACTAACATCAAGATCTTTGATTTTGGTCTCCCAATAAAGATCATAATTCAGTGTCTGAAGATCTATTTCATATATACGTTGCGGAGTAGTAAAGTTTGAAAATTCAAAATAAGAAATTTCATTTTCAAGTCTTCCATTAAAACCAGTCAATGTTCCTTCTCCCTCAAAAGATAAAAGTCTAATAAAATTTCCCTGTAGATCATAAAATTCAACTCTTGATAGAGTATCCACAAGATAATTTATAACTATTTTATTTCCAACAATTGAAGCATTTGAAATAGGAGCTTCCTTCTCTTGTATTAATTCTTGCCACTCGAAATCTTCGTTGCTGATTTTTAACGATAATATTTTTCCATTTGGTGCGTCTAAGTTAGAAAAAAACCACAGAGTAGATTCATCTCCCCCGAGAAATCTATAGGTAGCTTCAAACACATCAACTACAGGTATGAAATTTAAAGATTCATCTAAACTGATGGAGAGAAAGTTCCTCTCATCTGTTCCCTCTCCTATCGACAAGATACGGTAGGCACCTTTTTCAGGAACGCTGATAGACCAAGATCGATCAGGATTAAGCTTGTCTTCGTATATCAGTCTATCGTCAGATTGTTTATCTCCAAGTTTATGGAAATATAGTTGAGGACTTCTGTTAATGTCCGAAAGAGCTTCATCAGGCTCCTTGTATTTTTGATAATAAAATCCTGAGCTATCTGACTCCCAAACTGCATATGAAAATTTTGACCATTGAATTAAATCATTGGTTTCTTTTTCAGATTCAATATTATAAACCTTCCATGTTCTCCAATCTGAACCTCCATCAGATATCGAGTAAGCTAAATATTCCCCATTGGGGCTAACGCTAATATCAGACAATGAAACCGTTCCATCGACTGAAAATTTATTAGGGTCTAAAAGAATAACAGGCTCACATTCATTACATGCTTTCATCATGAATACGGCTTGTTGCTGATTGCCATCATCAAAATAGTAGAATGTTTTTGCGCCCCGTCTAAAAGGAATACTAATATCAGATGTAATCCATATATCTTCAAGGTCCTTCTTTATATTCTTTTGATATTCATTAGAAATCAGGGAGTCCGTAAGATTATTTTGTTTCTCTACCCAAGCTAGAGCGTCTTTACTCGTAAAATCTTCTAGCCAACGATAGGGATCTTCTATATTTTTACCAAATATCTCTTCTGTGATTTTGTCTTGTTTAGTTTCTGGATATTTCATTTCTTCAAGTTCTGAAACACACCCTATTAAAATGACAAGAAAATAAAAATTAATAAGTCTTTTCAATATGTTCCCTGATAATTTATATAATAACTACGAATCAAATATAACCTTAGTCAATTTTATGTCTCAAATCATCCCAAAGTCCCTAATTTTAACTTCTTTACTCATACAATCTTCACTTATTTTATCTAATGTTGAGAATGAAACCTATGTAATTGGTTTTGGTTCATGCATTACAGAAAAAAGAGAGCAGCCAATATGGGAAGCTATTAATGATGAAGGTGTTGATGAATTCTTTTTTATGGGTGACAACGTTTATGGTGATTCTGAAGATGGTCTTCTTAACGACATGAAAGCTTCCTATGAAAAACAAAAACAAATGTTTCCAAAATGGATTTTTAGTAAAAAATTAAATGCGATTTGGGATGATCATGATTATGGAAAGAATGATGGTGGTAAAGAATACCCTTTAAAAACACAAGCACAGGAATTATTCCTTAAGTTCTGGGATGTAGATAAAGAGGATCCGAGACATACAAGAAAAGGGATTTATTTCAGTGAGGAAAAAGAAATATTAGGAACCAGAGTTAATCTTATAGCACTTGATACTAGATATCATCGCTCACCTCTCGGTCAAGAAAGTAAACCCTACTCTGCGGTTAATGATAAGACAAAAACTATGCTTGGCGAAGAACAATGGCAATGGCTTGAAAAGGTTTTAAAAAAAGAAAGCGATATGATCATTATTGTTTCTTCAATTCAGGTCATGGCAACTAATCATGGGTTTGAAAAATGGCATAATTTTCCTCATGAAAGATTAAAGCTTTTAAATCTTCTTGAATCACAAAAGAAACCAATAATTATTTTATCAGGAGACAGACATAGGGCTGGATATTATAAAAATGATTCTTTGATCGAGATAACGTCTTCTTCTATGAACAAGCCACCTGCAAGGACTATAACAGCGATTTGGGATACTTTTTTTAAAGAGTCTGATGAATTACTTGTAGGTGAAATGTATTCTAAAGAAAACTATGGAACTATTGTGTTTAATAAAGAAAGTAAAGTTTCTATCTACCTGAAGGACCTTAATGGTGACGAAATATTCTCTGTTCAGCTGTAAAAGAAAGGGGCCTTGACGGCCCCTTAATTTTTATTTAGCTTCTTTGACTCTAACGGTCGTGTAGCTTCTTCCATTGCCACATTCGGCAATATTATTTAATGCTTCTGCTTCTGGTGTATCCATTAGATTTTCACCATAATTATCAACATTTTTTCCATATTCACTAGGCGAATTTGCATATAAAGAATAAACAAAATCAAAGTCAACATCACCCGCACCAACCGGAGACATTATCATTTTACGACCCATAGTATCGCCGGTAGACTTAGCTTTAATTGCAAATCTTTTATAAGCATCAAAAGCCTCCCTCATAGAAACATCTTCCATTAAATTACAGTCAGTAAAACGAACAAAACCCATTTCTGAAATTTCACCATCGGGGGAAGAAACAGGCCATTGCCAAACTTCAGTTACTCTCGAGTTGGTTATAGGAATAGTGCTAAAAAGCTTCCCTCCATACTTTGCCCAATTCTCAACTGTTCTATACTGCGAGGATGAATTAGGGTGAAGATTTAGCCAAACAAAATCTGTAGCCTGAAGATCGTTTGAATAATAAGGAGTAAAAATTACTGTCTCCATCTCATTCCATACTTCACTTCTATCATCTGTCCATTCAACAAACTTATCAGCCCATTTATATAGATCATTTATATCCTTACCTTTGTTAAAGTTTCCTGAATAATATTCAGCTTTATTGGGTGTAGGTTCGAATTCATATTCTTCTGCGGAAAGATATACAGAAAAAGTAAGTAAAATTATTAATAAATTTTTCATTTTAATTTCCTGTTACTTCTTCATCCATATCGATGACATCTGCATAACAACAACAGCAGCCAAGAATAATCCGTTCACTAAATCTGGCATCAAATTAAACTCCATTCCAGGCTGAGAATTAGCAATAATTGTTTGGGCTCCTGCACTTAAAGTAGCTCCTTGTTCCTGCATTGCAACAAAAACTCCACCAGCACTATTTTGAACCCATTCAAAGAATCCATTGTTTACAAGCATATTCCAATCAATTGTTAAACAAAAAACAGTAACGGCAATTTTTCCAATCATATTATCTGTTCCACCAACCATGTTAGCTGCTCTAAAGCTAACCCATATCAAGAATACCAATGCAGCGAAATAAACTCCAACTGCTGTGCCGGCACTCCAATAAAGGTTCCACATTTCTAGTTCTGAAGGCATATTTTTTCTCCTAAATATTATTATGTAATTTCATAGTAACCTCGCATTGACAAGGTGTCATTAAAAGTAATACTATCGTTAATGAGAATTATTCTCAATAACTAAATTACCAACTAACTGGAAAAATTATGAATGAAATGGATATGTGGAATTATATGCAAAATGCTGTAAATACTGGAGCTACACAAGGAATAGGTATTGCAATATTAATAGGCTTGGGTCTTTGGATATCAGGTGCTATGTACAATAGTACTGATAAAAACATCATTGGAAAAATTACCGCTAGTGTTTTTGTTCTCTCAGTTGCAATGTTTTACCTCTTTAACGGCGCATTAGTCGAATGGAATGTAAATCAAGTTGCAGCTGGGCTAACTTATTTAAAGGAGACAACTGAAGGTATTTCTCCTGGAGGCCAAACAATAATTGATGCAAATGATCCAGGCGCACCTTTTTCGTTAATACCTAACTTATTTTCGGGATTATTCTTGCTTTCTGTTTTAATAATGCAATTATCTGGAATATGGATGACTAAGAAAAGCTAATCTTAATTGAAGAAAAAAAAGGGGGTTTTAGCCCCCTTTTTTTATATACAATACTTTAAAGGACTAAAAGCAATGACAATAAAAATATATTCTACTGAAGGATCAAGAGGTGTGAGGCCAATATGGACTGCTGAAGAAATGGGTTTAGATTATGAGATAGACATGATGCCCTTCCCTCCTAGGTTTCTTAAACCTGAATATTTAGAAGTAAATGTACTTGGCACTATACCTTGTATGATCGACGGTAATACAAAAATGACAGAGTCTGTAGGTATAAGTCAGTATCTTGTTGATAAATACGGACCAACTGATCTTAAAGTAAATGTAGATGAAGAGGATTATGGTGCGTATTTGAATTGGCTTACTCACGCTGATGCTACATTAACTTTTCCACAAACTGTTTTTATTAGGTATACGCTTCAAGAACCGGGTGTTGCAGATGCAGCAGCTGAAGGATATAAAAGATGGTTTGTTGCTAGATTAAAACTTCTAGAAGCAA
>Ga0315331_10002353_pt1 | contig 14335 bp, 9 predicted proteins | sample M160m34915metaG_FD_203456 | JGI IMG/M metagenome (GOLD analysis project Ga0315331, IMG submission 203456) | Ammonia-oxidizing marine archaeal communities from Monterey Bay, California, United States - M1 60m 34915 | ecosystem: Environmental > Aquatic > Marine > Intertidal zone | place: USA...
GAGCGGGCAGGCAAGTCTGTTCGGCGCATTTGAAGAAGAGGATGCAGCCAGTGATGAGCCCGTGGCCGCGCCATTGCCCGAAATGGAAGAGTGGCCAGAACGCGAAAAACTGATCGCCGAAAAAGAGGTGCTTGGATTTTACCTGGCAAGTCATCCGTTGGCTGAGTTTGAAAAGAAACTGGCAACCTTTCGTACTCACACCACAGACAAACTGGGTGATGTCAAAGATCGGGGAGAAATTGTTTTAGGAGGCATGATCAGTTCGATCAAGTTTGCCCACACCAAAAATGCAAAGGTCGGCGCTCCATCCAAATATGCCAACTTTGATCTCGAAGACATGCAAGGGGCAATCCGCTGCATCGTCTGGCCCAAAGGGTTTGTCGATGTAGGCGATCGGATTCAACCCGATGCAATCGTGCTGGCACGCGGCAAAGTTGATCGTCGTGGCGGTGGTGATGAGGCCAACCTGATCATTGATGAATTGACCCCGCTGGATGAACTCGACACTCGTTACACCCATGGCATGAGGCTGAGGCTCGATGAGGCAGAACATGATGGCGAAACCGTTAGTCGCTTGAGAGAGATCGTGCGAGGTTATCCGGGGTCTCAGGAATTGTTGTTCAGTATGAAGTTGCGCGAAGGAGAAACGGTGCATCTGAAGAGCGACAAGTATCGTGTCAAAATCACGATGGAACTTCGCGACCGGATCGATGACCTGCTCGGTAGCGGGCATTACAAGTTGCTGATGAGTAAGCCTCGGTAGCCATGAGGATAACGCTGACGCGGATCTGTGCTCAGGCAAACATGGTGTGCGAAAGGCTTGCCGGTGTGGTTTTGCCGCAGGTTTTTGACTCTTGTGTCATCCATTGGAGTGCTTTGGACTAGCGATAGGGACTAGTCTTCTGAGCGAGTGTCGTGTGACCGCGCCGTATCGAAGAATCTCTCGGGATTTCGTTGCAGAGAGTCCCTGCCAGCGACATGGATTCGGACTCTGTCAGCCGCATTGATGCAGGCTTTGCCAGCGGGATCCAAAGGTAGCAAGGCGGCTTGAGTGCTGTGGGCAGGAGAATCTGGCGATTTTGCGGGCTGAAACGCGTTTTATAGGCGATTTTCCAAGGGTGGCGTGGGCTTGATGGTCCTTTCGCTTGAAGCCCTGTTAATATCGACAGGGTGCATAATTCGTCCTCAGAACAGTCGCTCGACCTCGTGGTTTTCGTTTCAGGAATGCGGTCTATCGGGTAAGATGTCGGGATTGCTGAATGGTGGGTGCACTCGGATGTTCCCCGCGATTCGCGTCCCACCCCATGACGACATCCCACAGCACCGGAAAGTCGTCCTCGAGTTGCTTTGTGTTGCCTTTGCCTTAGCTCGTTGAAAGTCGTTCCCCGAAACGCGCCGTTGCCTTGTTGTCGTTCGTGTTGTTTGAGAATTTTTGACATGAGAAATCAGATGAATCTGTCGCGTCGTCACTTTCTTCGAGGCAGCACTGGCGTGATTGCTCTTCCCGCTTTTGATTCGTTAGGTTGGCGAAAGTTTGCCGGTGCGGCACCTGCAGATGTCCCATCAAAGCGGATGGTTTTTTTGAGCTTTGGGTGGGGTGTGACTCGTGATGACTGGTTTCCTGATAAGTCAGTCGCTGGCGCCGATTACGTGATGCCTGCCGGTTTAGAGTCGCTGCGACGCCACAAGAAAGACATCACTGTGGTGCAGAATTTGAGCAACCAATTCAGCAGTGAGGCACACTGGGGAAGTACTTTTTATCTGACCGGTGCCAATCGTTATGCCGAACCGGGCAAGAGTTTTCACAACAGTGTTTCGGCAGATCAGGTCGCGGCAGAAAAATTGGGCCTGGCTACGCGTTTCACGTCCATTCAACTCGGTTGCAACGATGCAGAAAATTCAGGTCACGGTCCTGGTTTGTCGTTGGCCTGGAGTCGCCAAGGCAAACCTGTGGCAGGTTTGAATAACCCTGTCGCTGCATATCACAAGCTTTTCTCGGATGGGAAAACGCCATTGGCGGAGCGGCAGGTGATGTTGCAAAAAAAACGCAGTGTCCTCGATGCGGTAATGGAAGACGCAAAGGATGTTGGACGTGGGCTTGGACGTGACGATGCTGACAAGTTGGGTGAGTATCTGCAGTCAGTGAGAGATATCGAAACGAGGTTGTCGAAAGAAGAGCAGTGGTTAGATATTCCAAAAGTGCGGCCGGAAACTTTGCCGGACGAACCGCAGGGACCAGTCGCCGGTTACGAAGAAATCAAACTGATGTACGATCTCATGATTGCAGCGATGCAGGTCGATGCAACTCGAGTGTTCACCTATCGGCAGCCTGTGGATAGCTTGCTGAAAAGTTTTGGTGCTACCATCACGGGGCACAATATGAGTCATTACACCAACGGTGACCGCAAGGCGGTTTCGCAGACTCGTGATCAGAAACAGTCAGAACTGCTCGCATACTTCATTGACCGGCTAAAAGAGACCAAAGAATCTGATGGTAGCTGCTTGTTTGATCATGTGGCGATGAGTTATGGGAGCAATATTAACTCCATTCATTACCTGACCAACTGTCCAACGATTATCACCGGTGGTGGCGCCGGGATTAAGCATGGCCGCCATTTGGTGCTTGCCCCTAAAACTCCTTTGGCGAATCTATGGCTAAGTTTGCTGCGGGGTGTCGGTGTCGATGTCGCGTCACATGGTGACAGTTCTGGTGTAATCAACGAATTATTCGTTTGATGATGACGTTCTGGGTTTGTTAGTTTTATGACACAACGCCGATTATTGACTGTCGTAGCGATTCTCCTTCTCTCGTTTGGGGAAGCTCCGTTTCCAGGTGTCGCAAACGCTGATGAGAGCACTGGTCTGCCCGCAACCGATAAGGATGCTGCGGACGGGGCGAGTGATGAAATCAAGGCTGCGAATAAAAGAATTGCGTCCGTACTGCGTGAGCGCTGTGTCCATTGTCACGGCGAATCTGACGAGATAATGGGTGATGTCGATCTGGTCAAATGGGTGCAGCTGTTGCCTGAGGTAGATGACTTGGAACTGCTGCAAGATCTAACTCAAGTGATCGATCTCGGAGAGATGCCCCCTGAGGATGAAGGAGAATTGTCATCTCAGGTGCAGACTAAGCTCGTCAACGATTTGCAAACACTGTTTGATTTTGCGGTCGCTCAGCAGACTGAGGTTCAGACGGCTGAAATGCGAAGGATGAATCGGTTCCAATACAACAACGCAGTGAAAGATCTGTTTCGACTCAAGTCGATTGTGTTCACGCTGCCTGAGCGAATGATGCGGCAGCATGGAAAGTATTTTGACCCTGCCACAGGGAAAATGCCTGACAGCGTGCAGGTCGGTAGCAGGCCGCTTGGGAAGTCGCAAATGATCGAAAGACGGCTCGCTGGCGTAGCAGCGTTCCCGCAGGATCTGCGAGCGGAGCATGGGTTTGATAATCGTGGTGATCAGCTCTCGCTTTCGCCTTTGCTGATGGAGGCTTTTCTGACTCTGAGTCAATCGATTATCGAAAGCACTGATTTTACCCCGGCGAATGTTGGCATCTGGAAGGAGTTCTTCGCCAAGCCTGCTGGAAATGTATCCCACATCGAGGAAGTGGAGCGACGTTTACGGCCTTTTTTGACGCGGGCGTTTCGTAGGCCTGTCAGTGAGGCTTCCTTGCAGCGGTACGTTGCTTACGCCGCGCGGGAATTGGATCAGAAAGTTGACTTCACCGATGTCATGAAACGCTTGGCGAGCGCAGTGCTTGCCTCGCCCCGTTTTCTGTATCTTTATTCAATCGACAGCGCTCACGCAACCAATCCTCCTGCTTTGACAGACGACGCTGGGAAAACTGATCCAGATCTAGTTGATGGATTTGCAAAGGACATCAACTTGGCTTCCCGCTTGTCTTTTTTTCTGTGGGGAAGTATCCCGGATCAGGAACTACTGGACTTGGCAGCCAAGGGAGAGTTGAGAAGGCCAGAGGTATTGCAGAGCCAGTTTCAGCGTCTGATGCACGACCCCAAGTTGAAACGCTTTTGCGATAGTTTTCCTTCTCAGTGGCTGCAGTTGGAACGGATCATTTCGTCGGTTCCCAACCGTGAGAAGTTTCCGGGTTTCTATATGTCGAAATATCGCCACAGCATGCACATGATGTTGGAGCCTTTGTTGTTGTTTGAGGCGGTGTTGATTGAGAACATGTCGCTGACCCAATTAATCGATTCCGACTTTACGTATCGATCACCGTTGTTGCAGCGTGTTTACGGAGGGGCTGAAGGGAACAAAAATGCTGGTGGTGTCACTGCACTCAAGTTCACGCGTCAGGCGGTCACCGATCGACGGCAGGGCGGAGTGATTACCAGTCCAGCGGTTCTGACAATGACTTCGGGTACGGAGCGTACCAAGCCCATCACTCGTGGAGCCTGGGTGTCGGCTGTTATTTTTAATCTTCCACCTGAACCGCCACCTGCTGATGTGCCTCCGTTAGATGAAAAACCTTCGATCGAAGAGAAGGATCTGACGTTGCGTGAGCGTTTGGCCCTGCACCGGGAAAGGGCTGACTGCGCTGGTTGCCATGAGAAGATTGATCCGCTGGGGTTCGCCTTGGAAAATTACGACGCGATTGGTAAGTGGCGTGATTCTTACGAGAATGGTCGCGAAGTTGATTCCTCCGGGACACTGTTTCGTCGTCATCAGTTTTCTGATATCGCCAGTTTCAAAGATGCGATTCTTGCTGAGAAGGATCGTTTCGTTCGAGGTTTTGCGGGTCACTTGCTTTCGTTTGCTTTGGCACGCGAACTGACGCCGCAAGATCAGAGTGAGTTAGATCGTATTGCAGCAGCAACCATCGCTGATGGTTATCGAATACAAACTTTGGTTAGAGAAGTTGTCTTCAGCAAACCGTTCCTTGGTGGCGTCGAAGTTTCTGATCAGCGTTTGACGTCCAGTCCCAGATAATGCCACGAGCCTTTTTTAATGAAAACGACTTCAAGAAGAAACTTTCTGCAGGGTGTAAGTGGCGCTATGGTTGCCTTGCCGTGGCTGGAAAGTGTCGGCAATGCATCCGCCACTTCGGTGGTCGCGCGGCGAATGGTGCACTACTACGTACCCATCGGTGTTGTGCGGCGCGGTTTCTTTCCTGGTGAAGCTGACCACGTAATTCCCAAAGGGAATCTTGGAAATGTCTTCAGGTCGCTTGGCAAGCAGGATCCCACGTTCAGTGTGAAGCCTCTTGAGCAGTTGACACCGACTCTTGAACCACTCAAACCTCTGTTGGGCAAAGTTAATCTGATCACGGGAATGGATCGCACTTTCCAGCAGGGAACTGATGTGCACGCACAATGTGCTTCCTGCTACCTCAGTAGTGCGAAGCCCTACACCGTCAAAGGCTCGGCGTGGCCGATTGACCGGACCCTTGATCATATGGTGGCTGACCATGCAGGGCAGGATACGCCGTTCAGTACGCTTGAATTCAGTTGCAATAGCCATCGTGACAATAAAGAATCGATTCACTTCGACAATATTTCATGGTACGGGACGGGGCATCTTGCCCCTTCAGTTCGTGACCCGAGGAAAATGTATGACCGTCTGTTCGGTACCAAACAGGCGACTCGTTCCAGTGATGTAACTAGTTTGGTTATCGAGGACGCGCGGTCGCTGAAGCGGGAACTCAGCTATTCGGATGGACAGAAGTTTGCTGAGTATTTCGATGCTTTGCGCACGATTGAAACGCAAATGAAACGACTTCAGGATATGAAGAGTGAACTCGCCACGGTTGATTTTCCTGAACCTCCTGAAACCTATCTCCCAAGGGGTGAGTACATCCGATTGATGGGCGATTTGATGATTGTTGCACTGCAAACGGGTTTGACCAATGTCGCTACTTTCATGATTGGGCCCGAACGCTGGGATACTCCATTCATGTTCGATAGTCTGTTTGATAAACCACGCAGTCATCATCAAATGTCACACAACCAGACAACGTTTATCGATGACTTGATGCGTGTTGATCGCTTTCATATGGAACAGTACTTCTACATTTTGAATCGCATGGATGCGATTAAGGAAGCTGATGGGTCCTCGCTGCTTGATAACTCGCTCGTGACCTATGGTTCCGGTTTGGGTGATGGGTCAACTCATCAGTACAACGACTTGCCAATCGTGGTGGCAGGTGGAGGCAGGCGTGTCAAATCTGGTCAGCATATCAACATGCCTGAGGGAACACCGTTGGCAAATCTTTGGTTGACTCAGGCACAGTTGATGGGGATGGAAGTTGATGAGTTTGCAGATAGCCGTGGAGTCATCGACTCGTTGCTCGCCTAGCGGTTTGTTGGCAGGCACGTTTGGACTTGTCAACACTGCTGGTCTGCTGGGACTCCTGGATACGGTGTAAGTTTGAACCTGTTTCAGTGCAGGCCGATCGAGTGGTTCGTTGCCATAACCAATTACCTGTGTATCGGAAGATGCTCATCCGTTCCTGCTGTTTCATGAAGTCTCGGACTGGCGGGTCGGTATCAGCCATGCTGATGACTTTGTGCGAGCGTTCAATGCAGCAGTCGCAAGGAATGTGGCCTACCGACGTATGGCTGATGGAACTGGGCACGCTGTCTTTCAGCAGAACCAAAAAAATTAGTGATGGCATGAGCAAATTCTTTGCTCGCACGCTGCAGATGCAAGCCGTATCAGACAGTGCGAAGTAATCACCGTTTAAGCCAGCCTTCACCTTGCGTTCAGGTCAGCGGTAGAGGGGAATCACTGTTTGCGAAGCGGTTCAGGGGAACTCCGGTAGCCTGTAGCAGGCTTAGGTGCAGATCAGACATCGACATGTCGCGACGTCCACCAATCAGTCTTCCGGGGCGAATCGCACCGCCCCCTCGGCCAGCCAATAGAAGTGGCAGATTTTTTTCTTGGTGTTCATGCCCGTCGCTGAGGCTGGAGCCATAAACGATCGTGCTGTGATCGAGCAAAGTACCGTCACCTTCACGTATTTTGTTCAGGCGGCCGACAAGGTAAGCGACCTGCTCGGTGTGCCATGCTGTGACTCGATTATACATATCCCGTTTTTCCTCTCGGGACTTCCATGAGGTGACTCCATCATCATCTTCTGTTTTTCCGCTGATGTCTTTCCAGTGTGAAAGTGCATGCCATGTTCCCGTTACCCCATCAATGAAGTTGAAATACCGGTTGCTTTGCCCGTGGTCCATCATGCAGGTAGCGACCCGTGTTGCATCGGCCCAGAATGCCAGCACGATCATGTCCAGCATCACTCGAACGTATTCACCATGATTTTCCGGTATCTCGGCTGCGGGGCGGATCATTGCTTTGCCGATGCCAGAGGCGAGATCCGATCGTTGCTTCTGGCGTTCAGCAAAGGCGATTTTGCGTTCAATCGAGCGAATGGATTCCAGATATTCGTCAATTTTCTGACGATCTTGAATGCTCGCCGAATTTTTCATTCGACGTGCGTCGGCAATCACCATGTCGAGCACCGAACGTTGGGCTATCTGACTTTCGCCGGCGCGGAACATGCGGTCGAAAATAGCGCGAGGCTCGATCTCTCGTGGCACAGGTGTCTGCGCGTCTGCCCATGAAATGGAGTTGCGTGACAGGCTGCTGCTGAAGTAGCCTTCTCCCCGCATCGCCATCTCTAGTGATGGTAGCAACGTGGTGGATCGAAAATGTTTTGCAGCGATCTGGTCCGCAGATGGGCCGCCTACGTTGATGTTCTCTTGATTGAATCCACCACCCGTCAGCCATGTTGCTGTGCCGGCACTGTGGCCGTTGCCTTCCGGTGTCCAGATGTTTTTGAACAGGGTCAGCTCACTGGCGAATGGTTGAAGTGACTTCATCCACGGATTCAGTTTTTGCAACTGGCCGTCTGCTCCTGCTTCCTCTGGCAACCAAGCTCCATTGGCAACACCGTTGGGAATGTACAGATAAGCGAGACGCGTCGTCTTTTTGGAAGCCGATTCGCTAGCTGCTGCAGGCGATTCCATCACGTCGAGCAACGGGAGTGAAACTGCGGTGCCTAGGCCACGCAGCATGCTTCGCCGTGAAATTCTCCACGCGCCGGAAGTTCGGCTTTGTCTCTTTGGCTGCTTCGCCATAGGGCCACTCTTGTAGTTGTCTTCGGATTTCAAAATGTTGGTCAGCGGGCAAGCTGTTTCATTTGGAACGTGTCACTGGTGACGATTGCGTGAACGAGGGTTTGCAGTCGTCTGTCGTCATCTTCGACTTGCTGGATAATCTGTTTGATTGCCGATTCGTCAAAGTATTCAAGTTGTCGGCCTAGTGCGTACGTCAGCATTTTTCGCGTGATTTGTTCGACTAACTGATCACGTCTTTTGTTTACCAACGCATTTTGCAGGCCACGCAAGCCACGGAACTCAATTCCACCGGGTAGCGTACCGCGGGTGTCTGGCTGTCTGCCGCGACGTGACTCCTTGAAGCGTCCAAACCAGTCGTATTGTTCCAAGGCAAAACCGAGTGGATCAATCTGTGAGTGGCAGGCGTAGCAATTTGGGTTGTTGCGGTGGAGTTCCAGTTTTTGACGTTGGGTGAGATTTCGTTTTTCAGCCACCTCGTCGTCAAACTGACTGACGTTTGGGGGTGGGGGCGGAGGTGGAGTACCGAGTAACTCGGTCAGAATCCAGTTGCCACGTACCACAGGGCTGGTGCGATTGGGAAAGGATGTGATTGCCAGAATGCTGCCCTGTCCCAAAATGCCACTTCGAGGACTGGACTCCAATGACACACGCCTCATCTCTGGTCCTCGTACTTCGTCCAGCTCGTAATGTCGAGCGAGTTCTTCATTGACGAACGTATATTTGGCATCGATCAAACGTTCGATGGGCTGATTGTCTGTCACCAATGATGAAAAGAACAGAGCGGATTCCTGCTGCATTGCAGTTACCAATGAGTCCGTTGCCCAAGGGTTGTCGATCGGGTCACGGGGAGCATACGGAAGTGCTCCGAAGCCAAGCCATTGAGAAGCAAAAAGCTCGCCCAGCGTTTTGGCCTTCGGATCGGCTAGCATGCGATTCACCTCATCCGCTAGTACTTGAGGATCAGAGAGCGTGCCTGCATCTGCGGCTCTGCTCAATTGATCATCAGGCATCGACGCCCACAGGAAATACGACAGGCGGCTGGCGAGTTCGTGGTCTGTGATCTGGAAAGCTTGCCCGATCTGTTTGCCTTGGTCCGTCTCATTACGAAAGAGAAAGCTGGGTGAAACGAGGATCACTTCGAACACTTGCCCAAGGGCTTTGTAAGAAACAGCCTCACCTCTGACGGATGCAGCTTGTTGTCCCGTGAGTTCGTGGTAATAACGTAACAGCGATGTCAGCTCTTTCTCACCTGGTGGACGCCGAAACGCACGTCTTGCGAAGCTCGCAATTGCCTCGGCTGCCGATTTTGATCCCAGTAATAATTCTCTCGCTTTCTGCGATTCCGCTGTTGCGGTGTGGTCGGGCATCGCAGTTTGAATGACTTGCTCGGCTGTACCCAGATAGCGTTCCAGAATGATGGGTTGCAGAAACAGACTGTTGGCACTGTTGGCAAATCCACTTGAGGCGGTCAGGTCGCGAGGGAATCTGTCGGCTGGACGCAGGTCGATCCCAAACAAGTCACGGATCGTGTGATTGTATTCCTCGTGCGTCAGGCGACGGGCAGGTTCGTAACCAGGCTGTCGGACTGTTTCATAGTCAAAGTTGTCAATTTTGAGCTGAAGGAATCCCGCAATCACTAAACGATCAGCGTCTGACATCGGTTCAGCGTCGGCCGGAGGCATGGTACGCATTCGGACCTGTTGGCTGATGTTTTTCCAATCGCTTCGGTTGATGACCCAAGGTTTCGTTGCTGCCAGCGCAAGCAGATTCAGGTCACCTGAGGATGATTCATCGGAATGGCATTCATGGCAATGACGCTGCAAGAGTGGTTGGATGTGCTGGGCGTAGTTCCAGTTAGCCGCCGCAGCCAAGGTGGTGGCATCAACGATCACAGGCTTGGGCATGTTCATGCCAAGGCTGCCACTATCTTCTACCGTGTCGTTCCGCTTCGCGTCGGGACGAATGTCTCGACCACTCTCGCGTTCGATTTCACGGATTTCCAGCCTCAGTTCCTGAATCAACTCATCCTGTCCTTCTTCTTCAGCATAGTGAAGCTCAAGTTTCAGTTGGAGGACTTCGTGTCGCATTTCGTAATCGTGCTCAAGTTCCTCCAAGCGGATTTCAGTCTGCTCAACGCGGTTTTCGTCGCCTTTTCGAACACTGTTAAAAAACTGCTCAACCAGTTTGTCTGCTTCCGCAAGCTTGGTCTTCATTTCGCGGAAGTCGCGATTGCCCGAATCAATATCTTTCTCTGCGAACGTTTGTCTCAATTCGGCTAGATCAGAACGTTTGTCGAGCAGTTCAAGATTGATCGAAATCTCTTCCAACTCCAACTCGATGAATTCTCGTTTTTGTTCAAGGTCGGCACCCCGTTCTGTATTTCGTTTTTCTGTGTCACGCTCTTCTGTGTCACGCTTCTCTGTGGCCTCGATCTGCTGCTCCACAACGCTCAATTCTTTATCGAGGATTTGCCGCTTTGTAAGCAAACTGAGACGCTTGTCCAGAAATCCAAGTCGCTCCTGCAGGCGTTCTCGCGTCTCTTTCGTTTCACGGATTTCGATAGCGATATCATCAAGTTCCTCTCGATCGCCAGTGACGTGGTCCGCCTCTTGATCGCTGTCTTCCTCTGTTACCGCAGGTTCCTGAGCCGATGCAGGCTCCAAGAGTGCTGGCGGCAGACAGTGAGTCAGCAAGAGGAGTAATATCAGTTTGGCAAATTGACTCATGCGCTGCCTGTTCCGGTCACGTTCAATTGTTAGTTTTAATCGAAGCTATGCAGTTTAGGGTGTTTGGTCAAGTCAAGCCGTGCCAAAGTGAGGTAACGGTTTGTTTCGTCATGTACCGGTACAGGTGTGTGGTGACAGTTTTGAACAACAAAATCCAGTTGTTGCTTTCGCTTGCTAAGGTTCGCCCGCCCGTGATTGCTTCCTCGGGTTCATGCTGCCAAGTCACAAGAGTGTGCCTGTCAGGAAGACATCGGGACGCAGCGCAATACGCTCGGTGATCCAATGGTCACTTCAACATTTGCTTCAGCCCGTCATTACGTAAATCCATTTTCTCACGAAGAGTCAGCGGTTGCGGTTCCTCAATGGATTCGTCGAACAGGTGAGTCGCCAATAAGCCCTGATTCATCCGTTCGCGGAGCCGGGTTTCTTTCCGAACAGCGATTCCAGTTTTTGCACCTTAGTGATTACGGACTGTCCATTCTTTTCAGACACTGTCCCTGTGATTCTAACAGCTGTCCCGCAGTGGTACGCCAAGTTGAAATCATGGAAGTCCCTGAAGGCGACATCGATTCGCACAGCTGGTTGTCCCTGCACATCAATCAGAAATATTCGTGCTTCGTCCAGATTGTCAGAGAGCCGAAGGCGTCCCTGTACGGTGATGGTTCCGTCTCCCGTCTTCACCCAGCTTTCAAATGGTTGTTCGCTATAAGGCGTGAAGTCGGAGTCATTGAGTCCAGGTAAAGCGTTGCTTGAATATGCGAAGGTGTCCTGGTCGGCATCAAACATTTTCAAGAGTGCAAGGTGCAAACGCCCGAGTTGTTGATTCTCGGCGTAGCGTACATAACGTCCCGTCTTTAGCAGTCCCCCGCCCTGTCCTGCCAGAATGATTGGGATTCGAGTGGCCGTGTGATTATCGCTGTGTCCCATTCCCGAGCCGTAAAGCACAACGCTGTGGTCAAGGAGGCTGCCTTGGTGATCACGGTAGGATTTCATGCGAGTCAGCAGGTAGTCAAATTTCTCCATGTGCCACAAGCTGATCTTTAAAAGTGCATCGAGATTCTGCCGTGAAAAGTTTCTGAAAAAGTGAGACAAGTAATGGTGCTGTTCTTTGATGCCCAAGAAGTCAAAAATCATCCGACTATTGCTGTTGCCAAGCATGTAGGTGACGCAGCGAGTTGAATCAGTCCATAAAGCGAGTGAAATCAGGTCGAGCATTGATTCCACTTGCTCGTTCAAGTTCGCGGGTGCCAATGGGCGTTCAATCGTTGCCTTGGGGATGTCATTGGAGGTAGCGGCGATACGTTCGAGCCTTTTCTCTGTTGAACGAACCACTGACAAATATTGGTCCAATGTCTGTCTGTCTTCCGCGCCTGCTGTGCGTGACAGAGATTTTGCGTCTTCTGATACACGATCCAAGACGCTTTTCATTTCACGACGCTTTGTCGGATTTCGCATCGGGCTGCGGAAAATGCGGTCGAAGATCAGCTGCGGATCGCTCTCTCGCGGTATTGGAGCACCATTGGAGTCGTAGGAGATATAACTGCACCCAATTTGATTGGGGAACAGTCCTTCAGTTGTTAATTCAAGTGAACGGTGTGACGTTCCCTTGCCAATTCTGTCCGCAATCAACTGGTCGACAGATGCGGACTTGGTGTTCCTGTGGTGACCGCTCAGGAAGCGACGAGTGGAGTTGGCGTGAGATGAGAAGCCAAAGTCACCCATGTTGTCCAGGATCAACAGATCCTGTTTATGCTTGGCAAAAGGTTGCATGAGAGGTGACATGCGGAAATCAAACTCAGTGCCGCCGTTGATGCTCCAGCTTGGTGGGTGTACTCCATTGGGTTTGAATAGAGTCATGAATCGGATGGGTGGGCCATCTGCGGCAGCGCCTGATGCTTGGCGTTCCATCAGATTCAGAAAAGGCAATGGCAGAAGGGGACCCATCGCACCACGCAGGAATCGTCGTCGGTCTAATTGCCAAGGCATGTTTGTAACTTTCTTCAGTCGTGCTCGGGGGACCGTGTTTGCGCGTGTGTGAACGGCAAACTGTTGACTACCAGATGGATCAAATCGTGGTAGGTTCCTTCTTGCACAGCAAGGTTTCCATGTCGATCAAGTTTACTGGAAATGTCAGCGACCGTCGGCATGTCGTGGATGGTTAATTCGCGGGCTAAAGCATAAGAGAGCGTGCGTTTGACAATGTTTTCGATCACAGTGCGACGTTGGGACTTGACGAGGATTTTTTGTAATCCTGAATAGCTGTCAAACGTTTCTCCGCTGGGAAGGCGACCGCTTGTGTCAAGTGGTTTCGCAGCGGCAGACCTGATTGGATCTTGTGTCTGCTTTTTGTTGTTTTTCCGTTTGCGTTTGTCGCCGCTATCCAAGCCCGCAGGTTTGTAGTTGCCGCCGGAATCATATGCCTGCAAGGCGAATCCCAAAGGATCAATCTTATTGTGGCAGACTGCACATGTTGAATTGCTGCGGTGCAGTTCAAAACGTTCGCGAAAACTCAGGTTCTCGCCTCGCTGATTGGGTTTCACTTGTCCTACATTCGCAGGCGGATCAGGCAAGTGCTCGCCCATGATTCTTTCTAAAATCCACGTTCCCCGAATCACCGGGCCTTTGTTCATGGCAAGAACGCCGGGCATCGTCAACAGACCACCACGTTCAGGAGTGTTGGTTAGTTCCAGGCGTTGATTGGGAACAGCCTCTACTTCAATGCCCCGCTGCTTGCGGTAGGCGGTCATGCGTTTTCTGTCGCCCGGATAATATTTTGATGTGTGTGGATTCACAAACGCCACATTGGAATCAATCAATTCCAGTAAGGGCCGAGTCTCGGTGAAAAGATAGTTCAGGAAGTCGATCGGTTGCTGACGTAGAGCATGGGACACAGGTGGATTGTTCGATACTTTTGAAATCTCGTTAAGCGACAACCACTCGACTCCGAAATTAGATGCGAGGTTCCGCGATTTCGGATCTGTCAGCATTCGGTCAACTTCACTGGCAAAAATGTCCGTGTCACGCAGTTTGCCTTGGTCAGCTAATTGCATCAGACGCTCATCAGGCATGTCGCCCCAGAGAAAGTAACTGAGACGCTCTGCCAATTCGTAGTCGTCGACGCGACCATAAGAGTGATGAGAACGATTCGTTTCGTCGGTGTCGTTGGGAGCATCAACTTTTGCAAGCAGACTGCGATAGATGAACGGGGGTGACATCAGTACCGATTTAAGCTCGATTCGAAGCGCCGATTCCAATTCTGCTCCGCGTTTGCCTGCAATGGCCGAAAGGGAAGTTGCAATGGTGCTCGCAGCAGGTGGACGCCGGTGGGCGTGACGAAGCATCCATCGCAGCACTTTTTCTGCCTGCTTTGGTGTCATGTGTTCACTGACGATTGGTCCCGTGACCTCGTGCAGGTGTTTTCTTTGTTCAGGGGCAAGCCACTGCTCCAAGGCATCATCAATAAGAAACGAATATTGATCCCAAACATTGGTGGTCAACGGATTCGTT
>Ga0315331_10002354_pt1 | contig 14326 bp, 8 predicted proteins | sample M160m34915metaG_FD_203456 | JGI IMG/M metagenome (GOLD analysis project Ga0315331, IMG submission 203456) | Ammonia-oxidizing marine archaeal communities from Monterey Bay, California, United States - M1 60m 34915 | ecosystem: Environmental > Aquatic > Marine > Intertidal zone | place: USA...
GTGAAGCCGGCTATACCGGCTGGGAAGTGGCGCCTTTCATGTTGACCGATGATATCTGTTCGTTCAGTGCTGGCGAGAGAGACGCCTACCGAAAGCAGGTTGAGGAAGCTGGTTTTGAAATCACGGGCTTGCATTGGCTTCTTGCAAAAACAGAAGGTCTGCACTTAACAACGATGGATGGTGATGTACGGAAACGGACGTCGGATTACATCAGTGATCTTGCGCGGCTGTGTCATGACCTTGGAGGCAAGGTGATGGTGCTTGGTTCGCCACAGCAACGCAACGTGCCGGAAGGGCAGTCGATGGAGTCAGCCATGGAGAATGCTGCTGAAGTGATTCGTGCCGCTGTGCCAGTGCTGGAAGGTTTGAATGTGCAGATCGCGTTGGAGCCGTTAGGGCACGAGGAGGGCAACTTTCTTTTGACTGCGGCCAAAGCACGCGAATTACAGAGAATGATCGATAGCGACCAGGTCAAGCTGCATCTGGATGTCAAGGCAATGAGTGATGAGGGAACTCCTGTCCCGCAGATTATTAGAGATAATGCCGATGCCATGATCCATTTTCACGCGAATGATCCGAACCGTCAGGGGCCGGGGATGGGTGATGTCGATTTTGTACCGATCTTTCAAGCTCTTCAGGATATCGGGTACGCCGATTGGGTCAGCGTTGAGGTATTTGATTACGAGCCCGGTGTGGAAAGGCTGGTAACTGAGAGTATGAAAAATATGCAGAAGGCACGAGCGTCATGCACCTGATATTCGGTCGCTATTCGGCTGAAGAACGCGTCTGTGCTTCGCAATATCGTTTGAGCTGATTCAATTCTTTTTGAAGAGCTTGGCAGTTCGATTTGCGCATGAAAAAACCCATCAGTGGGATGAGTATTCGGAAAAGGCCTTTGCCGGTCACCGTTGAGGTCTGAGTGACACGGGTACCCTGTGGTAATTCCTCGAATTTGTAGTCGGCCGTCAGGCTGAATGCTTCGCCCTCCATCCGAATACCACTTGCGTAGGGGGGCGTGTAGCTTGTGACCACACCATCGAATGTCATCTCCCGCCCGTGTTCAGTTGTCACCGTGCGGAAGGTTGATCCAATTCGGTCCGGCGTGACGTGCAGCATCTCTTCTTCTTTGACAATGCTGCTCCAGTCGGTGACATGATCGTTGGTTCGTTCAAACGCCGTTTGAATGGGGCAATCGATCAGAACGCTTGCTTTCATGGCCATCGCGTGGGGGTGGGGTGGTTTAGGGGGCATCGGAACTTAGGGTCTACAGACCAAGACAGGCTACGGACGCTGTTTTGGTGTTGCAACTTGCTGGTTATGCAAACAGCCCAACCGTGAAAACGGATGGGCTGAGGCGTAATGCTGGCTAGTTCTCCGCGCAATCAACGTTGGATTGACTCGCTGGGTTTCGTTGCAAGCTTGTTTGACGGTCGTAAGACGAATACTTTTGGATCATCCACAACGAATGCAGTGCTCCAGCGCTTGCCGTCGTTGGCACTGCAAACATTGTAGAAGAATGTTCGGAATCGTTCCGCTCGATAGTCGTAGGGGAACTGGCTCGTGATGTAGTCATCTTCAGTCAAGTCATCGACTCCGGGTGACGCATAGTAGTGCACCATGCCATCGGGAGTGACGCTCATGCCAAGCGTCCACCATCCCGTGCTGGTGATTTGGGGACCGGTAAAGTCCTTGCCACGACGGTTACCGCGGATTCGTATCGTTGCGTAGTCGTTTTCTTTTTTGGTTTGGTTCTTGTTCTCGAATTCGATGAACATGCCCGGCCAGTAGATTTCGTTGCCCATTTCCTTGGTGGTACGTTTGAAAAAACCGATGCCAGACTCTTTGTCGACCATCGCTGTTGTTTCAAGAGCAAGCCGAAATCCAAAATGCGGCCCTGTGCGATTTTCCCATTCCGAGACTGGTGGCAGAAACACACGGGTGGTCACGCTGGGAACCTCCGAGACGTTCAGTTTGCGGCGGAGTCGATATTGCACATTGGCAACAAAATCGTCCTGCCCCATTTTGCCTGATGGCTTATTGGGGATGCCGGTGAATTTTGACTGCAACAGCATTGAGCCGGTGCTGTCTTCTAAACCACCGACAGGAGTTGGAACGCGTTTTACGATGTCGGGATGCCCGCGTTTGATTCCTTCATACCACCTGCCATTGGTGGTGCGTCCCATTGGGCCTCGCTGGTTTTCATCGATATCCTCGGTACTCTTAGGATTCCGGGGAATGTAGTTCCATTCGGGGTCCTCGAAGTCATCCGCGACGCCAACAATCTCGGAACCTGTGCCAGGGACTACAGGTCGCTGTGCCTGCAGTTCTGGTGTTTGAGTCATTCCCGCCGCTGCCATTGCTATCACGGCAGTGGCACGTTTTATCGAAATTCGCATGTCCGATCTCTTTCTGCTGAACTTTGTCAGTGCACAAATTCAATGCGTGGAAGATCGCCAAAATCGCTATCAAGCGCGTGCGTCCTCCGCCCTCCACTCCGGATGATCGGCAGAATCGTTTTATCTTCTCCAGCCAAATCATGTTTTGTAGGTGGCGTGACTGGCTGCTTTCGGCAAAAGTTTCACCCAGCGGGGGAATTGTGTTCACGCGAACTCTCCAAATTTATTTGTGATTGAGGCGTGACTCTCAACCGCAGATGTCTGAGAACCAGTGGGGACGTAGCAGCCAAGTGCTGGAGAGATTCTGTAACGGCGATTGTGACTGTGCCGTAAATTAGGCGTGGTGTAGGACTTGTCGTGGGCCGGTTCGAGGCGGCCAGCGTGCGATGTTTTTTAGGATCCGTGAGGATGGGGGCCTTTGGATGGGGGGGTGAGGGCATTTCGACAGAGAGGAGACAAGACACGTTTACGATTTCTTCTCGTATTCTGTCGGTGTTTTGCCTGCCGTGGAGTCAATAAGACGTGTAGTCGATCAGTGAAACTGACACGAGGTGTTGACGCAGCATGGCGGGGGTGGTGTGATTCCCTTCGCGTGGGGGAAGAACGCCGCGTGAAAATGATGTCGCTTTGTCACTCAATACGTTGCAACGAGAGGTCGCTGTGCTTGTCAGCATTTTTAATGATGTGGTTGGTCCGGTCATGCGGGGACCCTCAAGTTCCCACTGTGCTGCTGCTTTGCGGATCGGTCGGATTTCCCGCGATCTGATGCAGGGTGAGATCGATCATGTGCTGGTTCAGTTTGACACCGGAGGTTCTTTACCAGCGACGCATCAGAGCCAAGGTTCTGATATGGGTTTGTTTGGAGGCTTGCTTGGCTGGGAAGCTGATGACGATCGATTGCCGGTTTCCGGTGAGTGGTTAAAAAAAGCAGGGATTGATCTACAGTTTGAATATGGTGATTACGGAGACCTGCATCCAAATACTTATCGATTGTTTCTGAAGAATAAATCCCGTGAATTGCAAGTGATCGCGATTTCCACTGGTGGAGGAATGTTTGAGATTGTCGAAATCAACGGAGCTGCGGTTTCCATTGGGGGTGACTTCGACGAAACCCTGGTGTGGGGCGGCCAACAGCTTGCCGCTTTAGATCCACAGACGCTTTGTGATGAACTGGGCGCGGATCAAGTAACGATTTCTGCCGGCAATGACTTGACGTTGGTTCATGTTCAAGGCCAGCAAGAGTTTGCACGCGATCGGATTAATGCACTGATTTCTGAGGGTACCGTCACGCATGTCGATCACGCGACGGCGGTGTTGCCCGTCAGATCCCGAAAGGAGTTGCAGGTTCCGTTTCAGACTTGTGACACCATGTTGAAGTACGCGGAACGATATGGCGACGAAAATAGTCCCAGCTCTCTTTCGTTGAGCGATTTGGCTTTGCACTATGAATCGGCACGCAGTGGTCTGGGCGAAGCAGAGTTGATCGAAAAGATGTGCGGGATCGTTCGGATTCTTCGTGGCAGCGTTGACCAAGGTTTAGCCGGGACAAGCTACGAGGATCGAGTTCTTGGATTTCAGTCGGGTGGATTTCAGAAGGCCATGGAAGCAGGGCAGCTGCTCGATGGTGGTATCTTGAATCGCATGGTGCTGTACACCTCCGCCTTGATGGAAGTGAAGAGCTCGATGGGGGTCATTGTCGCGGCACCGACGGCGGGAGCATGCGCAGCTTTTCCTGCGGCTTGTCTTGCTTTCGGTGAAAGTAAGCAACTGAGTGATGGTGAGATTGCCAAGGGTATGCTGGCTGGTGGCATGGTAGGCGTTTTCATTGCAACACATTGGAGTTTTGCTGCCGAGGTAGGAGGCTGCCAAGCTGAAGGAGGATCTGCCTCTGCCATGTCCGCTGCTGCTTTGGTCACTTTCATGGGGGGCGATGCTGCCATGGCGTGTGCAGCGGCATCGATGTCCATGCAGAACATGTTGGGGCTGATCTGTGACCCGGTGGCGAATCGAGTTGAGGTGCCGTGTCTCGGCAAGAACGTCTTGGCCGTGAGCAATGCATTGTCGGCTGCTAATATGTCTCTGGCAGGATTTGATGCAGTGATCCCGCTGGATGAGACGATTGCGGCAGCAAAGGCAGTGGCCGAGCGAATGCCGAGAGAACACCGCTGTACGGCACTAGGAGGCTTGGCGATCACACCCACGTCGCTGGCTATACAGAAACGTCTCGAGGGTTGCGGGAACTGCGGATGCTAAACATGGGCGGATTCTTTTTTGAATTTGCTTGAGCGCGAAGTCGTTTGGCTTAAACCTTTTTGTCTCGCGATATCGGCAGGCCATCTCGCTAACGAGGTATAGCGTCGTCAGTTCCGCCTTGATCTCCAAGGCTTGAGGCGAAGAAAGCCGTGAATAGTGCTTGCATCGCACTCAGTTCTGCTGGCTCTCTTTCAAACAGTCGATCGCGCGTTGCAGGTCATCGGGCATGGGAGCCTCGAAAGTCATTTCCTTGCCAGTCTGCGGATTCACGATGGTCAGTTTGCGGGCGTGCAACGCTTGGCGTTCTAGGATCGGTTCCTCTGTCGGCAAGTCAAAACCACTTTTGCCTTGAAGCTGCGCCGGATGAATCTGGCTATGACCTGCATAAAGACGGTCGCAGATGATCGGGCAGCCAATGTGTGACAGGTGGACCCGTAGTTGGTGGGTACGTCCTGTCTTGGGACGCAGGCGTACTTGGGTGAATCGACCATGACGTGAGATCACCTCATAAAAAGTCGATGCTGCTTTGCTGGTTGAGTGGTCTTCTCGTATCGCCATTTTATCGCGTTGATACGGATGCCTACCGATAGCAGCATCAATTACGTCGCGATCGCGATCAATTCTTCCGGCGGTGATGGCAAAGTATTCTTTCTGAACCAGGCGATCGTGGAACTGTTGTCCCAAGTGGATATGAACGGCGTTGGTTTTGGCGATCACAATCGCTCCACTTGTATCGCGATCCAAACGATGCACGATTCCAGGACGAGTGGGACCACCTACATCGGATAACGATTGGAAGCGGAATGCTAAAGCACTCGTCAGCGTTCCGCTCCAGTGCCCCCTCGCTGGATGTACCACCATGCCGGGAGGTTTGTTCACGACCACCAAGCCATCATCCTCGAACAGAATGTCCAAGGGAATGTTCTCAGGAATGGTGTCGTCACTCGGCAGCGGCGGCACGCGGAATCTGATCTTCTGACCCGCTCGGATTTTGATGCTGGGACGAATGACGCGTCCATCCAGCTCCGCGCCTTCGTTCTGCACAGCCTCACGAATCTGCGTGCGACTGAAACCATCACAACTTTGTGTCAGAAACAGGTCGATCCGCTGACCGGAAGCAGATTCGGGAACGACGAATTCGCGATAGACATCCGACGACTCCTCACGAGAGCACTCATCTCCTTCCGTGTCGGAAGACAAGGGCGTCTGGTCAGTGAAGTCTGAAATTGAATCGTTCCTGAAAGGGACTGTGACTACTTGTCGGTAGCTGAATTGTCTGCAGGCGATTCCTTGGCAGCTTTCTCAGCCTCCGCTGGTGCAGCTTTGTCAGCCTCCGCTGGTGCAGCTTTGTCAGCATCCGCCGGTGCAGCTTTGTCAGCCTCCGCCGGTGCAGCTTTGTCAGCATCCGCTGGTGCAGCTTTGTCAGCATCCGCCGGTGCAGCTTTGTCAGCGTCCGCTGGTGCAGCTTTGTCAGCCTCCGCCGGTGCAGCTTTGTCAGCGTCCGCTGGTGCAGCTTTGTCAGTATCTGCTGGAAGGCCTAGTCCACCGTCGAGATCTCGTGGAGCAGCGTCGCCTTCCAGTGGATTAGTTTCGCCATCCGTGCCGGTGTCCGATTTTGGAGTCATCAACCCGGGCAGATTCAGGTCAAGGCCCGGAATGTCCGGGAGATCGTTGCTTGGTGGTAGTGAGGGATCGATGTTGGGCAGAGCTACAGGTGTGAAGTCTGCATCTTTGAACCAAGTCGCAAATTCCTGGCTGGCTGGACTCTCCAAGCTCTCGATTCGACTGTTTGCATTTTCTACCATCGCTTCGGATTCATTAGCATCAATCACCTTCCCGTAAGCTTCGATGGCTTTGGCGTTGTTTCCGAGTGTTACATTTGCCAAGGCAACGCCCAAGTGGGCTCGGGATTTGATCAGGGTATCGTCTGTATTGCTTGCAGTAGCAGTCAGAATTTCGATGCCGCTTTCGAGGTTTTCTATGGCCAGTTCACGCTCGGTGAAGATCTCTTGGTTGCCTTGTGAAACCAAAGCCATTCCTTCGTACAGCTTTGCCAATTTCCCGGCAGACGTTTCAATGAATGTTTCGTTGATTTGGGCGAGAGCTTCTGTGTCCTGAGTGGGCACATTCGTGTTCTGGATCAGCTCCATCGTTGCCAAACTGCTGTCGGCGTTTCGTTCAGAGTTGTAGAAGGAGTATGCCACGACGACTGCCAAGAGAAGCAGAATCCCGACCAGAATTTGCTTGGAGTATGGCTCAATGCGTTTGTTGGCTTGTTCCAGATAAGCCGCCAAGTCATTTTGCTGCAGTTCGTGACGTCGTTCGGTCTTGTTCATGTTGCTTTTTAGGATGGGTCAGCGATGAAAGCATCATCGGAGGTTGCGCGCCCCCGCGATATCGCCCAAGTATAGAAATCGCAACGGTTTAGCGTCAATAGAGTCAAAAAGCTGGATTGACGGCGACTTTTGCACGAAAAAGCTGCTTAAGCGAGCTCAATCTTCATTGTGACGGGTCAAATGTCCGCTTCGATTGATGGCCAATAGCAACCACAGCATCACTGTCATGCTGCCAAAAAAGCCCACGAGTCCGAATAAGCTGATGTCCTGCAGGGATAGCCAGCTTGCGTCATGAAAAAGCAGCGGGGGAACTTTCATCGCCAATAGTAGGGACGAACCCAGAAAAACCGCACTGGTCATCAGGCCAAGTACCATCCTGTTCACCGTGGGGCTGAGTCGCTGATGTTCGAGAATAACGCGAACTTCGCCTCTTCTTGCTTGGCGAATCAGAGAAATGAGTTCATCGGGGGCCGCTTCTAAGAAGTTTTCTGCTTCCAGATAGATGCGGCGAGCTTGCCGAATGCGGCGTTTTGGGCTCAGACGCCTCGCCACTGACCGAGCCATGAACGCACGCACTGCCTCGAGTCCGTCAAATCGTGCTCCTAACTCCCCCAGTGTGCCCTCCAGAGAAACCAGCATTTTCAGCAGTAAGGCTGATTGATTGGGAAGTTTTATTGCATGACGGTGCAGGATCTCACTTAATTCATTCAGAGCTCCAGTGAGGTCGAATTCACCCAAACGCTGCCGTCCGTAGGTGCCTATGAACTCCGTCACATCAATGGCGAGTGCTGAATCGTCCATGGTGGGCGGGGCGTCCCCCACGCGGCGGATCAAGCGGACCATGCGATGTTGGTCACCTGAGGAAATGGCTACCAGCATTTCTTCAATTGTCTCACGCAATGTTTCGTCGATGCGACCAATCATGCCGAAATCCAAGATCCCCAAGGTGCCACCCTCCATGACGATCAGGTTGCCAGAGTGGGGGTCAGCATGAAACAGTGCTTCGTCAAACAGCATCGTCAAATATGCTTCAGCGATCGTCTCGCCGAGTCGTTGTTTGATCAAGTCGCTAGGCGTTTGAGAAAATTTCGGCGGAGGTATTTGAGTGGAATCAGGCGGAGTACGCTCGGTGTTGTTTGGAGAACTAGCGGCTGAGGTGGAGGATGCAGCAGACGCCGGACGGTCGCTGCTGGATTTGGTCCTGTCACTAACTGATTGTTGCTCGTTTGCTCCAGTTCCCTCGTGTTGGGAATCGGCCTTCATATCCAAGTGGTTTGCCAAGTAGGCAGGTAACGGATCGCCGATCAATTCGTCCATGACTAGCACCCGGCGAGTGCACAATGCGTTGACAGGACGCGGAATCACCACATCGCAATTCTTGCGGCTGAACATTTCAGCAAACTGATCCAAGTTCTGTCGCTCGCGAGTGAAGTCAAGCTCTCGTGTAATCATGGGAGCCAATTGACGGACCATTTCACCAGGTCCCCAAACACTCAAGGCATCGACCCGCTCAGCCAGTTGTGCAATGCCCGCTAGCACCTCTATGTCCTGTTGCATTTTCTTTTCAATGCCGGACCTTTGAACTTTAAGCACGACGCGTGAGCCATCGTTAAGTACGGCGCGGTGAACTTGCCCAATCGAAGCGGTCGCAAGCGGTTTGAAATCAATCGATTGGAAATGTGATTCGTAATCCTTGCCAAGTTCATTTCGGAGCGTCTCACGCACTTGTTCTGTCTGGTCAGGTGCGACATTGGCTCGAAGCTGTTTCAGTTCTTCACTTAGGCTTGGGCCGACGAGGTCGGGGCGAGAAGCGAGGATTTGTCCCAGCTTGATAAATGTTGGCCCCAAGTCAGTGAGTGCCATCCGAACCCGCTGCTCGCGGGTGTACTTCGAGAGTGGGACGCCGCCTCGGTCTTTTAGAGAGTCCCGGAATGGGAGGCGGAAATGAGTCAGCCAGTCAGCAAGGCCGTAGCGTCGTAGCACCGCCAAAATTTCCCGCCACCGCCTGAGATTGCGGTACAGTTGTGGGATGGCGGTAATTTTCATGATGCGTGACGGGGGACTCGGTAGGTGTCAATTTGACCGCGAAATTCAACGGAATTCAGGGGATGCCGCGGCACGGCAAATCGGTGACAATGGCGGGGATACGAGGATGCCCCTCCTCTCCATTGTGATTGCTCGGGGGCCGTTCCGCGTCCCGATTTACCAATCTTTCTGTTTCTTATCTTCAGGTTTCTTCGGAGTTGTTGGTCTTGGCTTGGATTCAGCCCCTGTTTTTGACTTTTCAACTAGTCGTGTTTGCCTTGGTTTTGGCTGCCACGCTTGGGGTTGCCGGTGGCTGGGCTGCGTCGAAGTTACAGGCCGCTGGTAGGTTTTGGAGCTGGATTGCATCCGGATTTCTCGCCGCCATGGTCGTTGCCGTTGCCATGCCCATGATCTTGCAAGCAGCCGCTTGGGAAGCAACAGCAGGCAAGTTTGGTTGGATGATCATGACTCAGACCGGGGCTCGTGCAGAGGGGCTGTCTGATTATGGTTTCTTTCGTGGGCTGATCGCTTGTGGCTGGATTCATGGTTTATTGGGTGCCGCCCTCGTCGCACTGGCGACTTGGTACGGTTTGGATCGCGTGCCAGCTCATGTGTTGCAAAAAGCTCGCATGGATCTCGGTCCCGTTTCAACTTGGTGGCGAGTTCAGCTCCCGCTCGCGTCCCCATGGGTTGTCTCCAGTCTTGTCGCCACAGCCGTCTTGGCGATGACGGAAATGACTGTGGTGGACTTGTACGGTTTTCGAACAGTTGCAGATGAATTTTATCTCTTTTACGCAGTCGATCCTTCGCTGCTGTCGATCTTTCTCGTTTGCGTTCTGCCGCTGATGGTCATGGCAGTGCTGATGATTTGGTTGTTGGTGCAGCGACGGAAGTTTGTCGCGACCAACGTGGACGCAGCTACGCCCGTGCGTGATGATCAAGAAACGGGGAGAAGCGTATGCTGTGTGGCTGCTGCCGTGGCGATCCTGAGCGGTTTGTTGATTGTGTTGGTGCCGTTAGGGGGCCTGTTTGTGAAAGTCGGTCACGATGTCGAAGTGGCTCAGGGAACTCTTGTAGGGACGTGGTCGTTCAGTAGGACGGCACAAAGACTTTGGGAAGCACCTGTCATTTTTGCGGCTGAGTATCAGTGGACTGGCATTCTTGCTGTTTCGGTTGCCCTGTCTGCCGTCCTAATCGCTTGGCCGTTGGCTGCCGCTGGCCGGCAACGTCGTCGTCTCGAAGCGGGACTGGATCTGCTGACGATCGGATTGGTCTTGTTGCCCGGGCCTTTGGTTGGCTTGATGGTGGTGAGATTTTTTCAGCTACCGGTTCCTGGATTTTCTACGCTCTACCAGCAGACGCTCGTTCCCACCGTCATCGCCCTGCTGTTTCGTGCAGTTCCTGCAGCATATTGGGTCTTGAGAGCGGGTTACCGCGGTTTGGACGATCCATTGCTGGATACAGCTCAGCTTGATCATTCGTGGATTAGACGCATGTGGGGGATCGATAGGCCCCTCCTGAAAGGAAGTTTGTGGGGGGCAGGCATCGTTGCCGCGGTCATTGCCTCAGGCGACGTTCCTGCGACCCTGCCAGTAGTACCACCGGGAGTCACAACTGTTGGGACCCGTTTATTCGGGCTGCTGCACAGTGGGGCACGCTATCAGGAGGCCGCCCTCGCGATGTGGTATCTGGCGGTTGTGTTGGTGATCTCTTTGTTTTTAGCACGCCGGTTCCTTGCATTACGTGTTAAAGTGAACTGAAGCTTCTCTCGAAAAAACTCTTTATGCGAACTCAAATGCTGCTTTCAATGCCACGGTTGGTGCTGCTGCTCGTTGCCTGCCTCAGTTTTGTATTCCAGTGCGCTCCCCTGCTTGGGGTGGAAACAATCAAATTCCGCACAGCAGATAAAGAGCGAACTGCGTCCGGTAAAATTCTCGTTGAGGCTCAGGATGGCGGCGTCATGCTGCAAGCGGATGATGGGCAGATCTGGACGCTGCAGCCAGAGGATATCATCGAGCGCAAAAGTGACGACCGGCCCCACACGCCGATTGATGCTGATCAAATGCAAATACGGCTGCAAGATGAGTTAGGGCCTGGCTTTGAAGTCTACCGAACTCAGCATTACGTCATCCTGTTCAACAGTACAGAGGCCTATGCGAAGCAGGTCGGGGCCCTGTTCGAACAACTCTATCGCTCCTTCTTCATCTTCTGGAAGAATCAACGTTGGGAACTGCCTGAACCCGAATATCCACTGGTTGCTGTTGTGTTACGGGATCACGAATCGTTCCTGTCTTACGCCACCAACGATATCGGTGAGACCGCCAAGTCAGTGATCGGTTACTACCATCTTGGCGCGAATCGGATGATTACCTTCAACGTGCCTGACTGGGAACGTAATGTCGCGACGATCATTCACGAAGCAACCCATCAGTTGGCGTACAACTGTGGGATGCAACGACGCTTCGCGGATAATCCGATGTGGGTCAGCGAAGGCTTGGCAATGTTCTTCGAAGCGCCCGATCGGCGGAACCCAAGAGCTTGGCGGGCTGTTGGTAGCGTCAACCAGGTGAATCTTCGACGTTGGATTCAGTACTTTCCGCGCCGGACCAACGACTCGCTTGTCACGCTGTTGTCTGATGACATGCGTTACCGGAGTCCTGGTGAGGCAACGGCTGCCTATGCAGAAGGCTGGGCCTTAACCTACTTTTTGATCAAAACAAAACGTAAAGAGTATGTGAAGTATCTTCGGTTGTTGAGCGAGGGGAAATACCTCGCTGAGAAAACGAAGCGTCAGCGCATCGATGATTTCGAGGAATGCTTTGACATGACATTGGAGCAAACCAATCGAGCTTTCCTCAGCTACATGCGTCGGCTTCGGTAGTCAGCAGGACTGCTTGACTACCCGCTTCGGTTTTTACTGGTCAGCGTAGACACGAGTCGTGTCTTCTTTCGTGACAGGCACCGTACTGTGGTCGCTCACTACGACTGCTTTAACGATGTGTGTGCCGGCTGCTGTGCCGCGTGCTCGCACTCGGTACTTGAATTCCTGGCCGGGCGCCAATTGTGCTTTGGGTTGAAATGCGACGAGTCCATTTCCATCGGTTCCAGCGTCTCCATCGACACTGATGAGTTCCAAGCCTGTTGGCAATTGCATTTGAACGCGAATGTTGGTGTCAGGTTTTGATCCGCTGTTTTGGACAACGATGTCATACGTCGTCTCTGCACCGATTTCGATGGGCCCCTTGGGGTTTGTGATCGAGAAACTGAGGTCAGCGAATCCCTCGACGGTCATCTTACGCTCAGTTTGTGCCAATTCGCTGAGGTCTGCATTTGCGCTGATTTTGATTACTTGTTCACCCGTCTCGACGGGAAGCAGGGTCAGCGGCACGATGCCGTTTGCACCCGCAGGTAACTGGGCAAGCGACCAGAATACAGCGTGGCGGTTCGGGTCATACTGTCCTTCGTAATCAGTACTAACGAAAGTGAAGCCGCGCGATAGTTGGACCGAAATTTCCACGTTGGTGGCTGCCGCGGTACCTGCGTTTGCGACGTTCAGTTCGTACTTTGCTTGACGTTCGAGGAACCTTCGAGAAGGCCCTTGCAGTGAAACCTGCAACTGAGGAGCAATCACTTCAATGGCAATCGTTTCCTCGGTGCTCAGGCCATCATCACCAACCAAGCGAACCGTGTTTTGAATCGTTCCCGCCTTTTCTGCTTTCAGGAACAGAGAGTCAGTGCGAACTTCTCCTGGCATCAAAGTGCCGATGTTCTGTTTCAGTTGTGGCCCCTCGGGGTGCGACAGTCCAGTGGGTACGTCTTCCCAAATTTCGATGTTCGTCGCTTTGCCTGACCCGGTGTTCGATAATTGAAGCGCAATCTCGACCTGCTGTCCGATTAAGACTTGCTTCGGAGCCTGCTGCTCAACTTTAAGCACGGCACGAGTCGCGATCGTTCGGACAGATGCAGCGGCTTCGAAACTCACTCGGGCGACGCTTCCTAGTTCACCCTCCTGCTCTGGGATCAACTGCAACGTGATTGTGCGTTCGTCACCCGCGGGCATCGAACCGATCTGCCACATCAGCAGATTACCTTGGATCTGGGGAGCTGGTGAGGCGTCTGCCAATCGCATGCCTGCTGGGATTCGGTCGTGTACTTCGACATCCAATGCCTCAACTGAGCCAACGTTGCGGACGTTGATGATAAAGGCGGCTGGCTTGCCAACTTTCACCTCGGCAGGGGCTCGTTTTTGAATAATGATACTGGGTGTTTGGGCACCCTCTAGGCGTCGCTCACCTGGGGAATCGGTGGTTGCGTTGGGGGCCAGTGCCATGGCGGTGGTGGGCGGCACCATCTCCACTGGATCGGATGGGTAGGCGGTCGTTGAGGCTGATCCAGTACCGAAGGTCGCTGGTGCGGCCATCGCGGCTGCGGGTACAGATGAGCCAGCCATGACGCTCGCTCCCGCGGCTAGCATCGCTGTCGGTGCGTTTCCGCCGGGGAGTGATGCACCCGCAAAAGTTGATGCACCGTTGGGCATGCCAGCTTGGTTGGGGAAACCCGGTTGGTCAGCAGGCGTCAGGTTTGCGTCAGCAAATGGACTTGCAGCCGGGGCTGCTGAAAAGGCTGTTTCGGGTGCCGCCGAACGAAGTTGGTTTTGAGTCGGTGCCGCACCTCTCAAGGAGTTGGTCGGTGCTGACGCGCCATTTGCCATTGGCTGGCCTGCACTTAACAAAGGTGCGTCTTGACCATTCATGCTGGCGTCTTGAGGCAAGACGCCCACCGCTGTGGCGTCAGTCGGAACGCCTAGTGCGGCGTCTGCCGCTGTGGCAGCAGCAACGCCACCCGCAGCGGTAGCTAGTGAGGCTTCGTTTGTGAGCGTCGACAGATCGGGTTCTGGGAATTCGCCCACGCCAGAAGTTGCTAGCGCTGCGCCTGCTTGGGCGGAATCAGCCAACTCGGCCGCGGTTACTGCGGCAGCGGTTGGAAGAGACGCTCCGAGGCCAGCGGAAAGGTCGGGTGAGCTCGCAGCAAGGTCGGCTTCAGTGTTCGAAGGAGTGTCCAATGTGGGGCTTGCGAAGCCGGTTGGATCTGATTCGGGCAATGCCAGATTAGCGGTGGGTTCCGACTGGAAATCTGTGTCGGGAGTTTGGAACAATCCAGCACCCATGGCGGGAATTTCAGCGGCCAGAGGGGAGTCCCCTGCCTGTGGGACCTGCGGGGTGGCGATCACTGGGGGCTCGGACTCACCGGCTGGATTCGCCGGCAGTTCGTTGTATCCCGCCATCGCAAACGCGGGGGCTGCGTCGCCTACTTGAT
>Ga0315331_10002355_pt1 | contig 14326 bp, 30 predicted proteins | sample M160m34915metaG_FD_203456 | JGI IMG/M metagenome (GOLD analysis project Ga0315331, IMG submission 203456) | Ammonia-oxidizing marine archaeal communities from Monterey Bay, California, United States - M1 60m 34915 | ecosystem: Environmental > Aquatic > Marine > Intertidal zone | place: USA...
GACGTGGACAACGACCTCATCTTCAAAATCAACAAGTCATGACTATCAGTGCATTCACAGACCTCGACATTCAGGTCGAAATTAGCAACTGCTTCAACCACAAGCACGTCAAGTCAGACAGCGCATATAAGCTGTTGGACAAGTACCTCCGCCACGAGTGTGGTCTGACCATGAACGAAGTAGATGACGTCGTAGACCGCATGGAAGAGTTGATGGCAGAGCATATCATAGAAATCATCGAATCCAAAGAATCATGAATGAACAACCCTGCGACTATGCGGCCAACTTCATCCGCTCAATGCGTCGTTGGTTAGACGAGCGTCCTGAATACCTCAATGACGGCAAAACCGTCGGGCGCCTCATTACGGAATACAAGCAAGAACTGAAATCTCTCGACTCATGATGACACAAGAACAATGCGAACGTGCAGTCAAAGCACTGCAGAAAGAAGGGTTCGAGGCCTCCCATGTGATGGGAGCACCTGACGACCACGGCGTGTGGCTCGAAAGCGTATGGAACGCTGAACTGCGACTCGCAACAAGCTTCCGAATCCACGACGAAGAAATCAACTATTGGGAATCTCACGCATGAAAAACCACTGCTACATATTCACTTGGAACGAGGGTGGATGGAACTCCATTTGGGCACCCAACATCCGCTCCGCTCGTAAGCAAGCGAGGGAGCAGTGGGCTGACCAAGAGCAACCCATCCTGACCATCAACGAGCAATCGTTCAAGCGAGTGTCGATGCAGGAGTACAACAGAATCCTCTTGACAGATGGATTTTGGTAAACCAAAAAACAAGACAATGACTAAAGTAATTATCGACAAGCCAAGCGGTATCTATTGGGATAACGAAGGCAAGTACCAAGGGCAGTACGACCGAGCATGGAAACAGCTTATCCCTGCATCAGGTGAGGCAAAGGACGGACTCCCCGAAGCCCTACGTGCCATCTCTCGAATCGGCTACGACTACTACAACAACGGGTTCTGTAACCTGTGGAGGTCAAGCGAGGCGTATGACAGCGACGGGTGCTACTATGACGAGTACAGCATGGACTCGTACTACGAAGAGTTGGTGGACTACCTTCGCTACCAAATCCCACGAGACCTTCACAAGCAACTTGAAGAGTTCCTGTTGGATTCCAAAGGGTACGGCAACTGGAGCGACAATGCGGAAATCATTGACCGAATTATTGACAACATTATGGAAGGCATCATCAAGGATGGCCTTCTCGAAGAGGAATTGGTTAATTGAAGTTTGACCACGGGGGTGAGACGTGAAACGTCACGCCACCCCCACCTTCTTCAAGGGAGCGCAGTCGGTGCGCACGTCCACTCCCAAGACCTTGGCGTTATACGAGAAGGTCGGACGGCGGTTGTGTTCGAATCCCAACCTCCCTTCTACATGGCAGAGACACTAGCGATGGAGGCATCGCATCGGTGTGTACACGGCAATAGCTACTCCTTCTACCCTTTACCGAGGGCTTATGGCAACGAGTATGAGCTTGTGTGGTGGTTCGACTCCACCCTCTGCTACTTATGTGTGAGTGTATATACACCTTCTGAGTTTACGAAGAAGGTGATATACACGAACACTTCAACATTCAAAACTTCAATTCAATCAGCATGAAACAATATGCAGTAATCCACGCTGTCGCAGGACTCTTCGAAGGGTACTCCGACACCACCTGCGAGTTCTTCCCCAAGCGGGGATTCGCAGAGAAGCACATCAAGCAAATCCTCGACGACTACCGCAAGGATGAGATGTGTGTATGTATCGAACATCAAGACGGAGGCGATGCTGAGGTCACGATGACCCGTGAATACGAGGACTATGCGGCTTGCGTCCCCTCTGACATGACCCACGACGACTACGTGGCAGAGAACATGGACGACGTAAGTGTCGAGGTGTTCCGCATCATCGAGGTTGACCTGTCCAATCGCTCTGACTCCACCGAGTCATGTTGGTTGACGTGGAATCAACTCGAAGCCGACCAAGCATGGGACTACTTCCCCTTGTGTATGTCACTTGTGGCTCGCGTATCATCCGATGTAGTAGATGGCACCAACGAGAAGTGGCACCACGACCACTTGCACAATCTTGCACAACTCGGTGAGTTCATCTCCTCTGTGTACTACCGCAACCACGCCTTCATCGACGTTGACGACTACTCGATGCACGCTTTCCGAATCCCCAAACCCAAAAACTCTGACAGCTACGACACACCCAAAGAGGATGCCCTCGGAGAGTGGATGGACAAAAACGTAAACTTTATCTCATGACTAAAAAAGAAATCATCGAAGACCTTACACACAAGGTGGCGGACATCAAGTACGACCTGCAAGTAGTACTCGACACCCTTTACCAACTAGAAAACGAAGAACAATGAACTCAGTACAAGAATCCAAGCAAGAGCTTGAAGCGGCTATCCGCTACGCAGAGAACGCTATCTCCTCTGCCAAGACAACCATCGAGTCGATGGAGTTCCGCCAAGAGATGGCACAGAAAAACTACCAAGAGCAGACAGGTCGTGAGGCCGCGCTTCAAGAGGAGCGGGATATGCTAGAGAAGAACGTCAAGTACTTGCGTGACGAGAACGAACGACTGAAGCGTGAGAAGGAAGCATCAAGCGGACCATGCGGATGCCAAGCATACCGCGACCTCGAAGAGGCCCGAGGCCGTGCAGAGGGTGAGGTTGAACTGCTTCAAAGCACCATCAATGCCCTCGAACAACCCGAGCAACCCACTATGCCCGTCATCCCCAAAGCTGTTGCCATCGCCATCTTCCGTGAAGGTGTGCAACATGGAGTAGAGGCGGCATGCACAGAGCTTGACGGACAGACCATCAACATCTGCGAGAACGAATACTGCGGTGACTTCGAGGTTACATTCGCACGAAACATTCACCTCGACGACGAGCTTGACCTCGACTGGATGCGTGGCAAGTGCGGGGACTACACCGAAGAGAGCGCCATTGACGCACTCAAGAACCTGTGTGCTGACAACAAGTTCGAGTGTCGTATCCACGGAGTAGATGACCAAGGAGACGATAGCACTAGCGCTTGAAGATGCGTGTGGCATCCGTCGCCTTGCGGCCAAGCGACTCGGCATAACCGAGAGACACCTATATCGACTGCTAAAACAATACAGCCTTAAATGAAAACGTATGGAAAAAATAAAGCTTCAAGACATTCAGTTCTACAGAAATAAGATGTTTATCACGATTCCAGCTAATGCGTCTCGATCCGTTATCAAGGAAAGAAAAAGGGTTGACCTGTCCTCCCTCAAGAGAGAGCGTGTACTTCCTGGACTCATACACTATAGTGGCGTGGTCGAGGCCGTGGTCAACAGAGAAATCAGCTTCTGGAAACTCAAGAAGCAGAAGAAACTCAAGAACGGAGACGTTATGAGCATCTCGACTCACCTGAGCAGTAAGGAGGAGGCGCTAAGGGTTTATGCAGAGTTCAAAATCAAATCAAGAAATTTATGACTGACGAATACTTAGAAAAAAAATGGCAAGAGATAGAAGCCCGCCTGCAAAGGTTCGAAGAGACAGCTTCCCCCAACGACAAGATGATTCTTGACTGCATGGTCAGGGATTGGGAGGCCAAGATGAGACTTAAACTAAAACAATCAGATGCCTATGAAGAATAAGCAAGCAGAGATACTATTGGGTGTGTTCGTCACCGAGTACGAACGATGGGAAGATTCGCAGACGCGACGCAAATCCTACGCTCAGCCGAATTACGAGAAACTCGGTTACAAAATGTTTGAAGCATACAAAACTGCAAAGGAGTATGGATATTGAAGATGAAAACAAACTCAGCGTAGAAGAGGTAGCCGAGATTCTAGATGAGCTTTGGAAGCAAGGCAAGTTTATGAGGAGCAAGTTGCCTACCGAAAGCGGTGAGTATCAATACATGTCCAAGGAGGGCGTGTACATTAACCGTCGAACGCAAGAGTTCACTTCATACAAGAAGTACATGAAATCACAAAACTGATATGGACAAAGAATCAGAAATCATATACGGGTACTTCCGTAATGGAGGAATCTTTGCGACACCAAGTCTAGACCTTGCGTGGAATCGCAAGACTCACGACGAGCCGTTCATTATTTACGACCCCAATGACTAACGAAGAAGCTATCAAATACATCAACAGTGAGTTTGACTTCGACTCAAAGGCTGTCACTCTAGCCCGCATGTTTGCGATGGAGGACATCATTGAGTTCGACGTTCTTGAATGGTCCAAGATGCCTGTCAGCGCAGGACTCGGTGAGTTCATCGAGCACTGCAAGAACGCCAATGAGATGGTGATTCCGCAGTACGCTTCCCGCAAGACGTACACTCCGCTTGACATGGAGGGTGCGCTACACGATCTGTCTGAGAAGATGGAGACTGTGATGCTTGCGATGCAGGTCTACGCTGACATCCACTCAAACATTCGAGAAAAAGTCCACGGAAAATTCGTTTAACAGCAACTAATTCACTAACTTTGAATTCAAATCCACTAACCCTTATCGACAACGGGCGTGATGCCCTGAATCTATACTTCAAAACGATAGGTATAGAGTTCGATTCGAAAGCGAGACACCTCAAGCATACGCAACCTCGTATCGCATTTGGGGTAGCACTTACCAAGCACATCGGTGACTCCCTCACCTCAGATGTATTGGATAAGGACAGAACGACCATCATACACTACAAACGGACACATGACGACAACATGGTCGCGTGGGATGGTTATGATACGTTCTTTGAGACTGCTCAGTACATCGTCGATTCATACTTCAGTGAGACCGCAAAGCTTGACCGCATTGCGTACATCGACAGAATGGTCAATCAGATGATAGAAGAAAAGAAATCAATTCAATCCAATACTAATGTCTAATTACAAGTTCAAGACCACGAACATTCGTGGCAAGCAGTACGTTGAGGTCAACGAGCGCATCAAGTTCTTCCGACAGGAGAAGAAGTATGACGGGTGGGGAATCCACACTGACATCAACATGCTTGACGGCGAGCAGTGCCTTTGCAAATGCACGATCGTAAACGGTGACGGAGAGGTCATAGCTCAGGGTCATGCCCACGAAGTCAAATCCTCCTCTAACATCAACAAGACAAGCCATGTCGAAAACTGCGAAACATCAGCCGTCGGGCGCGCACTGGCAATTCTCGGAATCGGAATCGACACGTCTATTGCGTCAGCTAATGAAGTCCAAGACGCCATTGCCAAGCAAGACACGGTCGGCAGTGTTCCGACTGAAAACATCATGGACAAAGCTGTAACATACATCAAGTCACAGACAAACAAGCAGAAAGCTTTCGACAGCATCGTCACTAAGTATGGCGACCAGCTCAGCGAAAAGCAAATGGCGGGTCTTAAGAAGTTTGTGCGATGATGTTGCTCGGCTTCATCTCAGGAGTCCTCGCGGTTCTTGCAGTCTCAGGTATCTACCTTGAGCTGCAGGAGCGCAGGGAGGCGCAGAACAATCGCATGAAGTACGCAAGCCAGATTAGGAAAGTACGCACCCTCCGAAAGAAGGGCATGACGATTCGTGAAATCTCCCGTCGCACTTGGATTCCTAAGTCCACGGTTCATAGGTACTTGAATGATTGATATCCCTCAAGCACTACAAGAGCGGTACAACAAGCCGCACCTGTCGTACTCGTCATTGAAGGTGGCTCTCACCGACATGGCGAAGTTCGACCAGTACATGAAAGGTGAACTGAAGTTCCAGTCACACGCACTGACCTTCGGTACACTCTACGACATGCTTCTATTCGAACGTGAGAAAGCATTTGACACCTACTCGGTAGTATCAGATGATGCTATCCTTGAACGATGCTCGGACAAAACCCGTGCGTCAAAGCGTCCAAAGTTGACGAAGGATTTTAAAGAGGTGCAAGCAGCTCTCATCGAAGAAGCGGGAAAGCAAGGCAAGGAGCTTTGCTCACCTGCTGACTGGAAGATGGCGAACGAGATGATCGATCGACTCGAACGTTGCGGTCTGGTGGACAGCCTCCTGTCCTCAGGCAACTACCAAGTAGAGTTCAACGAGATGCTCGGCCCTATCAAGGTCAAAGGTTTTCTAGACTGCCTCGGTGATGGATTCATCGTGGACTCCAAGTCTACTAAAGCTGTTGACAAGTTCCGTTATAGTGTACGTGATTTCTCATACGACATCCAAGCTTACATCTACTGCAAGGTGTTTGGTGTCAACAAGTTCTACTGGCTTGTTCAAGAGAAGACGTACCCCTATCTACCTGCAGTGGTGGAGTGTTCCGATGAAACATTGTTCGCTGGTGAAATGAAATTCAATGACGCCATCGAGCGAATCGAATCCTTCCTCCAGAGCAACAAACAACCAGAACAAGACTATGTACAATTCAAAGTTTGAATACGTTTGCCTTTGTGCTTTGCACTTTTCGGCTTACCTTTCGGTTTACCTTTTATTTTCAACCCTAATTAATTAATCATGAGCGATCAGAAATATGATTCAGTTCTTGTCGGCTGGGCCGACGACCCCAAGTACAATGACGCAGGAGAGCTTATCTCTTGGAACGTCCGTTTGAAAGACCACGAGCTCAAAGACATGCTCGACCAATACGTTACCAAGCGTGACGAAGAAGGTCGTGGTGGCAATGTGTACGTGACACTCTTCATGAGCAAGAACGGCAAGGCGTGCGCCCGTGTGTTCAACCCGAACAGCGAGGCAGCTAAAGAAAAGCGTCAACAAAAGCAAGCAGCTAATGCAGAGCAGGAGTCTGCGGACCTGCCCTTCTAAACCAGTAGGGCTATACGCAGCCATGGAGTGGGGGCTGAGAGACGTAAAGTTTCTCAGTCCCTTCTCTTTCTGCGGAAAGAAAGACAATCTAAACCTCACATTCCATTGCGTCATGAATGACCACGACCCTGACTTCAACGTCTACATCCCAACCTTCACAGAGAAGTTCCTGTGTCTGTTCATCCCTAACAAGAAGGGTGACAACACGGTGGTGCTTACCCGAGAGGATTGCAAGGATGTGATGGGGAAGAGGGTGTCGATGCAATGGATCGCTGACAAACTGAAAAAGAAATGGGCAATGAAAATCTCCCGAACATCTACTCAATGACAGCGGACATCTCCTACAAGAAGGGGAAGCGCATACTGGATAGAGTTGTATGGATTGTCAGTAGGTACGACAGACCTGCAGACATCATGTCCAAGGACATAAAGACCATGGACAGATTAGAGACCGAGCTGTACGGAAAAACATACAAGGGTATCAGGTCAATTATGATCCGACAGATACGCTCGAAGAAAGCAGTAGGTAAAGTAAACAGCAGCGCAATATGAAACCATCAAATAGACAAGAGGGTGGTGATCACTACGACATGGCGATCCAACCCACCGAGTTCATCTTCAAGAACGATCTCGGATTCATAGAAGGCAATGTCATCAAGTACCTGTGCCGACACCGCCAAAAGAATGGGGCGGAGGATATCATCAAAGCCATTCACTACTTAGAACTAATCCTTGAATACGAATACAATGAAAGTGACCTTCTTCAAAGACGTCTTCGACAAGAACGCGCCACACCATGTGAACGTCACGACTGCCCTCGACAGAATCAAGACGGGCCAGTCGAAAACTACGATTGATGCGGTACGATCTGGAGACAAGAGCTCGAAGAAGAAACTTCCTGTCGTATGCTTCAGCGGTGAGTTTGCATCGCGCTCAGATGATGCTCTATTCGAGCACAGCGGAATTCTTGTTCTGGACTTCGATCACATTGACGTTGCTCAGGCCAAGAGCGCTCTGGCTACGGATGCTCACGTCTACAGCTGCTGGGTTTCACCGAGTGGTGATGGGCTCAAAGCTCTAGTCCGAGTCACCAACCCTGAGCGTCACAGAGATCACTTTCGTGCGCTTCGGACGTACTTCCACAAGCAGTACGACCTAGAGGTAGACGAGTCTGGCATCAACGAGTCACGAGCTTGCTTCGAGTCTTACGATCCTGACCTCATCATAAATCCCGAGGCCAAGAAGTTTGGTGCGTTCGCAACAGAGCGTAGTGAGCAAGTGCAGGAGGCGAAGGTGGGTGAGTTCACGGACTACATGAAGCTCAATCTTGCGGCACGAATGATCCGTCAGTCAGACGACGGGGAGAAGCATGCGGCTCTACTTAAGGCGGCCAAGCTGGTAGGTGGTTACATCTCAGCAGGTCGTATTGAGGAGGAGGAGGCTGTGCGCGTTCTCTTCCGCGAGATCTGCAAGCGTGACATCGATAGCGAGCAGGCGGCCATGCAAACCATCCGTCAAGCCATCGAGGTAGGTAAGAACATGCCGATCCGAGAGGTCATTGACAACGAGCAAGACGCCCAGCGTGATCTGCTCATCAACGATGGAGACATGTCCTTCATTTCTTCTGACGACGAGGACTTCAGGTGGATCGACGACTTCGCCAACGGAAAGATCCCTGTGGGTCTGGACACTGGCGACGCAAAGCTTGACCAGCACTTCCGTTACAAGAAGGAGTTCATGATTATGAACGGGCACTCCAACGTGGGTAAGACTACGTTCGCCTTGTACATGATGGTGAACTCAGCTGTGAGGCACGGATGGAGGTGGGTGGTGTACTCTTCGGAGAACAGAACCGCATCATTGAAGATGTCTCTCATGCAGTTCGCAGTCAACAGGAAGATCGGTGACATGACCTACGACCAACGCAAGGATGCTTACAAGTGGGTGAACGAGCACTTCACTGTCATTAGTAACAACCAAGTGTACTCTTACTCTGATATCATAGTCTTCCTTGAGAAGATCGTAAGGCAACAGGAGTGCGACGCTGTGTTTGTTGACCCCTACAACAGTCTTAAGATTGAGCTCAGTGGCAATGGTAACTCTCATGACTACCACTACCAAGCGGCTTCAGAGTTCTTGACTTTCTCTAACTCCAATGACGTAGCTGTGTGGTTGAACATGCACGCTGTGACTGAGGCGCAACGACGCAAGGGTGACGACGGGTTGCCTGTTGCACCATACGCAGAGGACACCGAGGGTGGTGGTAAGTTCGTCAACCGAGCTGACTGCTTCATGACGGTTCATCGCAAGGTGCAGGCCCCAGATCACAACATCAAGAAAACTACTGAGCTGCATATCCGCAAGGTGCGTGAGACAGAGACAGGAGGACAGCCTACTCCTATCGACGACCCAATCACCTTTACAATGAATACTTCTCACACAGCCTTCCGTATCAACACGACAGGTAGTGAGCTGTTTCAAAGCATTGATAAAGAGTTTGATAAGTACAAGCGATTTAATATGCCCTCTAACGAGTTCTTTTTCCAAGATTCCGCTGTAACTTCGCAGAGTGAAGCGACAAAGGAAAGGGACTACGAAGAGGAAGTCCGCTAAGAAAAGGGATTTAGGGAAGTACAAGAGCGGATTGGAAAAGACATGTGGGAATCTTCTCGCTGAATCGGGGCTAAGTTTTGCCTACGAGGAACGTGAGTACGAGGTCCTCCCCAAGTTTAACTACCCACAGACTTACTTCAAGATGACTCCCAAATCAAAGAGTCTGATTGACAAAACTGGCAAGGTGGTTCTTCCAATCAGGTACACCCCTGACTTCGTAGCAAAGGATGGGAGCTGGATTATCGAGACCAAAGGGTACATACATTCACACCATGACTTCCCCATGCGGTGGAAGCTGTTTATGGACTACCTGATGAAGCTCGGTGAGCCACTCCCAATGTTATTCATCTGCCGAAACAGGCAACAAATTGAAGAGGCCATCCAAATAATCAAATCAAAATGAGTAAACAGATACCAATCGAAGCCCTAGGAAGGGCCTACGGGGTAGCCATAGAGAGGATGTATGAGGTCATAACCAACTACAGCGAAGACCTTTACACCTCAGACGGCAAACCTAAAGAGGATCCTGGGGAGGTGTCAAGAGTCATTGACTCTATGATATCAAAGCTGAGGCATGAGGCGAGTTTAGCAAGAGATTCATCATACGAATACTGGGAAGCGAATGCAAAGCCAGAGCAGGAGGAGTTATTCTAACTCCACTGGCAGAATGGCAGAGGTGAGGTTCAAGAGGGCCGCAGAGAAACTTGGGTTTGAGGTCACGAAGGCCAGCCGCAAGGAAGACATGCACAAGCATATCGACTACTGGCTCCTGTATACAGACAGGAAGCACGCAGTTGATGTCAAGGGAAACAATCTACCAGACGAAATCTGGTGTGAGTTCAAGAACGTTAGGGGAAACCCAGGATGGATGTATGGCAACGCGCACATCATCGCATTCGATATACCCGAAGAGGGTGGGTTTGCCATTGTCGACAGACAAGAGTTGGCATTCTGGTGTGAGAAGAATGTCATCGATGAATTTGTCACGGACAAGCGACATGCGTACCGAAAAAAGTACAGTCGCAAAGACCGCGAGGATGTCATCACAAAACTTAACTTGCACGATCTCAAGTGCTTAGAGTCCTACCGAGTGTGGGGCTACGAGACGGATTATTGAGTATCTTGTAGGTCCTTTCATCAACCTTTTTACTATCCCCTATGACTACCTCAATCTTTGAGAAGAGGCTGAGCTACAAGCCCTTCGACTATTCTGAAATCACTGACCCACTCATCAACGCGATGTGGGCTAGTCACTGGACTCACAATGAATTTAACTTCAAGTCTGACGTTCAGGACTATCACACTAGCATGAGTGAACAGGAGCGCGACGTGATCAAGCGTGCCATCCTGCTTATCTCTCAGGTTGAAGTTGCAGTGAAGTCATACTGGTCGAACATTGGTAAGCATCTACCTAAGCCAGAGATTGCGGACATGGGGGCTGTGTTTGGAGGTGTTGAAGTAATCCACTCCCGTGCCTACTCAGAGATCCTGACGAAGCTTGGGTTGGAGGACGAGTTTAAGACTCTCTTAGAGAATGAGCCTGTACTGAACCGCGTTAACTATCTGAACAAGTACGTCGATCGCGTATTTGAAGACGACAAGAAGCAGTTCCTGTACAGTCTCATACTCTTTACTCTCTTCACTGAGAACGTGTCACTGTTCAGTCAGTTCTACACCATCCTTGGATTCAATCGATTCAGGGCCGTGCTCAAGGATACGGCTAACGTTGTGCAGTACACAAGCAAGGAGGAGAACCTTCACGCAGAAGGCGGCATGGCTTTGGTTAATCAGATTCGAGCTGAGCACCCCGAGTTGTTCGACGCAGAACTAGAGGCCCGCATCTGGGAAGAGGCGCAAGTAGCACTCGAAGCAGAGCAAGGATTAATTAAGTGGATCTTGCAAGGCTTTGATAATGAGTTTCTTAGCGAGTCTGTCTTAAACAACTACTTGAAGAATCGTGTGAACGAGAGCATGCGTCGCATCGGCTTTGCCTTTGAGTTCCCTGTGAACCAAGACGAGCTGGAGGTGACAGCATGGATGGATGAGGAGGTGTATGCTTCTGCCCTGTCTGACTTCTTCCACAAGAAGCCAATCGACTACGCGAAGAGCACAAAGAGTTTCACAGCAGAAGAATTATTTTAATGGAAGAGTTTTACTGGGTCACAAAAGAGACCCGACAATTTATGGAGAAGGGATACCTCGACCCTGGCCAGATGGTCGAAGAGAGAGTGAGGGAGATTGCTGATCACGCAGAGGCGATCCTTGAGAAGACAATGGACGGAGCGTTCGACAACTTTGCCGATACGTTCTACGACTACATGAGTCGTGGCTGGTTCAGTCTGAGCACCCCAGTGTGGGTGAACTTCGGTAAGAACAAAGGCCTGCCTATCTCGTGCTTCGGCACCGCAGTGCAGGACGATACGTTCGACATCCTCCGTGGAGCTGCAGAGATTGGAGCTATGAGTAAGGTAGGCGGAGGTACGGCTACGTACTTCGGAAACCTGCGTCCTCGTGGAGCCAAGATCAGCACAGGTGGGGAGACTAACGGGGCTGTATCCATGATGGAGTTGTTCAACACAACGACCAACATTATCTCTCAGGGCAAAGTTCGTCGTGGCAGTTGGGCAGCTTACCTGGACGTAGAGCACCCAGACATTGAGGAGTTCTTGCAGATTCGTAGCGAGGGTCACCCCATTCAGGACGTGTCATTTGCAGTGTGCATCGGAGACGACTGGATGAAGGACATGATTCGTGGCGACCAAGAGAAGCGCTCTATTATGGCCAAGATCCACAAGAAGCGCAGCGAGACAGGCTACCCATACATCTTCTTCCGTGACAACGTGAACAAAGATCGCCCAGACTACTACGTAGATAAAGGCATGGAGATCAAGCACTCACAGCTGTGCGCTGAGATCATGGAGTACACTGACGACACCAAGTCTTTCGTGTGTTGCTTGTCATCAATGAATGCGTTGTACTACGATGAATGGAAAGGTACTGATGCTGTGCAGATCATGACAGCTTTCCTTGACGCAGTATACACTGAGTTCGTGGATAAGGCTAAGGATCTCCCGTTCATGGAGAAGGCTGTTCGCTTTGCTGAAGAGCACAGGTCTATTGGCATCGGAGTGCTCGGGTACCATTCGTACTTGCAGAGTAAGGGCATCCCATTCGAGAGCGTCATGGCACGTAGCTTGAACAGGTCGATCTTCCGCTCCATCCAAGAGGCATCTGACAAGATGAGTCAGGCGTTGGCGCTGATGGGTGGTGAGCCAGAGGTGCTTAAGGGTTATGGCTTCCGTCACAGCACACGCATGGCAGTAGCCCCTACTACCTCGTCATCGTTCATCCTCGGTCAGGTATCTCCGTCTATCGAGCCGCTTCAGTCTAACTACTTCACAAAGGACTTGGCTAAGGGTAAGTTCACATACAAGAACCCATACCTCAAAGACCTACTTGCTGAGAAGGGTAAGGACGATGTGGCCACATGGAAGGACATCATGATGAAAGGTGGATCAGTACAGCATCTAGACTTCCTGGATAAGGAGGAGAAGGATGTGTTCAAGACATTCGCTGAGATCTCACAGATGGAGGTTGTGCAGCAAGCTGCAGATCGCCAGAAGTACATCGATCAAGGCCAGTCACTTAACGTCATGATCAGCGACGAGGTTCCTCTAAAGGATGTCAACCAGCTGGTTATCAAGGCTTGGGAGCTGGGCATTAAGACTCTATACTATCAACGCGGTGTCAACCAAGCACAGGCAGTTGGCAGGGATATCTTAAATTGCGCAGTGTGTGAGGCGTAGTGCTTATATTTGCAGAGTTACACAGGGATAATTGCTGTGGAACTTCGCTACTAGGGTCGGCTGCTTAATTGCGGTCGGCCCTTTTTAATTGCAGTCTTTTTGACGCAGCTCATCGACAAGTATCTGAAGCTGTTCCATATCTCTTTCTAGGTGATTTAACCTAAGGTTCTGCTCAGCGTCATCAGGTAGACTACCCATCTCTCCCCTAGGCCACTTGATCCTGAACTCTGAGTTGAGTTCAATCTCTTGATTGTGACGCATGGTTTCTATCTCAAGCTGAGACAGTCCAGACATGACAGTAAAGTATAGCGTAACGGCAGCTCCGACTCCGACGACAATCTGTACGAGCCACTTTATATTTATTCCAACGTTAGTGCTATCGTCTAGGTTCATTGCATCTGGTTCTTAGCCAGAAGTAACTTTATCTCTTGGATATCCTTTAGCATCTGCTTAAAGTCGTCCTTGAACTCTTGGTTATCTGTCTCTAAAGCGTGAACCCTAGAGCTCAACTTGCTGTAATCAGACTGAAATTTAATCCAACCCATGACAAGGGCTCCTGCCACCGTCAAAAACTCAAAATGACTAAGGTTGTCAAGCATTACTTCCTAGCTTTTTCTATAGTGCGTCCAGCAAAGTAAGCGCCGAAAGCTGTCAACATAAGGATTTCAAGCAAAGATACATAACTATCTTTTACGTTAAATGGCAGATTATCAAGGGAATCGAATACCATAGTCAGCATAAACATACCCATCAAGCAGATCAGTGTGACAGGACGTATCAGCTTAGCAAGCTTTACATCGCTACCCATATCAGCCTCCCATCTGCGAGTGACTGCATCTTGGAACTGGACCTCGGCGTCCACCATAGCGTCTGCCTCCTCGTTCTTTACATCTGGCTCTTTGTGCAGCAGGTTCTTGACCATGCCGAGAGCGCCACGATCTGGCAGCAGCTCTCCGACCAACCCGAGCACAGCGGGGGCTTTGTCAGCCATCCACTTACCCAGCTTCGTGTCTTTAATCTTCTTCTTGTTGTTCTCCTGACTCATAGATTTCTTGGATTATATCGAGGATTGCGAGGGTATGGTTTCTGAACCGCCTCCCGTCGTACTCCTTGACTG
>Ga0315331_10002357_pt1 | contig 14322 bp, 16 predicted proteins | sample M160m34915metaG_FD_203456 | JGI IMG/M metagenome (GOLD analysis project Ga0315331, IMG submission 203456) | Ammonia-oxidizing marine archaeal communities from Monterey Bay, California, United States - M1 60m 34915 | ecosystem: Environmental > Aquatic > Marine > Intertidal zone | place: USA...
AAATACGTCGGGATCATCTAATTCCCCATCAAATTCTAGATTTATGTTTGTATTACACCAATTTCCTAAAGAGGATGGATCTAGTTCTGTGGTTCCTTCAAATCTAAAATCAGGTAACGAATCCTCTTCATCGATCCAATCCCCCTCTCTTGTTTCAAGATAATTAGCTTTTATCGAATCGAAAGATAAGCAGACCGATACGGGTTTATTCTCATTTTCTTCCAATGAACTTAAATCTCCTCTCGAATCAGAAGAAGAAGAAAATTGTATTTTCCAATTTCTGACGAGCGTAGGACTTACACCAAAATGCTCACCAACGGACCGCAAGGTTACGGCTGGCTTCGACGCTGCCTCCGCAACTTCCTTTTTAAAGCCGTCGCTGTACTTTTTTCGACCCAATGTCTCTTCCTTCCGCTCTTGGGGCCCGGCTTTTTTTCCTTAATGGTATATTTCTTCTCACCCATGCTGGCCTGCGGGTTAACTTAAAGCGATGGTCAATATGATTATGGAGCAGCCCCCCGAACGGGTCCTCCTGGGACATAGCCTAAAACGGGTGAGCGGAAGCGCATTTAATGCCTAGTTGCAGAATTTGCTTAAAGGCAGACGGCAATTAGTTAGCCCCCTATTTAAACGTAACGAAACGGGCTTTAAAACTCTGCCGCTAGCAAACTTACGACGTGGCGCGTTACCCGTATGCAAATGGACCAGGAAGGATCCGTTGGGCCGGCGTGAGGGGCGAGAGCAGCTGATTTGATGGAGCTATGGAAGATACTCAGCTCCGAGCCATCCTAGAGCCTCTAAGACATGCGCCATTGGTGATGCTCGTCACTTTCCAGATGCCACTTCAATAGCCGACATATTTTTCCTGAATCGTGTGCGTCGGTAACATCAGTTACATCTCCGGTAACATGAAAAATGGCGGAATTTCCCCAAGTAACACGGTTACATCGTTTTGCCGTACTCTTCACATGCTCTCTTTCCTCTCTTTTCCTCCTCCTCTTGCCTCTTCTCTCTCGTTAATAATAAGAAAAATGATGTTACCGACGTTGTAGAACGGATTTATAGTCCCAAAAGGCTATGCGGCCGAGCCATGCGCCTCAAGGCAGCTTAGCCTGACAATGTCGCCTCAGCTGTTCCAGTCGTCGGCCAACGCCAGGGTGCGGTCAACATCTGAAGCATCGTTACAGGCGTGCAGAGAAAACCGCAGCACGCCCCGGCGGATCGAATGCTGGACGGACTTGTCCAAAAAGTGTTGATGCAGGCTCCGCATTCGGTCGCTGCCGGTCTGATCGTGGACATCTGCTAGGCCTTCGCCAACGGCGACGATATGCGCCTCGCTCTCCCCGTTAGCCGAGCGGAAAACCGGCAGGCGGATCACTTAACGGGGCTGCCCCAGTTCATCGTCTTGCATTCTCTCCGCCACATCCTTGATAATTTTGCCCATGATGCTTGTCCGGAAGGGTGAAAAGTTGAGAGATGATTTTGAGGAGAAGATGACCTCTGCAGATATCTCCACAGCATAGAAACTTGTATGCGAATGCCACCGCAAAACTCATGGCCATTGGTCTGACAGCATCAATCTGAACGCAGGCCTACCCACCCACAAGCGCCCGCACACGCTCCAGTCCGGTGTTCATTTCCGCGCAGAGGCGTGTGACAACCTCGGCGACCGACTGCTTTGAGCGCGTCCAGGCCACGCTTTGGCCTGCGGGCGTATGCAACAGAGGTTCGACGTCATGCTCGATAATCGCCGTGATTAGGTCGCCGACCAGCGCGTGCTGATAAGGCATTGTAAGGGGTTTAGGGGCGTCGGGTGCGTTCCATTCGTCGGTCCAGGCTGAAACAGTTTGGCGTTGGGGTTTGCCGCTGCTGCCGCGGGTTAGGGCGGTATCTGAGCTGCTGGAATCGATCAGGATTTTTCGGACGTTGTCGCTGGTGGCGTGGTCACCAGTTGCATGCTCGTTGGTTGCCAGCCAGGTGGTGCCTAGCCAAACGCCCTGGGCACCCATCGCTAATGCGGCGGCGATCTGGCTGCCATGCCCGATGCCCCCAGCGGCAAGCACTGGCATGTCGCCCGCCATTTGAACGATCTCTGGGACAATTACCATGGTGCCTATTGCGCCCGTATGCGCGCCAGCTTCCGTGCCTTGGGCCACGATGAAATCGAGTCCGATGTCCCGGTAAGTCTCGAAGTGGCGGGGGCTGCCAACCAGTGCGCCGGCAAGCTTGCCTTTTGCCTTCAGGCGTTCCACTGCGTCCTTAGTCAGCCCAATGCCGAAGGCAACTAGGTCCACGTCGGATTCCAGAAGCGCGTCCAATTGGCCTTCGAAATAGGCTGGTGTGCGCAGAGTGGAGTTGTAGAAGGTCTTCTGTGTCGCCATCGGGACGTTGTATTTGGCGAATAGGTCCTTGACGAAGCTTTGATGCCCCGCCGGCAAGGTTGCCTGTATCTCTTCCAGGGTTCCAGTGTCGGGCATATTGCGCGGCATCATTATGTCCGCGCCAATCGGCCGGTCGCCCGCCGCGGCACGGACTGCGTCCACAGCCGGCTTTACTTGTTCCGGCGGTTCATGGGCGATGCCGTAAACCCCCATGCCACCGGCGCGTGAGATAGCGCTGGTGACGTCTATACTGTGGGAGAAACCTAAGATCGGCACCTCTAGGCCAATCCGTTCCATAAAGGCTGTTTTGATGCTGCTCATGGTGTCTTCCTCTAAACTGGTATTCTTCGTCTGCCTCTCTTGGAAAAAGTTTGCAGCGCGAGGCGAGGACCTACAAGGTGATGTATACGTTAAGTGGATAAGGTGCGGCTGCTATCTACGACAAGTGGGGGCCTCGCCTGCTTGAGGCTAAGGTAAGAAGCTTTCTTCAGGCACGCGGCAAGGTAAACCAGGGCATTCGCAACACGATCCGAAGTGAACCACACATGTTCTTTTCCTATAACAACGGCCTTAGTGCGACGGCTGACAAAATTGACGTGGAGCAGACTGATCGCGGCCTCCAGCTGATGCGGGCGGAAAATCTGCAGATCGTCAACGGCGGTCAAACCACTGCTTCACTGCATGCGGCGCAAAAGGCGTTTTCCGAGGAATTGGAAGAGGTTCATGTTCAGATGAGGTTGTCCATCGTTCCGAGCGAACAGTCAGAACAGGGTGAACGCAGCCGATTTTTTCGCTAACCATCCTTTGCATATTCGTACAGAAGAGCTTTCTCGCAAGGTCCTCGCGAGAGCAGAAGACGGGTATAGGGACACTAAATGGTTCTACGAGCGTGCAAGGGGGCAATTTGCGGACGAGCGCGGACGCAGAACCATCGCTCAGCGCAAGAGCTTCGATGCCGAATTCCCTAGAAACCAGTTTTACACCTATCATTGTAGTTCGAAAGCAAGGCTTGAAATTCACTAGTGTGAATCTTAATGAAGAATTTGCAGGGGCAAATTTCACTCTCAACAAGGGCGACTTAATTGCTATCGATGACCCCTGGTTAAAATATATAGAATTCAATAATTTAGCGTTTGATACTCTTGTTCGCGTAGAGACTGAGGATGGCTTAGCGCCTTTTGAGTATAGGATAGACCCATCACCATCCTTTGTGACCATTTGGATGGGTAAAGAATTGAGAGAGCTTTGGAACAAAATTAGAGCAGACAAGAATCATAAGCCCGCCTTGATGATGTCAATTTATAAGGACGTGATTTACATGGCCGTGGAAGATCTTATCAAAAACAGTGATGCGGATAGTCAACAGTGGGCTAAGTCACTTTAAAGAACGCTTTTAGAGCTTGATATAGCGCTACCTGAGGACTGTGACTTCAACACTATCAACATGATTTCTCAAAAACTTGTAATTGATGGTGGGGTCAAAAAATTATCGAAAAAAGTAGGGATAAATTAATGAAAGTAATTTCAACAGAAAGCATGGAACGACTTCGGGCGAGGTGCAAAATTCAGCCCGACATCATTTTGCAGGATTTTGAAGATCTGTCTGATGAGATTGGCCTGTCTAAGGTAGATGTAGACATAAGTTCGGGCGACGTGACTGAACTATGTCTGCCTGAGGGCCAGTATCAGGAAACGAACAAGGACATCGAGAACTGTAAGCTACTTGCGGAAATGTTTCAGACGTTAACGCCAGTCCAAGCCACAGATGAAAGACTTTGGGTCACGTTATGCTTTGATCAGTTCGCGGAATATGCGAGGCGTCGCTGGCCACTTGAAAAAGCTAAAAGCCTCCCCGAAACACATGTAGCCAATCATTGGTTTGCAAAGACGAGTAGAAACAGAATGAGAGATAACGCGATTAGTAGGCTGTGGTGGATGGCACACATCGCAAATCGAGTTTCAGATGTAGACGTTGATGAAGTCCTGAAGACGTTATGTTTTAACAGTGATTACAGGTCTAGTCTGTTGGAAAGGGATTCATCAGCAAACGCTACTAATGTTGTGATCGGTATATTAAAGATTTCACAAGAAGCGTTTGACGATGGTGTTGGTTTTAGCCGTGAAAAATTCAGAACTTTTATGAAGTCGGTTAATCAGATCGGCAAGCGGACTGCGCTAGCAAGCTTAGATGTTGGGGATGTAGTACAAGTATTAAAGCCAGCTTATGATGAAGCCTATAGCATCAAACAAAAGTCGCGAGGAATTAGAGGCCTATTAGGTCGATAACACAATGTATTGGATGCCTAGCCACCTTTCCACGCCAGTTCAGTAATATTGCCGCTGGACTATCCATTGACCGTCGCCTTAGCTAGCATTAGCTCAAGTTGGGTGACGGCCGGATTGACGCTGTAGGCGAGGGGGATTGGCATCCGGATCATGCTCATTAGGAAAAAACGCCGAACTTTACGGCCCTCTATGGTGTCAGGCTGCCAGAAAGCGGTGGCGCTCTTGCTATGGCTGTCATCAGAGTAGGATCAGCCGTCCATCTAACATAGAGGTCTAGCAGCAGTACCTTCAGATGCTGCTTAGCTATATAGAGGGCTTGGCTGCGATGTACCGCGATGGGATATACGTCTCAAAGAACTTCGTCCGGGCATATGACCTGTATCTGGAGGAACGCGATTATTATTACGAGCTAAATATCAATACCATGGTTCAAGGAATGTTGAAGAAAATGGGGGCCAGAATTAAGCAGGACGGTGATTTCGGCCCTAATTCATGCAATGCACTGAGGAGCATCGTTCCCGGTGGCGCTTGTGGCCGAATTCCCTCTCGGGCCGATGTTAAAGCCCTTGCCACTCACTTGCTTTGATCCAAGAAACACTGGTTTAAAGGAGAAAACGTGTGTGCGGCGACACCGAGGCGGGAACAGCGGAAGCGACCTTATTCATCGATAACGAGAGAACCCGCGTCACCGAATGGCGCTTCAAGAAACGCGGCGACAACACCGGCTGGCACCGCCACGAATACGACTATGTGGTCGTGCCCATGTTCGACGGCCATTTGGAGATCGATAACGGAGACGGCGAGATCGCCATTGGCCCAATGAAAAACGGCGTCCCGTATTTTCGCGAACTGGGCGTCGAACATGACGTCAGAAACGGCAATGATTTCGAATGCGCCTTCATCGAAATCGAGTTCCTGAAATAGCGATGCAGCTCTGATGGATTGTCCGGCGTCAACTGACGTCACTTTCGGCCCAAAGCAGGCATTAGCCGACCAAGTTCGCTATGTCCGCTACCAGTGTTGTTGGTCAGTTTTTGGCTCCGGGCGTCAGCAGTCAGCAGGGTGGCAGGTGTGCCATCCTGCGATAGGCTCAGCGCAAAGACCGGGTAGGCGCTGCTGAAGCCCTTCAGGTTGCGCACACCCAGCGCTGCGGTCTCCTGATCCACCAGGATTTGTCCGGCGTCGGCGTGATCACTCAACCGGGAGGCCAGATTGGCGACGGTGCCGATGGCGGTGTAGTCGTGCCGGTCCGCATAGCCGATCTGGCCGACGGTCGCCAATCCGGCGGCGAAGCCAATGCCAAAGCCAAGTTTGAAGTCGGCCGCACGCCACTCATTAATCAGGGGCCGTAGGGCTGTCTGAGCCGCGCAGGCGAAGCGGGCGGCCACCTGGGGCGGCGCGTCGTTGCAGGGAACCGGTGCGTTCAGAACCACCATGACGCCATCGCCGGAAAAATGCGTGAGGGTTGCGTCGAATGCACGGATGACACCCCCCAGAACCTCATAATAGGCGCTGATCACCCGGAACACAGCCTCTGCATCCGTAGTGGCTGAGAAGGCGGCGAAACCTCTCAGATCGCAGAAAACGACTACCACTTCCGCGCGCTTTGGATGCAGCGCATCGTCCGCGCGGGCACTCTCGATGATCTCCGCGACTTGGGGTGACAGGAAGCGCTTCAACCGGTTGATACGCTCGGCGCGCTCTTGCTACGCCGCAAGGCCTTTCGCCATATCGTTGATCCGACCTGCGAGGTGCTCGATCTCGTCGCCGGTCACAACGTCGATGCGGTGTGCGAAGTCACCGTCGCCGATGCGCGCGCCCGGCACCGCTACATGAATGTCGGTGCCCTGGACCATCTACATGCCGCCGGCGATGGCGTGGCCGTTGATGGCCGCGATGACGGGTTTCTCGCAATCGAAATCGCGGAGCAGCGCGCAGTTCATCAGCGTATCGTCGGCAACGAAGCGCTTTTCCGCCTCGCTCTCCGGCGTCTTTTCGCCGGACATCAGCGGGATCAATTTGCCAAGGTCCGCGCCGGCGCAGAACGCCGAGCCGTTGCCGGTCACCACGATCACCCGCACGCCCGCACGCCCGCGTCATCCCTCAGCTCCTGCCAGAGGTCGGCGAGGGCCACGGCCATTTCCGGACTGATCGCGTTGCGGGCCTCCGGTCGGTTCAGGCGGACCAGGGCGACATGCCCGGTTTTTTCGACTAAGACGTTATCCATTCCAACTCTCCGATTGCGTCGAGCGAGGAGCTTATCCGCCATGAATAGCAGAAAAACCCCGGTCGTCCTCTATGGCGTGCCATTTTCTCAGCCGGTGCGCGCCGTGATGTGGCTGATGCTTTACAAGCAATTGCCGTTCGAGATGGTTCTGATCAACCCCGGTTCGAAGGGCGAGAACGGCAGCCGCAATCCCGCCTATCTGGCGAAGAACCCCGGCGGCACCATCCCGATGATCGAAGAGCTAGAGACTGGCTTTGTGCTGGCGGAGGCGCACCCGATCATGTGCTATCTCAGCAACCGGCACGGCTGGAGCGACGTCTATCCCGCCGATTTTCAGGCCCGCGCTAATGTGGACTGGTACCTGCACTATCACCACCGCACGGTGCGGGAGGCCTCGGTCGGGCTCGTCGCGCCGAAGATCCGCAAAGACCTCGATATCTCGGAGGCCACCCAGCAGGCCGCGCAAGCAACCCTCGCCCGCGCGCTGACGGCGATAGACACAGGGTGGCTTGCGAATTCCCGCTTTCTGGCAGGCGATGCGCTGAGTCTGGCCGACTTTGCGGCTTATGTGGAGATCGGCCAGCTTCAGCCGGGCTTCACCAATGTCTACGATTTCGCGCCATATCCGAATGTGCAGCGCTGGCTAGAGACTATGAAGGGCGTCGACGGCCACGACACAGTGCACGAGGTGCTGGCCAAGCTCGGCGATATCAGCCACGAAGCGCCGACGATGGACACTATTCGGGACGCGAACAAGAGCGCCCTCCGCGCGTTGAAGGCCAAGCTCGCCGAGTTCGGGTGAGGAGCCCCGCGCCCCGTCACATGGCCGCCGGAACGCGGTAGACGCGGCCGGTGGTCTCCAGGTCTTCCCTTGTCCAGGGTGGGCCGACACCGTCGATCATCCAGCCCATGATGGCCCACAGGTCTCGGTCGACACTGGCATCGTTGAGCGGTTCCAGGGCTTCCGGCAGGGCGAACAGTTCCACCCCGGCCGGAAACGGCTCGCCGCTGCGGCCGAGGAATATCACGGCATACTCCATTCCGGACGGCGCTCGCAGATAGCCAGGTTCGGAAAGGCCGATCTGGTAGAGGTCGAATGTGCGCACGAAAAACGCGCGGAACTCGTCGTAGTGGCCGACCCGGTCCTCCCGCAGCACGAATTCGTGGCGTCTGCCGGTAAGGTCGGGGGCGGTGATAATGCTGACGTCCTGGCTGCTCATGGCGTATTCTCCTTACGCGTCCTGTTTGGCCAGGAAATCGCGGACGAGGACGCCGATTTCGGCGCCTGAGTCCTCTTGTAGGAAGTGACGGCCGGTGACCATGTGCGGCCCCTCCGCATGCGGCAGCATCTGTTTGAAACGATTGGCGAAGGTGTCAGCATCGAACACTTCGTCCTCGCGGCCCCAGATGATCATGGTTGGCCAAGTCGTTGTCGATAATCCTTGCTCCAGCCACTCAAATCGCGCAATGGCCCGCGCGGAATCGTCGAGCGGTATCCACCGCGGCCAGGTCCAGGTCAGCAGACGGGTTGCCGGATCGGGAAGCACGTCCTCATAGACAGACTGTGCCTCCGCCCGGAATTTCTCTCGCCCGACGACGGAGAGATAGGTGCCGCGCCCGGCCAGTGCTGCGTGGTTGCCCAGAAGGTAAGGGCCTACCAGCGGGGCGTGCATCATCCGCCAGGGGAAAATGCGCGTGTGGAATTCCGCCGGCGGCCGCGGCCAGGCCCAGGTGCTCATAATGACGAGCGCGCGGACCCGGGCGGCCTCGTGCAGCGCCATGGCAAGCCCGGTCGGCCCGCCCCAGTCGTGGCATACGACTGTCAACCGCTCCAGATCGAGATGGCGCACCAGCGCCACGAGGTTGGAGGCGTGACCGTCAAGGCTATGGGCTTGCTCGTGCGTCGGTTTCTCTGACAGGCCGAAGCCTATCTGGTCCGGCACGATTACCCGATGACCGGCGGCAACCAGTGTCGGAATCACATCGCTCCACAGATAGCCCCAGGTGGGGTTGCCGTGGAGGAGGAGGATGGGATGACCCTCGCCCTCATCCACATAGTGCATCCGCCACCCGTTTACGGTCGCATAGCGCGGGCGGTAGGGCCAGGCCTCGCGGGCTTCAGCTGGCAGGCCCGAGGCAGGTTCAGGGATGGTCATATTTAGAGCGTCGCCCTTCCGTAAATCGAAAGCTCCACTGCCTCGAACTCAACGCCGTCGCCGACGTCGGCGTCATACATGAAGTCGGCGGTTTTGGCGTCGGAGCGCAGAACCTTGCCCTCCGGCCCGCGGGTCAGCTTGTCGGTCTTGCCGTATTCGGCCTCCAGCGCCGTCAGCTCTTCCGCTGAAAGCTTTTCGACCGCGCAGCGCTGGCCCTTCATGTGCGGAATGCCCTGCTCGGCATCCAGCCAATCCGGATCGTCGTCCGGCGTGAGCTGGGCATCGGAGAAGTGCCACATGCCGGACATGCTCTTCATGTTGAAGCTGGCCTCGGGCTTCCACCAGCCGTGCGGTACCCGCACCAGCCCGGTCGGCATGGAGGAGCGCACAAACACCCGTGCCACCATAGTGCCGTTGGACGTCGTCACCCGTGCCCAGTCGCCTTCGCCGATGCCCATAGCTGTCGCGTCGGCCTCTGACAGGAAGAAGGTGGGGTCCTGGGCCCTGGCCCGCAGTTCCGGGATGAAGCGATGGCCGGTGCGGTAGTACTCGTCATCCGGCATGCCGATGAACAGCGTCATCGGATATTCGTCGTTCGGCTGCGGAGCCTCGCGGTAATAGGGCAAGGGATTGAAGCCCAGGTCGTCCAGCACACTGGAGTAAAGCTCCACCTTGCCCGATGGGGTGGCGAAGCCGGTCTCCAGATATTTGCGCTCGCTGTTCGGGCTCTTCGGTGTGCGCCCGTCCGACAGCACTTCCTCCCAGGTCTTGACGGAGGGCTCCAGGCGGAAGTCGTGCACGGCGTCGCTGGTGGCCCATGGGATCACGTCCTCCATGCCCAATCGCTTGGCCAACTCGTGCCAGAAATAGGTGATGTCCTGGCATTCGCCCGGCGGCTCCATGCCCTTGCCGCTGACGCCGGCCATCATCTGGGAGCGCTCAATCCAGGCATTGCCCGGCAGCACATAGTCGGAGATCTGGCCGGTCGGCGTCATCATATGCTCGAACGAGACGATCAGGTCCTGGCGCATCAACGCCTCATAGATCCGGTGCGTGTTCGCGAACGACATCAGCGTGTTGTTCGCCAGCGCGAAGAACGAGCGGATCGGGTAGGGATCGTCCGTCGCCATGGCTTTGAACACGTTCATCGGGTTTGCCATGTAGCAGCCACTGACCAAGTTGGCGTACTCGTGCCCCCAGACACGCTTGGTCGGCTCCTTGAGAGCGTCCATGCCGCGATAGGTGAAGACCGGGTATTCAGCCGAACCCAACTGCTTTGCCTGCTGCTCCGGCGAGAGCCAGTCGTGGCGCTCCACCTCCGTATCGGAGAGCATTTGCTGGTTGAAGCCAACGAACAGCTCGCCGCCCTTCACATCAATATTGCCCGTCAGCGCCCGCAGGATGCATTGCAGGCGGATGGCGCTGGTTGACGAGACCTGCTGGTCTGTGATCGGCGACCAGGGGATGCAGGCCCGCTCAGCCGTCGCATACATGCGGGCGGCGGCCGCGATGTCTTCCGCCTTGCAGCCGGTAATCTCTGCAACCCGCTCCAGCGGATATTCTTCGAGGCGCGTTTTCAGCTGGTCAAAGCCGACGCACCAGTCGCGCACGAAGTCCTTGTCGTACAACTCCTCGTCAATGATCATCTTGACCATGCCGAGCGAGAGCGCCGCATCGGTGCCGGAGCGCAGCGGCAGCCAGATGTCGGCTTTCTCCGCATTCTCGGAGCGGCGGGGGTCGGCTACGATCAGCTTGGCGCCATTCGCCTGGGCCATGCGAATCGACTTGTACTCCATAGTCCAGGAGTGTCGGCGCGGATCATGGCCGAACAGCACGATACACTTAGAATTCAGCACGTCGCCACGCGGGTACCAGCCATAGACCATGCGGTTCACGGCCGCCGTGTTGCCCATGCAGTACGCCACACCACCAATCCAATTGGGCGAGCCGACCGCGTTCATAAAGCGGCGGGTCAGGCCATTGTCATTGCCGATATTGGCATTGCTGCCGGCAACCGCGAAGGCCTCCGGTCCATGCTGGCTGATGGTCTTTTGCAGACGCTCTGCTATGTCGTCCATCGCCTGGTCCCAGGTGACCTGCTGCCAGTTGTTGTCGCCCCGTGCGCCGATGCGGCGGAGGGGATGCATCAGCCGGTCAGGATGCGCGAAGCCTTTGTGCGCATAGGCGCCCTTCATGCAGAGCACGTCTTTGAACAGCGGATGATCCCGCGTGGTGATCTTGGTAACCCGCCCGTCCGTGGTTTTCAGCGCGACCGGGCAGAACCCGTCGCAGGAGGTGCAAACGACGTTCTTGAGCTTGGTCGTCGCGTCTTGGGAAATCACTGTGTCTGGCAATGGAACCTCCTATGGGAAAAAGCCAATGGGGAGAAGCCAATGGGGAGAAGCCAATGGGGAGAAGATTGTGTTGGTCACTATTCGACGAGGTTAGCAGCAACCACGTCCTCGTTCCAATCGAGGCCAAGCCCCGGCTTTTCCGGCACGATCAGGTCGCCGTCGGCCATCTCGTATGGCTCTTGCAGGATGGGATCGGCCCAGCTTTGCCATTCCAGCCATTGCGCGGTCTCTGTCACGCGCATGACGTGAGCACCGACCTCCGGATAGAGGTGGGTGGACATCGGAACGCCCCAGGCGCCGGCGATGGCAGCGGCGCGCATCCAGCCGGTCACGCCGCCGATGCGCATGAAGTCCGGCATGACCAGATCGCACGCTCCGGCCTGGAGCGCCAGGTGCATCTCGCGCGGGCCATAGAAGTTCTCGCCGATCTGTAAGGGCGTTTTCAGGTCACGGCGGAGCGAGGCGTAGCTGTCGAAATTATCATAGACCACCGGCTCCTCGATCCACTCAAGCCCGAGATCGTCGATCATACGCGTGCGGTGCATGGCGTCGGCCATGTCGAGGCCCTGGTTGAAATCCACCATCAGCCGGGTCTCTTGGCCCACGGCCTGCCATACGGCCTCCGCTGTACGGATGTCGTCGGCGGGATCGTCCCGGCCCATGCGGAGTTTCAGGCCTTTAAAGCCTGAGCCGTTGCCCTCCGCCATCAACTCCACCGCTTCTGCCACAACCGCCTCCGGCGATTGCAGCCATAACCCGTTGGAGTTGTAGGCCTTCACAGACCCCGGCGTACCGCCCAGAAGCGTGCAGAGCGGCAGGCCCTGAGCGCGGGCCAGTGTGTCCCACACTGCCATGTCCAGGCCGGAAACCGCGATCATCGCCAGCCCGCCATAGCCGACAAAATGCAGGGACTTCCGCGCCTTGTCGTAAATCTCTGCCGGCGCCAATTGGTGGCCCTTCAGCATCTCGCCCATATCGTGCAGAGCTGGCACCAGATACTTCATCGACTTCGGGACATAGGGCTCCAGATAGGCGCGGCCACTGACGCCCTCTTCGGTCTCAATATCGATCAGGACCAGGGGCCAATCGGGAATAGTGGCGATCTTGGCCACTGCGGGACGCTGTAACTTTAGCAGAACCGGGCGGGCGCGCAATGAGCGAAGGGTTAAAGTCACCGTGTTCTCCCCACCGGCTACCAGACTTCGCCGAACGGGCGCAGGTCCACCAGAAACGACCAGGTGGACCGGTGCTGGTGGGCAACGCGGAACATTTCCTCGGCAATGGCATGGGGCTCTGCGAAATACTCGTCCGGCTTGTCGGTGCCCATAATCGGGCGGGTGCGGGGCGTGTTGATCGCGGCATCGATCATGAAATAGGCGACGTGGATGCCTTGCGGGCCGAACTCGCGCGCAATGGATTCCGACAGAATTCGTTGCGCCGCCTTGGTGGAGGCGAAAAATCCCCAATTCGCCTTGCCGCGCGTCGCCGACGTGTTTCCCGTCACCAGGATTGAGCCGCCACCAGCCTCCAGCATGCCGGGGATGCAGTGCTGGGCCATGTAAAGCAGCGCCGTGGTGTTGACCCGGAAATTGCGCTCCAGGTCCTTCGGATCCTGCTCCAACAACGGCCCGCGTGTTGAGCGCAGTGCGTTATGAATGACGATCTTCGGCGGGCCCATCTCCGTCTTGATACGGTCCATGGTCTCCACCAGAGCATCCAGGTCGCCCACGTCACAGCTATAGGCTTTGGCACCGTACTTTCCAGCCAAGTCCTCGATATTGGCGGCATTACGCGCCAACATTGCGACGTCGTATTCCTTTGCAAACCGCCGGGCGATTTCCGCGCCGGTGCCGCCTTCGGGGCCGACGCCGGTGACAAGACAGACGGGTTTCATGGCGGATCCTCTGATTTCGTGGTTAGGGCTTAGTCTCTGGCTTTGGCGACATAAAGATCAAGGGTAGAAATGGGACGACCATGCTGAGGCCAATAAAGATGAAGCCATCTTGAAAGCCCAACGCGGTTGCCTGTGCAACGATCATCTGGCCCAGATGGCTCATGGCGATGCCATCCCGCACCAGGTCGGAGACGCCGGCCTGCGAGATAAGCATTCCGGCACTTTGCAACAGTTCTCGCGCGGTGTCGTTGCCAAAGGTTTGTGTCGCACCCAACGTGGTCGCATGGTGCTGGATGCGCTGCTCTAAAAACACCGCATAGAGTGCGGCTCCATTAGCGCCGCCGAAAATGACGGCGAAGTTTGCAAGGCCGGCGCCCCGTTGCATCTGGCTTGCCGGCAAGCCCAACAGAGGTGCAGTCATCATTGGCGGTGTGACGATGGCCGACCCGACGCGTGTGGCCAGCAACATCAGCACGATATACCAATAGTGCGTGTTGCTGTCGGCATCGATCAGCCCGAAAACGCTGACCGATGAAATGACCAGGCCGATGAACAGAAGTGTCTTGTGCGGAACGAAGTCGGCGGCCCGCCCGGTGAACGGCATCATCGCCGCTGCAATCAGACTGGCAGGCAGCAGCAGCGTGCCGGCGGTGATCGGTGGGAAGTTCTGCACCAGTTGGCCAAAGATCGGGAAGGCATAGACCGTCGCCAATGTGCCGAAGCCGAAGAAGAATATGATGCCGAAGCCAGCCGCATAGCTCCTGTTCTGGAATAGGGAGAGATCGACCAAAGTTACGCCGGGCCGGCGCTGCGACCAGAAAAACAGCACCACGGCCACGACGACGCCAACGGCAAAGCTCAGCGCAATATCCGATGACCAACCCCAGCGCTGGCCATTGCCCAAAAGCGTGAACCAACAAAAAACGATGGCGTTGACCAGCGCAAAACCCAGCCAGTCGAAGCGCGGCGGCTTCACGTGGTTGGGCGAGGCCGGCACGAAAAAATAGGCAAGCACCGCCGCCAG
>Ga0315331_10002358_pt1 | contig 14321 bp, 11 predicted proteins | sample M160m34915metaG_FD_203456 | JGI IMG/M metagenome (GOLD analysis project Ga0315331, IMG submission 203456) | Ammonia-oxidizing marine archaeal communities from Monterey Bay, California, United States - M1 60m 34915 | ecosystem: Environmental > Aquatic > Marine > Intertidal zone | place: USA...
GCACACATGAATATATAATTATGTTTTTCATAATTTAATACAGCATCAATATATTTTTTTGATGCTAATCGAATAGGCCCAGGAGGTAAGCCTCTATTAATATAAGTGTTGTAAGGTGACTTAATTTTTTTATGTTTATTTAAAACTCTTCTAATTGTAAAATCATCTGCAGCAAAAATTAAAGTTGGGTCTGCTTGAAGCCGCATATTTCTATTGAGTCGATTAATATATAATCCCGCGATTCTATCAGCTTCGTCTAACATTCTTGTTTCAGATGCTACAATTGAAGCAAGTACAATTGCTTCTTTCTGATTAAGATTTGTTTTATTAAGTTTTGAAAGTCTTTCATCACTCCAGAATTTTTGATATTCTGAATACATTTTATTAGTTAGCTTTTCGGGAGATATATTCCAATATACTTCATAGGTATCAGGTAAGAAAATACTAATTATATCAGATTTTTTAAATCCACTATATTTATCAATATTATTATTTAAGTATTTTAGGAGATCATCCTTTGACATCTTTAACTTGCTTGTGATTTTTTCAGCTAAATCGTCAATTTTTCTTGCATAGGTAAATGTAAGTTTAATGGGTGTTTGATTACCTGACCTTAGCATAGTTATCAAGTCGTAGTTGGACATATTCATTTTAATCTCATATGCTCCAATTTTAATATTTTCTTGATACTCCATAATTTTGCTCAAAAAACTAAAAGATAGAATATCATTTATTAAGGTGTCATCTTCTAATTTTTTTAATAATTGATTAAAGTCAGTATTTTCTTCAATTATGATGAATTTATCTTTGGCGTTAATTAAAAAGTTTGGAGAATATAGCATTTGATAGGTATATACACTACCAGTCGTAAGTATTGTAGAAAAAATAATTAAGGGGATTAAAATTTTTTTCTTACTCATTTTATATTTACATGTAAAGGTAATAATATGATTTTACTTCAGCCACAATATTTTCCAACTGTAAATTTTTTTAAGAAATTACAGAGTAGCAAAATACTTATTGACTTTAATTCTCATTATTCTAATTTTTTAAATATTAATAAGACAAAGATTGTAAATCGTTCTAATGTTTTTGAGATAGAAGTACCTTTAGTTTTTAGTTCTAAAGACATTAAAATAAAAGAACTAAAAATTGATCATAGTAAAAATTGGATTAATAGTCATTTCCAGTCTATTCAATCATCTTATGGAAAATATCCATATTATATCTATTATGTTGATGAGATAATTAAGGTACTTAAACTAAGACATAATTTCCTAATTGATCTAAATTATGACTTATTGACATTATTTTGTCAATTCTTAGGTTTTGAAAATAAAATTGAAAAATTTCAAAATAATAACAACCTAGAACACGCATTAGATGAATATGATCATTATAATTCATTTTCAAAAAAAGAGTATGTAGATCAAAAAAGAAATAATTTCTTTCTTGGCAAGAAATTTGATTATGATTATAGTGTGATAGACTTAATTTTCTTGAAAGGGCCTGAATCAGGTTATTTTATAAGAAACTTTAAAGAAAAAAATTTATAGTTTTTTTTATTAAAATAAGTTATCCTTACGTTATAAAGTTATGGAAGCAAAGTTTTCAAATAGAGTTAAAGAGGTAATATCATTAAGTAGAGAAGAAGCCCTTAGGCTTGGGCACGACTATATTGGTACTGAACATTTATTGTTGGGAGTGATAAGAGAAGGTGAGGGTGTTGCAATTGGGTTATTAAAAAAATTAGGAATCAGTTTGGAAGATCTTAGAGCTTCAGTTGAACACAATACTAAAAATACAACCTCATCTAATCTTAAAAACGTAACAAATATACCCTTAACAAGACAAACAGAAAAAGTCCTTAAAATAACCTATCTAGAAGCTAAGATATTTAAAAGTAAACTAATTGGAACAGAACATCTTTTACTATCAATCCTTAGAGATGAAGATAATATTGCAACTCAAATTTTAGATAAGTTTGATGTTACTTACGACGTAGTGAAAGAATTGCTTGAATACCAGACAAGTAACCCACAAGCTAGTACTTCTTCAGAACCAATGGATGATGATGACATGTCAGATTTTAAAGGAAGTTCTACATCAAAAAAACCCAAGACAAAAGAAAAGTCTAAAACTCCGATCTTAGATAACTTTGGTAAAGACTTAACTAAACTTGCTGAACAGAACAAATTAGATTCAGTAATTGGAAGAGAGAAAGAGATCGAAAGAGTTGCTCAAATCCTCACCAGAAGAAAGAAAAATAATCCAATTCTAATTGGGGAGCCTGGTGTTGGAAAAACAGCTATTGCCGAGGCACTAGCTTTAAGAATAACGCAGAAAAAAGTATCAAGAATACTCCATAATAAGAGGGTAGTCACTCTAGATTTGGCTTCATTAGTTGCGGGTACAAAGTATAGAGGGCAGTTTGAAGAAAGAATGAAAGCTGTAATGACTGAAATAGAGAAGTCAGATAATATAATATTATTTATAGATGAACTTCATACTATTGTAGGAGCAGGTGGAGCATCTGGATCATTAGATGCATCAAATATGTTCAAACCAGCACTAGCAAGGGGAGAATTACAATGTATTGGTGCTACAACCTTGGATGAATATAGACAATATGTTGAAAAAGATGGAGCTCTAGCAAGAAGGTTTCAAAATGTTGTTATAGATCCTACAACACCTGAAGAGACTGAAAATATATTAGATAATATTAAAGATAAGTATGAGACTCATCATAATGTTATTTATACCAAAGAAGCAATAGCGGCTTGCGTAAAACTATCAGATAGGTATATTAGTGATAGATTCCTACCTGATAAGGCAATTGATTTAATGGATGAAGCAGGTTCTAGAGTTCATATGCATAATCTTGATGTGCCAGATGTCATTATTGACATAGAAAATAAAATTGAGGAAATCAAAAATCAAAAAAATCAAGTTGTTCAAAATCAAAAATATGAGGAGGCAGCTCAATTAAGAGATACTGAAAAAAAACTTCTTGCGGAGTTAGATACTCAAAAGAAAAAATGGATTGAAGAATCGAAGAAAAAAAGGCATAAAGTAGAAGAAAAAAATATTGCAGAGGTAATATCAATGGTTACGGGTATTCCACTTGAAAGGATTGAACAAAATGAAAGTTCCAGATTAATGTCGATGTCTAAAACATTGTCTAAAAAAGTTGTTGGTCAAGATAATGCAATTGATAAACTAGTTAGAGCAATTAAAAGAACAAGAGTAGGTCTTAAAGATCCAAAGAAACCAATAGGTTCATTTATCTTTTTAGGTCCTACTGGAGTTGGAAAAACCGAATTAGCAAAAGTTCTTGCTAACGAACTTTTTGATAAGGATGATGCTTTAATTAGAGTTGACATGTCAGAATATATGGAGAAATTTTCTATTTCAAGACTTGTCGGTGCTCCTCCAGGATATGTAGGTTATGAAGAAGGAGGACAGCTTAGTGAAAAAGTGAGAAGAAAGCCATACAGTGTTATTTTATTAGATGAAATTGAAAAAGCACACCCAGACGTATTTAATTTATTACTTCAAATTTTAGATGAAGGATTTTTAACTGACGGCTTAGGTCACAGAGTAGATTTTAGAAACACAATAATGATAATGACATCTAACGTTGGCGCAAGAGATGTGCAAGATTTTGGTGCTGGGATTGGCTTTGATACTAAATCTAGGATTGAAAATATTAATGAAAACTTAAACTCAACGATTGATAAAGCTTTACAAAGAACATTTAATCCTGAGTTTATAAATAGACTTGATGATATCATTATATTTAATTCATTAACTAAAGAGAATTTATATCAAATTATTGATATAAACTTAAAAAAGCTTTATTCAAAGGCTGACGAAATAGGTTATTCAATTGATTTAACTGATAAAGCTAAAGATTTCATAATTGATAAAGGATATAACCCTAAATATGGAGCCCGACCTTTGGAGAGAGCAATTCAAAAACATGTTGAAGATGTTCTTGCGGAAGAAATTTTATCCGGTAATGTTAAGCAAGGTGATTTAGTGCTAGCCGATTATGACAAAAAATCTAAGGAAATTAAGATAACAAAATTAGATACTAAGAAAAATAAGCAAAAATCTAAGTAACAAGTCCCCCATCTACTTTTATTACTTGACCAGTTATGTAAGATGCTTCATCTGAAGCAAGATATGTGCATAAGTTTGCAACATCATTTACATTTCCAGCTCTTTTTAATGGGATTGATTCTATCCAGCTTTCTAATAATTTTCCATCACCTTGACTTGTCATGTCAGTCTCAATAAACCCAGGTGCAATAGCATTACATCTTATATTTCTAGAACCTAATTCTAAGGCTATTGATTTAGTAAAACCATTTATTCCAGCTTTTGATGCAGAATAATTAGATTGGCCAGCATTACCTTTAACGCCTACAATTGAACTTATATTTATAATTATTCCATTCTTTTTTTTCATAAATTCTCTAATCGCACATTTTGTTAAGTTAAAGCATGAATTAAGATTTATGTCAATTACTTGTTTCCATGATTCTTCATCCATTCTTAATAAAAGGTTATCTCTTGTGATTCCTGCATTATTGATTAAAATATCATAGGACCCAAAATCTTTAACTACATTATCTATAAGATTAGTACTTTGCTCAAAGTCTGAGGCATCAGACTTATACTTTTTAACTTTGACACCGAAAGATTTAGCATTCTCTTCAACTTCGCTTGCAGATGATTCACTGCTTAAATAAGTAAAGGCTATATTACATCCCTCTTGAGCAAACTTTTGGACAATACCCTTTCCAATACCTTTAGAACCCCCAGTAATTATTGCTGTTTTATTTTCTAGCTTTTTCATATTATTTAATTGAGTTGGCTTAAAATTATATAAACTTTCTCACAAAATTTAAGATAAAATTATCAATAGTTTTATTATAAACATTTAGAATATAAATTTGTCAAAAAAAAATAATTATGTCATACAATTTAATCGTTATTGGATCTGGTCCTGGAGGATATGTGGCTGCTATTAGAGCTTCTCAGTTAGGAATGAAAGTTGCTGTAGTTGAAAAAGAATCTCTGGGTGGAATATGCTTAAACTGGGGATGTATTCCTACTAAAGCTCTTCTTAAGAGTGCCCAAGTTTTTGATTATGTTAGTCATTCTAGTGACTATGGTATAAATATAAAAAGTTCAAGTATAGACTTTGATTCGATAATTAATAGAAGTAGGGGAGTAGCTGATGGGATGAGTAAAGGAGTAAATTTTTTGATGAAAAAAAATAAAATTGATATTTTAAATGGATTTGGGAAAATTATTTCTAAAAATGAAGTAGAGGTTGAAGATGATAAAAAAAATAAAAAAATCTATAAAGCAGATAACATTATTATTGCAACAGGAGGAAGATCTAGAGAATTGCCAAATATAAAGATAGATGGAGAGAAGGTTATTGAATATAGAAAAGCAATGACTTTAAAAAAACAACCTAAATCAATGGTGGTAATTGGTTCAGGTGCTATAGGTTCAGAATTTGCTTACTTCTATAATAGTATTGGAACTAAAGTTACTCTTATTGAATACTTACCAAATATCCTACCTCTGGAGGATATTGATGTATCTAAACAATTAGAAAAATCATTTAAAAAATCTGGAATAGAAATTTTAACAAATACAGAAGTTAAATCAGTTTCTACTAGTTCTAAGGGATGTAAAGTAACATACTCTAATAATGATAATAAATCTGTGATTGATTGTGATATTGTATTGTCTGCAGTTGGAGTTGAGACTAATATTAAAAATATTGGTCTTGAAGATCTTGGGATAATTACTGAAAAAGGTAGGATTAATGTTGATGATTATTATCAAACAAATATTGATGGGGTATACGCAATAGGTGATGTGATAAAAGGACCAGCATTAGCACATGTTGCTTCAGCTGAAGGAATTATTTGTGTTGAAAAAATAGCTGGTAAAAATCCTGGTGTATTAAATTATGATAATATTCCATCTTGTACTTATTGTAGTCCAGAAGTTGCTTCAGTTGGATTTACTGAAAAACAAGCTAAAGACTTAGGTTATGAAATTAATGTTGGTAAGTTCCCTTTTTCAGCTTCCGGAAAAGCAAATGCTGCAGGTCATTCAGATGGATTTGTAAAAGTAATATTTGATAAAAAATATGGAGAATGGCTTGGTTGTCATATGGTTGGATATAATGTGACTGAAATGATTGCTGAAGTTATTGCTGCAAGGAAATTAGAAACAACTGCACACGAAATTATAAAATCTGTACATCCACATCCTACTATGTCAGAAGCTATTATGGAAGCAACTGCTGCTGCTTACAACGAGGTAATTCATTTATAAAACTTCTTTCAATTTAGCTCCAATTTTTGCTGGGGATTCTGCTACAATGAGTCCACTTTCTCTCATTATTTTCATTTTAGCTTCAGCAGTATCATCTTTTCCACCAATAATAGCACCTGCGTGTCCCATTCTTTTTCCTTTAGGTGCAGTTTGACCAGCTATAAAACCTACAACAGGTTTTTTGTTGCCATTTTCTTTAATCCATTTTGATGCTTCAGCCTCATAATTACCCCCTATTTCTCCAATCATAACTACGCCGGAAGTATCAGGATCATTCATAAATAATTTAACTGCATCTAATGTAGAAGTCCCTACTATTGGATCTCCGCCTATCCCAATAGCAGTAGAAATGCCAAATCCTGCTTTTACTACTTGATCTGCAGCTTCATATGTTAGAGTTCCAGATTTAGACACTATACCTATATTGCCTTTTTTGAAAACAAAGCCAGGCATAATTCCAACCTTTGCTTCCCCTGGAGTTATGATTCCAGGACAATTAGGTCCAATTAAAGTACTCTTTTTATTTTTTAACGCAGACTTTACTTTAATCATATCCTTTACTGGTATCCCTTCAGTAATAGCTACAATGACTTCAATTTCTGAATCAATAGATTCCAAGATTGCGTCTGCAGCAAAAGCTGGAGGAACAAAAATTATTGAAACATTGGCACCAGTGTTTTGTTTTGCATCATAAACAGTATTAAATACGGGCCTTTCTAAATGTGATGAATTACCTTTTCCAGGAGTAACTCCCCCTACTACATTTGTGCCATATTCTAACATTTGAGATGCATGGAAAGTTCCTTCAGAACCTGTAAATCCTTGGACTATAACTTTGGAGTTTTTATTAATTAGAACACTCATTCTTTTAATTTTTGGCTCAAATATAAATCACTAAATTCCCTTACACAACCATATCCTCCCTTAGTATTTAGTACTAATGATACTTTTTCTTTAACAGGTTGAGACGCATCACTAGGGCAAGCACTAAAACCAACAATATCAATTATACTCATATCATTTATATCATCTCCAATAAACGCAACCTCATCTAATGTAATTTTATCTTCATTTACCCAATCAATTAAGATTTTATCTTTAGGTGCATTTCCCACATAACAGCTTTTAATACCTAGGTAAGATGCTCTTGATTTAATTCCATCACCTCTCTCTGAATGACTTATAATTCCAATTTTTATGCCTTTTTTAATAAGCTCATAAATACCTACTCCGTCTTTTGCGTTATATTTTTTAGATTCAATTCCATTTTCATCAATATATATGCCATTATCTGTCATGGTACCATCTACATCTAGAATAAGCATTTTTATTTTAGGTATTTTCATATCAAATTTCTATTTACAGCTTTACATATTGGAACTAAGCTTGAGAACATTTCTTCAAATTCTTTGAAGTTTAGTTGCTGAGATGCATCAGACTTAGCAACTTTTGGATTTGGATGACTCTCTATTAATAAACCATCTATTCCCATTGCTACACAAGCTCTAGTCAGATCAGGAACTCCGTAACTATATCCCATAGCATGACTAGTATCTAAGATGATAGGTAAATTAGTGTACTCCTTTAAAAAAGAAACTCCACATAAATCTAAAGTAAATCTAGTCTTTGTTTCAAAAGTTCTGATTCCTCTCTCACATAAAATTACATTTGGATTTCCTTCTGATAATATAAACTCAGCAGCCTGGACAAACTCCTGTAGATTAGACCCAAAACCTCTTTTAAGGAGTACGGGTTTGTTTTGTTGGCCTGTTTCTCTGAGTATACCATGATCGTACATAGCTTTAGCACCAATTTGAATAATATCAGTATATTTTATTATATCATCAACATGAGATGCGTCTTTAACCTCTGAAATTATATTAAATCCGAACTCATCTCTTATATCCGATAACATTTTTAATCCTTCTATACCAAGTCCTTGGAAAGAATACGGTGAAGTCCTAGGTTTAAAACAGCCAGCTCTAAGTGTAGTAAGGTTTAATTTCTTTAATAAATTAGCTGATTCTCTAATTTGTTCTTTACTTTCAATAGAGCAAGGCCCCGTTATCATTAGTGTATTATTTGTTTCTCCACCAATTTCAATATTATTTATTTTAACCTTTCTAGTTTTTTTAATATAATCTTTGCTTGATAATTGAATGTCTGATTCTAGAACAAATTTTTCTGAGATAAAATCTTCATACTTTTTATCAATAGATTTTATTTTAGAAGATGTAATTATCAATTTGTTTTCATTATTAAATATTAATTTTCCTTCTAACTCTGATGAAATTTTTTTTGCATTGTCTGCAGAAATATTTTTTTGTAAATGAATAATCATGATTCGCTTTTTATTAGATTAAAAAATGTAACTAATCCTACTAATTTCATTACCTCATTAGTTACAGGAATAAAAGATATAAGAAAATTATGGTTTTGAATAGTCTTCAACATATTATTAATACTGTCACTTTCTTTTACGATTATTGGATTCTTATTTATAATATCTTCAGCTTTAAAAGTGCTAAAAGCTTTAATATTATTAATTAAACTTTTTCTTATATCTGCCATACTAATAATTCCAATAAATTCTTTTTTTCTATTTTCTACACAAGTAAAACCAAGGTCATACTTTTCAATAGTATATAAAATTTCATCTATTTTGCTAGTTTCATTTACAATTGGTGACTCATTTCGATTAAGCATAAACTCACTTACTTTAATTTGAGATGATGATACTGATGATTTTAGTTCCAATAAAGACTTTGCAATATCACCGTTAACAAGATAAGATCCAGACACAACAGATTTAACTCCATGAATTCTTAGTATAAATGCAATTTCATCATTTACTCCTCCATCTATATGGACTTTTTTAGATGGATATGTATTCTTGAAATCTCTTATTTTTTTAAAATTAATTTTATTGAATTCACCTCCACTTTCCCCCGGAGTAGTGGTCATAAGCAGGATAAAATCGCAAATATTTTTATAATTTTCAAATTTACTTATCTCAGTATCTGATGTTATTGCAATACCAAATTGAGTCTTAATTGAGTTGGGAAACTCTAATTTATCCTTTATGTTTTCTAATTGATATGTTACAAATTCAATCTCATTTTGAATTATTAAGGTCTTGTATTTATTTGGGTTATCTGAAATAATATGTAAGTCAATAGGTTTATTACTAATTTTTCTAATTTCTTTAATATCTTCTTCAATCTTATTTAAATCTATTTTTTTATCATTAAAGTCAACATGAAACATGTCAACATTATATCGGTCAAGATCATTAATTAGAGTTTCTAAACCTCTATCATTATTTGAGTAAATTGATGCTGATATTTTCATTTTGAGCTCAAATATAATTCACTTATATTCATTGTGTAATACATTAATAATCTAATTTTACATGTTATGAAAATGAAAAGGTCTCTTTCAGTTTTAGTTTATCTCTTTTGTGCAATTTTTATTTTAATTAATTGTACGGATAAAGAATTAATATTTGTTGAAGATGTTGATGGTCTTAAAGTTGACTCTATGGCCCCTTTTTATCATGGAGTAGCATCTGGTGATCCCTTAGAAAATAAAGTTATAATCTGGACTAGGGTTACACCTGAAAAAACTTTAAATGAAATTTCTGTGAAATGGAAAATATCAGAATCAAAGGATTTTGATGAAGTTTTAAACGAAGGTGTATTTATTACAAATAATGAAAGAGATTATACTGTCAAAGTTGACGTTGACAAATTAAGTCCTGGTAAAACATATTTTTATAAGTTTGAAGCTTTAGGAAAAGAATCTAATGTTGGCAGAACAAAAACAATTAGTAATTCTTCAAATTCATTAAAGATTGCAGCAATTAGCTGTAGTGACTATCAAAGAGGTTTCTTTAATGCCTATGGATCACTTGCTGATGAGGATCTAGATGCAGTAATACATTTAGGAGATTATATTTATGAGTATAAGTCTCGTGATTATAGCAATGGGATTTTCAAAAGATTACATTTACCAGATAAGGAAATTGTTTCATTGTCAGACTACAGGACAAGGCATTCTCAATACAAATTAGATCCTGATTTAATTGCAGCTCATGGCCAACATCCTTTTATTTTAATATGGGATGATCACGAAACTGCTAATAACACATACAAAGATGGAGCTGAAAATCATCAAGAGGAAAAAGAAGGAAATTTTAATGATAGAATTTCATCAGCACTTCAAGCTTATTACGAGTGGCAGCCAATTAGAGAAAATGAAATGCCATGGAGAAAGTTTACTTTTGGCAGTTTAGCGGATCTCATAATTTTAGAAGAAAGGCTGGAGGGTAGAACAAAACAAGCAATTAGTTTACAAGATTCAAGTTTATTTGAGTCTGATAGGACTATGCTTGGTGAGGTGCAACTTAATTGGTTTCTAAATAATTTATCTGATAATTCAACCCATTGGAAAATAATAGGTAATCAAGTTATATTTTCATATTTAAATTATGGAAGGCCAGACTTTAATATAAATTTAGATTCGTGGGATGGCTATCCTGTTGAGAGACAAAGAATTGCTGATCACATTGTAAACAATAATGTAAATGATGTTGTTTTTATTACGGGAGATACACATCAGTCTTGGGCTTTTGAGGTAAATCATATTCCATTAGAATCTGATTATCCTATAAAACCCTATGCTTTGGAATTTGGTACTCCTAGTATAAATTCAGGGAATTCTGATGAAAGGTTTTCTAATGTTCCTTTACAAAATTTAATTGACCATGAAAATTACATAACTAATGAGTCTATCAACCCACATCTTAAATATACAAATACAAGGGATCATGGTTACTTAATTTTAGATTTCAATAGAGAAAAAGTGAAGGCAACTTGGAAATATGTCAAAACATTAATAAGAAGAGATAAATCAATTAAAGAAACTATTCAAATTGAAAGTGATTCAAAAAGTAATAAGCTAAATAAAATTATTTAGTAGTATGAAATACTTTTATTATCTAGTATCAAAATTGCCTATTAAATTATTATATTTTTTTTCAGATTTTTTTTATGTTTTTATATCAAGGTTTTATAGAAAAAAAGTAGTTGAAACAAATATAAAAAATTCATTTCCAGGTCTTTCTGAGGATCAGTATAAGAAAATTAAGAATAGGTTTTATAAAAATTTTTGTGATATTTTCTTTGAGACAATCAAATCTTATTCAATCAAAAAGGAGGATTTATTAAAATTTGTATCCTTCAAAAATATTGATGTCATCAATAATCATATATCAAATAATGAGAGAGTAGTTGTTTTAACAAGCCACCAATGTAACTGGGAATGGCTTGCTATATCTGCTGAGATTAATTTAATATCAAATCTTCATTTTATCTATAAAAAATTATCGAATTCAACTTTTGATGAAATTATGTATAAATCAAGATCAAGATTTGGATCTATTCTCTTGGAATCAAAAGACGCTATTTCAAAACTTAAAAGCGAGATAAACAATATTGAAGTATTAGGGGTAGTTGCCGATCAATCTCCAAATAATAAAAATAGAATTGAGTGGGCAAAGATGTTAAATCAGGACACTGCTTTTTTTGATTCTATAAACTATATTCCAAAGCTTACAAATAGTATAGTCTATTACGCTTCAATGGCTAGAGAATCTAGGGGAAGATATATTGTGAATTTTATTAAAATTTCAAATCCTAAATCATCCGATAAAAAATCTATAATCAAAGAATACGCCAAGCAGTTAGAATATCAAATTATTCAAAACCCAGGAGATTGGTTGTGGTCACATAAAAGATGGAAATTAACCAAATAAAATAGATATTTATTGTCTAATTTTATGTATTAAATATTATGGAAAAAATAAGAAATTTTTGTATTATAGCTCATATTGATCATGGTAAGAGTACCCTTGCAGATAGGTTATTAGAATTTACTAGAACTGTTGATTCTAGAGAAATGACAAACCAACTCCTTGATAATATGGATCTAGAAAGAGAAAGGGGTATAACTATAAAATCTCATGCAATTCAAATGATACATAATCATGAGAATTCGGCATTTACATTAAATTTAATTGATACTCCTGGTCATGTTGATTTTTCTTATGAGGTATCACGATCAATAGCATCATGCGAAGGAGCTTTATTGGTAGTCGATGCTGCTCAAGGTATTCAAGCTCAAACAATTTCTAATTTATATCTTGCCTTAGAACAAGGCCTAGAAATTATTCCTATATTGAATAAAATTGATTTACCTGGTGCAATGATCGAGGAGGTTTCCGATCAAGTTATAGATTTGATAGGCTGTAAAAAAGAAGAAATATTACATGTTAGCGCTAAGGACGGTATAGGTATTGAAAATTTATTAAAAGAAATTATTAATAGAATACCTCCACCATTAGGTGATGATTCAAAGCCTTTACAGGCTATGATTTTTGATTCGGTTTACAACTCATTTAGGGGAATTGAAGTTCTTTTTAGAGTATTCAATGGTAAAATTAAAAAAGGGGATAAGGTTAAGTTTGTTAATACCGGAAAAGAATATGATGTTGATGAAATTGGAATATTAAAATTAAATAAAGAATCAAAAAATGAAATATCCTCAGGTAACGTAGGATATTTAATTTCTGGAATTAAAAATGCTAAAGAAGTTAAGGTTGGAGATACAATTACACATATTGATAATAATCTTGTAGATGTTATTAAAGGTTTTGAAGATGTAAAGCCAATGGTATTTGCAGGTATTTATCCTGTTGATAGCTCAGATTATGAAGAATTAAGAAATTCACTTGAAAAATTACAATTAAATGATGCTTCTCTTGTATGGGAACCAGAAACCTCTGCCGCATTAGGCTTTGGTTTTAGATGTGGTTTTCTTGGAATGCTTCATATGGATATTATTCAAGAAAGACTTGATAGGGAATTTAATATGTCTGTAATAACAACTGTCCCTTCTGTCGAGTTCAACTGTTACAAGACAAATGGAGAACTTAATAGTATTTATGCACCTTCAGAAATGCCTGAGCCAAATGAAATTTCTAAAATAGAAGAACCGGTGATATCTGCTCAAATTATTACAAAATCTGATTTTATTGGTGGGATTATAAAGCTGTGTATTGATAGAAGAGGAACTTTAAAAAACCAAATTTATTTATCTAAAGATAGAGTTGAATTATCTTTTACTTTACCTCTTTCTGAAATTGTTTTTGATTTTTATGATAAACTAAAATCTATATCAAGGGGTTATGCATCTTTAGATTATGAGCTTTCTGGCTTTTCAGAATCAAAAATGTCTAAACTTGATATTATGCTTAATGGTGATAAAGTAGACGCATTATCAGCTATTGTTCATAGAGATAAGGCATATACCTGGGGCAAAAAATTATGTGAAAAATTAAAAGAGTTATTGCCTCGTCAAATGTTTGAAATTGCTATTCAAGCATCCATTGGAAATAAAATTGTTGCTAGAGAAACTGTTAGAGCTCTACGAAAAAATGTAACGGCAAAATGTTATGGTGGTGATATAACAAGAAAAAGAAAACTTTTAGAAAAACAAAAAAAAGGAAAAAAAAGGATGAGGCAAGTTGGTAATGTTGAGATTCCTCAAAATGCATTTTTAGCTGTACTTAAGATTGATGAATAATTTAATTGACGGAAAGAAGGTAGCGAATGAAATTAAAGATGAAATAAGTAAAAAAGTTTCACTATCTATATCTGAGGGTAATAGAGCACCATCCATAAAAATTATCTTAGTTGGTGATCATGGACCAAGTAAAATTTATGTCAATGCTAAGCTTAGAGCTTGTGAGAGTGTAGGAATAGATGCTGAACTAATTAGTTTAAACGATAACATTAATCAACAAAAATTATCAGAAATTATTCTAAATTTAAATTCTGACAAAAATCTTGATGGATTTATTGTTCAGCTGCCTTTACCTGATCAGTTAAGTG
>Ga0315331_10002359_pt1 | contig 14320 bp, 15 predicted proteins | sample M160m34915metaG_FD_203456 | JGI IMG/M metagenome (GOLD analysis project Ga0315331, IMG submission 203456) | Ammonia-oxidizing marine archaeal communities from Monterey Bay, California, United States - M1 60m 34915 | ecosystem: Environmental > Aquatic > Marine > Intertidal zone | place: USA...
TAATTTGATTTCAATTTAACTATTATTGATAGCTTCTTTAACCTGTACTTCTTCTGATACTTGACGAATAATTCTATTTTTATTTTTTGTTTGTTCTTCAATGTTATTGCCACCCATGAGTCTTCGAACCATTATCATATACTCTTCCATCTTTCTTTCATTATCCAGATAATCAGGATTAGCAGTGGTCCATTCCTTCATACAAGCTATTTGTTTTCTAGTAATATTATCTATAGATTGATCGATTTTAGTATTATTCTCATCTTTAGCCCACGAATCTTCATCCTTTACATAAAATTGCAAGCGTTTGGTATCAGAACAATGAATAGGACGCTCTTTTGGATCAATATCAGTCAAATTTTTAACAAGAATATTACTGATACCCTTCACATATCCATGTTCTGTAGTATATTTTATATCTTCAAGAGATAACTTCACATTATTTACAAAATCAGTTAAATTCATGGCATTTTTACATTCTTCATTTAAAAACAAATTAATCGATATATTATTTGTATTATTACAATTGGTATTTGTGATATTATTTGCCTGTTGTTCTGCCAATTTTACAACACTTTCCATGAGTTTATTTTGTTGCTCCGTTTGTTTCTGAATAAACTCAAATAACATCTTTTCATTCAAGCCACCGCTTTCTTCTTTTACAACAACATTTTCGTTCATCATCTTACATTTCTTCTTATGTCTCCATAAAGTAGTCCTACTTTTAAAAGTTTTTGAACACATTTCACAATCATAATGAAGCGGTGTTTTATTAATCACTCTTTTTCGCTCGTTTTCTGTTTCATTTTGTTTCATTTTATGCCGTGTAGTGGAAAGATGTCTTTTAAAATTATATTTATCCCTACAAGTCTTGTCGCAAATTTTACATCTAAATTTCGCTCCCTCGTTTTCACTCGTTTTTTGTTTCATTTGTTTCATATATATGAAACAGAAAAAGGAGGAATTCCTAAACCCTTTTCGTTAAGCAAAAAAAGCGATGTAGGGGGTATTTTTTACTAATTGAAAATATCCCATTACAAGATTCAAGGACAATGTAAAAAGTGTAAAAAATTTCAAATATTTTCGAGAGCATGAAGTCATTTTGGACATTTTAAAAATGTCCATTTTTAGTTTTTCGCAAGAATGCTTTTTTAATTATTTTACACATACAGTGCTTTTTTTTCAGTGATTTGACTAGATAAAATTCATTGAATATATATAAACATAAAATTGAATATAGTAATAATGAATGTAATTATATCAAAACACAATATGTCATCTACAGAAGAAACACCAGTTTCATGCGATATCGTAAATACCAATGGTCTAGAATACCTTACAACTTTGGATAAAAATTCTATTGATCTTATTTTAACAGACCCCCCATATATCATATCACGGGATAGCGGCATGAATAAACATTATGAAACTGTAAAGAAAAATGAAGAAGATGATGTCAAATATGTTAAAAGTGCAGTTGATTGGGCAAAATATAAAGCTGAAAATAAATTAACTACCAATGAAGGTAGAGATAATTATTTGAAATATGGTACTGTTTATGGTAAGAAGTATTGCGTTAAAACTAAATTTGATAAATGGGACGAAGATTTTACCATTGAAGAGTTGGATAAAACCGTGGGACAGTATTATCAGAAATTGCGCAAGGGGGGTACATTGATACTTTGGTTTGATATTTATAAATTCGAAACTTTGAAAAAAATCATGGAAAAACATAAATTTAAACAAATACGAATTATTGAATGGGAAAAAACCAATCCACAACCTCGAAATAGTCAGGTAAACTATCTCACTAATGCCAAAGAATTTGCGATGTCAGCTGTTAAAGTTGGAAAACCTACATTCAATTCAAGTTATGATAAAGGAACTTATAAATATCCATTTCCGGGCGGAAAGAGTAGATGGCACGCAACGCAAAAAAGCCTTCCATTATTTGAAGAGTTGATCAGAAAACATTCCAATGAGGGGGATACAGTACTTGATACTTTTCTAGGATCAGGTACTACAGCAATTGCTTGTAAAAATACTAAAAGACATTTTAAAGGTTGCGAAGCATCTGAAGAATATTATAATAAGATGATGAAAACTATTGGTCACTAAAGATTTTAGTGGGATCATATCTAGGTATAATTAATTTACAAGGAGTATTCGGACGTCTCTCTTTAATCTTGGTATCCATGTGTTCTAAAATATTGTATCTTAAACTATCAATGTTTCCCCGCTCTATATATATGCTTTGCACTGTGTCAACTCCAGCAAAACTTGATTTTTTATAAAAAGTAACTTTATCAACTCGATCATCCGTAATTACAAATGCCATTTATATATAATATTTTATTTTATATAAATGGTTTTAGGCTTTATACTTTATGAAGCAGCTGATTTAGCCGTAAATACTGTCAAACTAACATATAACGGTGGACGCGCAGTATATTATTGGTGGTACTCTATGGAATACCCCGAAGTCCAACGTGAAATAAGAACAATTGAAGACGTTGAGGAATTAAATAAAAGATTGGAGAGATTGGAAAAACTATTAGAAGATAAAAAAGACTAACGTCTTCTTGTCCCCCGCTTTTTCCTTCTCTTTTTCCCCCGAGTATTCTTTTTCTTTTTTTTACGCGATTTAATAACTCTTTTACGCTTATTATGTCGCTTTCTTTTTGTTTTTTTATTACCTTCGCCCAACCGATCCAATCGTCTTTGCAAGCTAGCAAGTTCATCATTATCATTTTTTTGTTTTAACTTTACATAATCGCTAACTTCATCAAGTAATAAATCTACATCACCTTCATTAACTGGAGCAACTCTTTCAAGACCTTCTATAAGCGCATCTTGAGCTTTGGTCATCTGAGCATCCTTTTCTTCAAACTGTCTGAAAAGACTATTAAGTTTCTTTTCAGAACATGTAATTTCGCCGGCATCATCTTTTGAACATCCTAAACCCATTATATATATATATAGATTTTATCTTCGTCTTCTAGTTTTTTTCTTTATACGCGCCTTACGTTTGATTCTGGTCTTGCGTTTTTTACCACGGCGCTTTCTTTTAGTCTTACGCTTCCTCCTCCTTTTGGTTTTCTGCTTCCGCCTTTTTTTGTGTTTATACTTACGTCTTTTTGGACTTCCACCACCACCACCACCATCCCACTCCATCGCGTCGGCGTCTACAGGAGGAGCGTCGTGCTGTGCTGTAAATCCAACCTGTGTCATCTGAGTTGGATTGGAGATGCACATAGTCCCGCGGCCGCCGCTCAGCCATTCTGCAAAAGATGTACAATTTACTCCCCCTGTAAAAAACCACAAAATGAAGTTTCTGTTTGATAGCGTTCTATATGTTCCAAAACTTGGTGACATTGTTAGCGTAACAGCTTTAGTTCCTGCAATGGACCCACTTGTAGTGGCATTGTCCAGGGTTTGTTGTAAATTTTTTTGTATAGTTGCATTATAATACCCCATTGCTCTAATTCTTTGCTTCTTAGTAAATTCGCTATTGAGAATCCCTTTAAATTGTTTGTCCGTATTAATTTTAGAATTACCTAGTATACTATCATCTGGACTATGAATTAAGAGTTTTCCTAAGGAACCTGGCATCCCCGGTCCGAATCTACCTGAACCAGGGTGTGGGTTACTATCATCAACACCCACCCCAATTGAAAAAATAGCCCCATGTCTTATTATTATTATTAATGAATGAGGCATTGAAGGCAAGTCAATAAACATCCATATTCCAGGATGGCACAATGCTTTTTTATCTATTCCTTCCACTGGTTTATCCCATACAAATGAGGTAACGTAATCCCACCAACCCACCGCCGCCTTCTCCGCATCCGTAAATTTCAATCGCGGATCTAGATCCCATGCATCACCATTTTTCTTGAAACATGGACATGCACCGGTGTCGGGTTTGAGCGGGTTACCACAAGTATCATCAGCACTGAAACCTCCCGTACAATTCCGCAGAAGTTGACCAATATTAGTCAGCCATTTTGTAACATTACCTCGAACCATGGCCCGAGTGATCGCCTCGCCGAGTGGAGCAGATATCGGAAATGCGCTTTTTATAGCGCGCGCCTGCTGTTGATCCCAGTTACTATATAATACCAGTAAAAAAGGATGCGTTGTAAATCCAGCACCGGTTGTCACCCTGGTCTGCGATAAGGTTGGTCCAACAAAACAATTTTCAAGATGCTGGCGCAGGCCATTGATATTGCTCACATTTTGAAAAATTTCGTGTAGATTTTTCTGAATCGCGGATCGTCCGGAAGTCCACCACTCTACAAAACGACTCTTAAGTTTCTCTGGGCTGTCCATTCCAAAGAATTCTACCTTTCCCTGTCTATCATCAAACCAACTTTTTAGTGGCTTGACGTTACTTTGTCGAACCGGATATTTTGTGGTGTTAAAGTTTTCGCTATCTTTGGTTTGCCTTTGCAAGGGGATTTGGAAAGTGCTCTCAATATCTTCGCGTCCATATGGATATGTTGCGTTATCAACGAGGGTATTATTTACTACTCCCCCCTGTGGTAATATATAATTAAACCATCCATCCTTACCAACATCGGATGTCGAACTCGAACTTTGGAATGAACCCTGTCGATTTACAGTTTGTTTACCATACATGTACAGTACATCACCTGGTTTCTGGAGCGTAGATCTAAATTCTAAATATATTAAGCCGAGCAGCTGGTTCCATAATTCGTGAGTAATCGGTGTAGCCACTCGCTCTTCGCCAATAATCATCACAGCACCCTTGAGTGGTTGAGCCCACGAGTCATATTGATTGTCACCGGAAGATAAAGTCCTTGGCGCTACATCGCATTCATTTGCGTATGTGCATGCAAAATTTGCAATTGATTTTAGCGCCTTGGCGATAGTGCTGGGATAATCTTGTGCGTACTTTGCATTCAAACGATCATATAGCAGTTGGATATTGTCCATCGCTCCGGTACCGGCGCCCCGTTTTTCGACGATTTTTTTAACATAAGGATCAAATACCGTATGGTCGTAAAATCCGGCATGTTTGATGTCTAACTTTTTATAAAATGCGGTCAGTGCCTTTGTTAGCGCATCATTATATTTTTTATCCTTTTCGTCCTTCTCCTCTTGTGTGTCGCGATATTCGTATTTGGCTTCAGATGACATCTTTATATAATATAACAAGAGATATTTTTACTAAATACTATCTCTATCTTTTACGCGTTCTTCTTTTTCCTCCTATTCTAATGTTTGGTTTTCTCATTGGTATTGCATATCTTTGCCAGTAATTTTGAGCTTTTTTAATATTTTGTAGATTAGTCACAGTAATACCACGTCTATTTTCAGTTGGAATCATATGACCAATATAAATAAATGGACCACGTGCACCATTCCTATCTAAACTATGACCATCAAATCTAAAAATATTTACCGGTTTATTATTTTTAATAGCATTAGACACTTGTTCATATTTATCATCTAAAATTTTTTTTATATATGTAATTACCGCCCCCCGTTCACTGTCACGTAAACTTTGTTTTAGATTACCATTTAATACATTCAAAGGGTAAGAAACCTCCGCTTTAGATGGAATTTTATTAGAAGTCAATATTTTTGATAAATTTTTTTCACTATTAGTTTCATACTTATAAATATCAGTAGGTCTATTATTTGCCCGAGCATTTGCCAATATATTAAAATCGGCCATCAACTTTTTCATTGTAATAATTAAATTATCAGTAATTTTAGTTTTAGAATTGGTCATAAATTTCTCTCTTAAAGCTGCATTTTTAGTGTCATCATATGAGGTCATATCACCTACGCCACCTAATGATCTAAGAATATCCTTAATAGCTTCCAAATGGTGATTACAACCATCTGTTAAATAAACATTAGCACTGCTTATTTTTTTTGAAATACTATTTTCATATGCCTTACGCTGTTCAGGGGTCATGGCTGCCAATTTTTCTTTTTCTTTTTCTAACCTATCTTGTATTTTTTTTTCTTCTTTTTTAGCCTCTTCTTGTGTGATCATTTTACCATTTAATTTCACATCTACAATAACAACATTTGCTCCATCGAGAGGAACAATTATAAATTGGTATGGCATTCCAGTAAAATATTTTGAAATAGCTTTATATTCCTCTAAATATGGGTTATCAAATTTTAAAGCCAATGGTGTAAATCCACTAACTAAAAATCTTTTATCCATCGATGGAGAGGAAGATGCAGCGCTCGGCAAAGATAATATTTTATTTTTACTGAATAACATTTTAAATAGTTTATTTAACTCAGTATTAATTTTACTCCATGTTGGCATGTCTGGCCATCTTGATGCATCCAGTGGTTTGAACTTAGCATACGGTCCACCTGGTTGTACAGTATAAGGTATTTTTGGATAATCATTTATGTCAGCACCACCAAACATTTGCTTTTGCGGTTTATAAAAACCTTGAATATTCTTTTTATCTGGATTATTTTGCTGACTCCCCCATTTTACAGCGGGTGCTCTGTCCCCTCTTGTTTGTGTAACAATTTCACCTATTTTTTTACTATATAAAAATTTATGACGATGTCCAGTTGAGTTAGTTTGAAACCTTATTATTACAGGAATATTTTCACCTTGTTTACTAGTTACAGGTTGTAATTTTCTGGTTTGATTTATAAGATCAGTAAATATCATACTACCGGAGTCTTCCATGGAAGACAAAAGTTCATCAACCAAACAATATCGATTGTTTTTATCCCCTGTTTTATCATTACAAACAACTCCGGAAGGCTGTTTAATATAGCATTTATCATTTGTAAATTTTCCTTCTATTTCATAGCATTTTCTCCGTCGTTCCACTGCACCACCTTGATCAATAGATAACATATTTTTCCACTTTAGTTCTATGGCTAAACTATTATTTAATGATTTCATTTTTTGCAATGCATCACCTTGTTCTCTTTTCAGCTTTTTTTTTAAAGGGGTATTAGCGGTATTGCTTGTAAGTTTATCTTCTATATTTCGAGCTTTTATACGCAATTTCATTATTTGATCATTAATATCGCTTATCTTAGCATCGACTTTCATTAATTTTTTATTATTTTTATATTTTTTACTTGTTTTTTTTAATCCCCGTTTCAACTTATTCCATTTATTACCTCCATATTTTCTTCTTGTTTTATGCATTAAATCTTATATACTAGATATAAAATATAATTAATAAATAAGTTTTGAGCGAAAAGCTTCTAACTGTCTTAAATGGTTAACCTTTCTATTTTTTTTTTTATTTTTTTCTAAAACTCGCTTAGCATTTTCAACCTCTTCGGATGTAACGTGTCCATCTTTATCATCATCCAATAATTCTTCGTAGTTTCTAAGATGTCCAGGTATAACGCAATAAGGACTTCTTTCATTAAATAAATGATCAGTAAGTATAACAAAAGCCCCTGTCATTGCAATTGAAATTAAAACATCTCGTGTACCCATCCAAATAATAGAAAAAATAAGCAATTGTCGAGCTATAGTATTTCTAAGGTAGGCTTCCTGAGATTTACTTAGTTTAATAGTGATATACTTAGATCCTATGTTTAACATGATCATAACAAACCCAGCAAAAAACTTACTTGTATTTATATTGTGAGCCACGCTTCTTAATATATTTAACATTACTATAATAAGAGAAGAAAATTAAAGCCACTTGCGACGAAATTGATTTATTTGATCAAAAATATCATCATTATAAGGTTTAATAGTTCTACGCATTATACGGAACATTTTATTTTTTTGCTTACGCGCCCATCTAGGAGTAAATCCTTCACTTTGCAATCCACTTTGTTTAAAAGCTATGAATGAAATACTAAAAGCTATAATACAAAAAGTTAATATAATTGCATTGGCATTTGTCATTATATTAACTTGTTATTAAAATTGATTATATCTATTTTGACCGGCCCCAGTGTATCCATTGCTGAATTTCATAGATTCGATGGTATTTTGATAGGCCTCTCTGTTTCTAAACCCTTCTGTAGTACGAATATCTGTAAATGATTCCTTATTACTTTGTTTTGCCTTTTCGTCTTCTAACATTGGTGAAGGAGTAATGCGAATTTTGCATTTACCCCCGCCTTCGCATGTTGTTTTCGCATATCCGCAAGAACCACCTTCTTGACATTTTCCTTTGAGGATATCGTCAACCTGCTTCTGAGCATTAGGTGGGACAGAAAAGGTAACGTGTTTCTTATCTTTTTTTCCTTTCTTTTTTTTATCTTTTTCCCCAGTCATACCTTCTATAGTTTCGTGCATCAGAATAATCATAATCAATGCAGCAAGTAAACCTGATGCCAAACCGTTATTTTTTGCAATTATACCAACTGTTATGATCATTATGGCTTTACCTAAAATACTATTAGCAGCTTCTGTTAACGCATGTGGTTTCTCATACATCAATACCAATAAAATGGCTCCTAGTGCAAGTTCCATGTAACCTTTCATTATATAAATAAAGGAATATATTTTTTATGAAAACTTAATTAAAATATTATCTCTTTTCTTTATAAGTATGTCAACATCTTTAGGCTTTTCAACATTTAGTGATATGGAAGAAACAAGAGCTCCTGCATTAAAAAAAAAGAAGGAGAGATTCAGAAATAAAACAATCAAAAAGAGAAATAGAAAAGTGGAAAATTTCCTAAACTCTATGGGAAAAGCTCGGACAGAATCTACCGCTAGAGCGGATACTGCAAAAGAGGAGGAGGATAACCGACCTGATGAATATTTGCTGGATAAATCTGAGATTGGAGAACCATATGTTAATCCCAATTATCAACCAGCGGCGGAAAATGCGGGTCGCGCAAAGACAACAGGAAATCTAACAGCTCCAACGTATGATGAAAAAGAATTAGAAGGCTTTGGACTTTTAAAAGAAGGGATTGATCAACAGCAAAAATATCATAATAATCAGCAACAGTATTATAATCAATATGTGCCAACTTATACCGGGACAGCAAATAACGTTCCATACTATTCACAATTGTCTGATAGTCAAAATCTATCTGGTCCAAAAGATGATTTGATGCGAAAATTAAATTATGTAGTACACATGCTTGAAGAACAAGCGGACGAAAAAACCGAAAATGTAACAGAAGAGCTTGTATTATATATGTTTTTAGGTGTATTTGTCATTTTTGTTGTAGATAGTTTTGCAAGAGCTGGTAAATACACTCGTTAATTGATAATAAGAACATTAGGTGAATAAAATGGTTTGTATGCAAAATTATAAAAATAGTAAGCCATTGGACATTTCCATTTAGGAACATCTCTATCCAGAACTGTTTTGATTAATTTTGTATTATATGATATATTTTCAATTATGATGATTGAAAATGTGTACTTTTTTTGAATTAAAACAATTGTATTCTGAAATGAATTCAAAAAAATATCTTCATATCCATTAGAACAGTATGATCCTAAACATTCTATACTATCTTCGCCGTCATATAAAGTATATGGGCGTCGATAAAAATAAACTCCACAAACATTATTCTTATCCATTAAAACACAAGGTATTATTAAGGAGTGTTGAACTAAATTTTTTAAATGAGACAAATCAGGAATTACAAATAAAGAAAAATGACGTTTGACTTCTTTAATGTAGTGGACAAGTATTTCAAAATTTTGCGTAGTTACTAGATGACAAGATATATTATTTGGTAATTGAAAATTAGGTTTATTCCATATTTTTGTTGAAAAAGCGTACGCATAGTAAGTGGTAATGGGTGTCATGAAGTTAACAGTACCTTCCCTTTTAAACATCATTATTGGATTTTTATTTTTTCGTCGATGGTTATAATAGTGCGTATAAATTTGTTTGGCGGCATATCCCTGTTTTCTTTTTGTTGAATGAATGCATAAGAAATCAACATAAGCAACAATAAGTTTTTTGTTATATATATGACCTGTTAATCTTCTTGAAGTCATGCAAGCAATTAATTTTTTGTTGTATTCGGTTTTGTTATCTCTTGGAGTTGGATAATAATCAAAATATAGTGATAAATAAGTTGGTGTGCTATGGCATTTGAAATATTCTAATACGCCAGTTCGAGGCGGATTATACTTAGCTTTTATATTATTCAAATATTGTGTTTTAATTAAAAAATAAAACAGTTCTTTTTTTTCAGTTGATGTTTTTTCGAATGTATCAAATTCGATTCGCCAATTATAATATTTGGTTTTTGGTGGTAAGCCGTGTTGTATAATTCCTGGAGGCCATATCCAATATTTTAGATTGTGAATATGAAATACAGGTTGAATTGACCAAAATTTGTATTTAACTTTGACGTATAAATATAATGTTAAAAATATAATACAAATAGATCCAAATATATATTTAATCATTATATTGACTAGTGATTAAATATATATTAGTTTAACTTATTGTGACAGTAAGTGTATTTTCTAATTTTTCAGGAACCAACTCTTTTATTTGTTTGTAATTAATTGTTTCTTCTTTTAACAAAAGTTCAGCAATGGATTTTATATATTTTTTATGCTTTTTTAATGTTTTTAAAACATAATCTTCAATCTCCGCCATTATTTGTTTACATTCTTCAAATGATTCTTCGCTTAAATTTCTTCCGACAGCTCCCATAACCTCTGGATTTAGGGGGCCGATATGTTTATTCATTCCCCAAGAACATGTATAATTATAAATTAAAGACGAAGCTTTTTCAATGTCATCTGCTGCTCCAGTAGATACATTATTGTAAATAATTTTTTCAGCGGTTCTTCCGCCAAGTAAAATGGCTATTCGAGATAATATTGTATTTTCTTTAAAAAGTTTTTTGTTTTCATTTTTTTGTTGACTAAATCCCAACGCTGCTTCACCTCTTGGTACAATACTAACTTTAATAGGATGTGTACAATCTTTTAATAGATATCCCATTAAAGCGTGCCCCGCCTCATGATGAGATACTCTCTCTCTTTCTTCTTTGGTCATTGTTCTTTCGCGTTTTTCTCGACCAATCATAATTTCATCAATTGCTTCTTGTAAATCTTCCTCTCTTAGCGTGGATAATAGTTGTTTTCCTTGAATTGCGTTTATTTTTGCTTGATTACAAATAGTGGCAATATCAGCGCCTGTTAATCCAGCGCCGCGCTCAGATAAGATTTCGAATGATAAATGCGTTGGTAGTTTTATATCTTCTAGGTATAATTTAAACATTTCTCTGCGTTCCTTGAAATTGGGCGCATCAAAATAAACTTTTTTATCGAATCTACCCGATCTGGTTAAAGCGGAATCTAATTTTTTGACAAGATTGGTGGCTGCAAATATAATTATATTAGTTGTTTCATCAAATCCATCCATCTCTACCAATAACTGATTTAATGTATTATCTCTCTCCGAATTATTATCAAACCCTCTTTTTTTACCGATGGCATCTATTTCATCTATAAAAATAATACATTTATCATGTTTCTTGGCTTTGGCGAAAAGCTTTCGAACTCGCGATGCGCCAACGCCCACATACATTTCTACAAATTCAGAACCCGACATACTTTCAATAGGAATATTCAAGTTATCAGCCATTGTTTTAACCAACAATGTCTTACCTGTACCCGGTGGACCAGCTAATAAAATACCTTTTGGAAGATTGACTTCCCATTCTTTATATTTTGATTTATTATTGATGAAATCCATATAGTATTTAATTTCTTCTTTTACACTTTCTAACCCGATTACTTTTTTAAGAGGATCATTCTCATTTTTGTCTTTTTTCTTTTTCTTTGATAACTTACCATCGCTAGCGTTGTTTACTATTTTTATTGCACAATAAAATAACCATAAATAAAATAACATGGTGCCAAATCCTAATTGTTCTGGAGGTGGCGCTGGTTCTACGGATGTACTATTACCCATTTACATGTTATTGTACTAGAACATTTAAATGAATTATTTAATCTTCTTCTATTGTATAGGATGAATAATAATAGTAAATTAAGCATCGAGAGATTTGCTACAGAACAAAAACGTATGGCTGATAAGTTAAGGAATGCTGAAGTTGGGTTGGAAGGTGCGTATAATACATTAGAAGATATAAATAGAGCGTATAGACATCAAGAAAATTCAAAACAAAGATTATTAGATCATATAAACAAATTAAAGCCAATGCATCAAATTGCCACTATCCATGGAATGAGAACAGTAGGGTCTCCGACAGCAGATGCGGACAAAGCTATAATATTAGAAAGTATGGACCATTACTTAAATTTGCATAATAATGATTCGTTGTTAAGAGAGCTTGGGAAAAAGATACATACCACTGGTAGAAATTTAGATGGGTCTATTAGTAACGAAGAAAGAATTATGAGAAATCAGGCACTAATATTTAAAAATAAAGATACCATTAGACATCAAAAAAGGGTGTCGGCAAGACATCGAAACCGGAGAAGGATCGAAAATTTATCGCCTATAGATGATAGGGATGGAGATGGTTCTAATAGAAGAAAAACTATTCGTAAAAAGCACAAACGTAAAAAGCACAAACGTAAAAAGCACAAACGTGAAAAGAACAAACGTAAAAAGCACAAACGTAAGACTAAACGCGCAAAAACGCGACAAAGACGAAGAAGACGTACTAGAAAACGTTATTAACGCCTTTTCCTTGTCATCTTTGCAAATTGTACAGCATCGCATACAGCCGCATATCTTACTTTCTTTTTACGAATTTTACAGGTTTTATTTCTCTTAGCGAAAAATGTATTATTAAACATAATAAAATTTTTATTTGTTTTATTCTTTAAGATTTGTTTTTTAATAACAGACAATTCTTGATTACTATAAGATTTTCTATACCCTTTCTCTCCATGAATTCTTAAATAAGTGGTATCGGATGTTTTCGGAGGTATATGCGTTCCTGTTGGAAGGTCTCCTAACCAATATCGTTTTGTAGGTCTTTTTATAGAGGTTCCGCCTAAACACAATTTATATTTTTTCATAACTTTATAAACTTCTGGTACAAACCATGAATTATCTCTGAATTCAAAAACTATTGATATTTTTGACTTAGGCAAATAGCTTGCCATATCTTTGACTCTTTGTAAATTTATTTCATTGTTTTTAAAAGAGGGAGGCAACTGAATTAATAAAGCTTTTAACTTATTTCCCAATGGTTTGATTCTATTCCAAAATACTTTCCATGCTTGTTTACAGTTTTTTAGTCTTTTCATATGAGTGATGTATTTTGATACTTTTATAGAAAAATAAAGATTGGGAGAGGTATTTTTCCATTTTTGTACAGTCTTTGCGCTGGGTAATTTATAAAAAGTGGAATTCATCTCAATACAATTCAGTCCAGGCATTTCCAACCATTGTTTTTGTGATACCATAAAGCCCGACGTACCTATAAACCATTGTTTACTCATATAAACTATGGTTCGAAAATTATAAATTTATTCTGGTTTATAAAGTACATATAAGTATTGATACTCATACTCTACTGGTGCAAGATCAATTTTGCTTTGAACAACGAATCCGGCATTTTTGGCTTCCTGTAAAATAGTTTTGATTTCTGGCATGTATAATCTATGAATTTGTTTACGTGATTTTTTATTAGGATCTGTAAATGTTTCTTCATAAACGGCTGTGTTATTTGCCTTATCTAAACCAAATTGAGCCTTATATTGATAATCATTAAAATTAATTACAGATGTTGTAGCGGTTTGATTTGCATATTTTTTAATTTTAAGACCACTAATGGGGTCAACAGAATTGAGAACAGGGTCAAACCTATTACGATCTACTAAATGAATGACTAAATAGCCTCCTGGTTTTAGCCATTCATAGCAATTTCTAAAGAAAAGATATTTTTCTTGGATGTAATACAATGTAAAATTCAAGCAGGTGATATGTGTGAAAGTATGAGCAGGATATATCATAACATTTGTAGCACTACCCAATGTAAAATCCAAATTAGGATATTTTTGTTTAGCTACGGTTACCATTGCTGGAGAGCTATCTAAACCAACAGCTTTTAAATTTTTTTCAGTGAATTTTGCTACATGATCACCTGTACCAGATCCGACATCTAAAATTAAACTTTTTAATGTTGGTTGTGTTGAATTGATAATTTCACCAACTTCATATTCATTTTTGACTTTATCGAAAACGAGATCATCATATATTTTGGAATAAAATCCATCATATAATTTTGGACCATCAATCATTTTAAATTTTTCTGTTTGATTGATAAATCCTTCTTTGGTATTAAAGGATGCCTTAGATCCAATAAAGAATATAAGTAAAATAATTAAAACTAATAATAACTTACACCACCTTGA